>FWPV01000103.1_pt1 | contig 294089 bp, 279 predicted proteins | sample 2228371 | NCBI WGS metagenome assembly FWPV01 (sample SAMEA103939776, study PRJEB20133) | metagenome | reverse complement strand
TCGCACCTCAGGCGAGAACTTGTTTGTCTTCTTCATGGCTCAATCCTCTCAGAGTGTTGAGCCTCCTCAAAATACGGGGCGATTCAAGCATGGCCGCGGACAAAGTGCCGAGAATGCTCGCCAATCGCGGACGGAGTAATTGCATGCTGGCTAACGATAAAGCTCAGCGGCCGCCGTAGGCGGTCCGCTGGAGCGCCTTGTTAGATTGCTCCGCACCAAATACCTTGGTATGCCAGTACATATGTGGAGCTCGAAACCAGGCACTGTTTTTGGGATTTTCGAATTGCGCGAGTTGCTTCATTGGGATTTCGTACCGACTGAACAATGCGAGCAGATCTCGGAGGGATGCCTCGGAAAGACGGGTGCGAACGATAAGCGTGTCCTGCTCCCATCGCAGAAATCCAGGGATTTCCGATGCCCAATGGAATAAGTGCTTCTCATCAAGCTGAGAGCCAAACCAAACACCAGAACAGTCGAAACGTACCATTGAAATCTAACGTGTGCGATAACCGGCGGCTGGAGCGCGCAGCGCGGAAGCCGTCCGGTTGATTAAGTGGTTAGGCATAAACAGCCTATACCGGGTAAAACGTCGTTCAATCATAGAACGACTCCTTGTGCACTTCCTGCTTAGCGAAGGCGATGGCCCGCTCAAGTTCTTCGAGCGGGAAAGCTAGATCCCGGTCATGCAAGTGCAGCAGCACTTGCATCCCGAGGCTCTCATCCTCACGGAAAGTAATCAATGGGCCAGGACTGTCTTTCGATTCCACCAGTTCGACGTGCATCCCATCCTCAGTGGCGGAGAAGCACTGAAGTTTGATTGCGTCGAGAACCTTGGGATTATGCGAATGCATCGTGCAGCCTAACGGCCAAGGTAAGCCGCCCGCCGCAGGCGGGTCGGCTTGAACGCAGAGTTAGACCCGAAGGCCAACAGGGAGCGCCCAGACTTGGACAGGCGCGCAGTCCACGAATAAGCGCTGGGCCACGAAAGCGGCGCAGCGCTGCAAGAGTGATAGCTGTTGGCGCTTGCTATACAAGCGCTAGAGGCCAAAAAGGTTTGAAATCCTTTGGAACAGGGCCGAGCGCTGGAATAAGTGGCTGCGCGCATAAAGCGGGTGATGGGACTAACGGCCAAGGTAAGCGGCCCGCCTTTGGCGGGTCCGCTTGAGCGCAGAGTTAGACCCGAAGGCCAAAAGGAAGCGCCCTGAATTGGAGACGGGCGCGGCCCACGCAAAAGCGCTGCACCACCGAAGCGGCGCAGCGCTGCAAAAAAGATAGCTGGTAGCGCTTGCTGCACTAGCGCCAGAGTCCAAAAAGCCTTGAAAACGACAAAGCAAACGCAGGCGAAGCCCAACACAGCGCCAAAACCCCAAAGGAGAACCCTTTGAGAAGGGCGAAGCTCTGGAGTTAATGGCGGCCTGCATAAAGCGGAATATGAAGGGACTAACTAGATTTAGACGACAAAGATCATACGGTTAACAGTTTGATAAAACAACAATCTGTCGAGTTTTCCCTTGTAAAACTCATAGACAGCCTTTGTAGGCAAACCTAAAATTTTCCGGATGAACTCCGATCGGGAAGAAGCCTCTGTGCGGTCTGCGGTGTCTGTTTCTCCTCAGCCGCCCAAGCTGTTGCACCGTATGCGCGACCATTTGCGTACGCGGCATTACAGCATTCGCACCGAGACGGCGTACTTGGATTGGGTGCGCCGCTTCATCCTGTTTCACGACAAGCGGCACCCGGCTGAGATGGGTGCGGCGGAGGTGGCTGCGTTTTTGACCCATCTGGCGGTGGACAGGCAGGTGTCGGCATCGACGCAGAACCAGGCCAAGTCTGCGATTCTGTACCTATACAAAGAGGTGCTGCAGGTGCAGCTGCCGTGGTTGGATGAGGTGGTGCAGGCCAAGGCCGCCAAGCGGCTGCCGGTGGTGCTGACGCCGACAGAGGTGCGTGAGCTGCTCATGTACATGCAGGGCACCACGGGGCTGATTGCCCGGCTGTTGTATGGCACGGGCATGCGCTTGCTGGAGGCGCTGCGCCTGCGGGTGAAGGATGTGGAGTTTGCGCGGCGCGAGATACTGATTCGCGAGGGCAAGGGCAACAAGGATCGGGTGACGGTGCTGCCTGAGAACCTGATCGCTGATTTGCAGGCTCAGTTGCAGCGTGCGCGGGCTTTGTACGAGCAAGACCTGCAGGCGGGGTTGGGGCGGGTGTATTTGCCCCATGCGCTGGCGGTGAAGTACCCTGAGGCCGACCGCAGTTGGGCGTGGCAGTACGTGTTTCCCTCTCCGGTGCGGGCTATGGACCCGCGCCCCGATGCGCGTACGGGCCAGCCGATGGAGCGGCGCCACCATGTGTACCCTGAGTCGGTGCAGCGGGCGGTGCGGGAGGCTGCGCGGGCGGCGCAGATCGCCAAGCCGGTGAGTCCGCATGTGCTGCGCCATTCGTTTGCCACGCATCTGCTGCAAGCGGGCTACGACATTCGCACGGTGCAAGAGTTGCTGGGCCATGCGGATGTGAGCACCACCATGATTTACACGCATGTGCTCAACAAGGGAGGGCGCGGCGTGCTCAGCCCGCTGGATGCGCTGTAAAGCACAAAGGCCCGTTGCCGGGCCTTTGTTTTCATCGGCAGCGCCATTGCAGCGCTGCAGCAGCGGGCTTTACGCCACCTCGCTCACCGGCAAGCAGCTGCAGAACAGGTTGCGGTCGCCGTAGACGTTGTCCACCCGGCCCACGGGCGCCCAGTATTTGGACTGGCGCAGCGCGGCTACGGGGTAGGCGGCGGCTTCGCGGGTGTAGGGGCGGTTCCACTCGGTGCCCAGCAGGCTTTCTGCCGTGTGGGGCGCGTTCTTGAGTGGGTTGTTGTCCTGCGGCAGTTGGCCGTTTTCGATCTGGCGGATTTCTTCGCGGATGGCGATCATCGCGTCGATGAAGCGGTCCAGTTCGAACAGGGTTTCGCTCTCGGTGGGCTCCACCATCAGCGTGTTGGGCACGGGGAAGCTGAGCGTAGGGGCGTGGAAGCCGTAGTCGATGAGGCGCTTGGCCACGTCTTCGGCCATCACGCCGCTGGTGTCCTTGAGGTGGCGCAGGTCCAGAATGCACTCGTGGGCTACGTGACCGTTTTCGCTTGCGTACAGCGTGGGGTAGTGGTCCTTGAGGCGGGCGCTGATGTAGTTGGCGCTCAGGATGGCGGTTTCGGTCGCGGCTTTCAGGCCTTCGGCGCCCATCATGCGGATGTACATCCAGCTGATGGGCAGCACGGCGGCATTGCCCAGGGGCGCGGCGCTGACGGCACCCACGCCGCCCTTCACGCCGCCGGTGTCATGGCCGGGCAGGAAGGGAACCAGGTCTTCCACCACGCAGACGGGGCCGACGCCGGGGCCGCCACCGCCGTGGGGGATGCAGAAGGTCTTGTGCAGGTTCAGGTGACTCACGTCGCCGCCAAACTCGCCGGGGGCGGCCACGCCGACCAGGGCGTTCATGTTGGCGCCGTCCACATACACGCGGCCGCCGTGGCTGTGCACCAGGGCGCACAGTTCTTTCACGCTGGTCTCAAACACGCCGTGCGTGCTGGGGTAGGTGATCATGATCGCGGCCAGATTGGCGCTGTGCTGCTCGCACTTGGCCTTCAGGTCGGCCATGTCCACGTTGCCGTTGTCGTCGCACTTGGTCACCACCACTTGCATGCCCACCATTTGCGCGCTGGCGGGGTTGGTGCCGTGGGCGCTGCTGGGGATGAGGCAGATGTTGCGGTGGCCTTCACCACGCGATTCGTGATAGCCCTTGATGGCCAGCAAACCGGCGTACTCGCCTTGCGAGCCCGCATTGGGTTGCAGGCTGATGCCTGCGTAGCCGGTGGCCTGGCACAGCCAGGCGCGCAGCAGTTCGTCCAGTTCCTTGTAGCCTTGCTGCTGGTCAGCGGGGGCAAAGGGGTGCACGTTGGCAAACACGGGCCAGGTGATGGGGATCATCTCGCTGGTGGCGTTGAGCTTCATGGTGCACGAGCCCAGCGGGATCATGCTGCGGTCCAGCGCCAGGTCCTTGTCAGACAGTGCGCGGATGTAGCGCAGCATGCCGGTTTCGGAGTGGTGGGTGTTGAACACCGGGTGTGTGAGGTAGCTGCTGGTGCGGCGCAGTGCGGCGGGGATCAGCGACTCTACGCCGTTTTCAAAGGCGTCGAAGGTGGGGAGCTGCTGGCCATCTTTGGCGAACACCTTCCACAGCAGCTCGATGTCGGCGCGTGTGGTGGTCTCGTCCAGCGAGATGCACAGGTACTCTTCAAAGTAAATGCGCAGGTTGGCGCCCATGGATACAGCGCGGGCAGCTATGGATTTGGTAGCGGCGCCGGTGTGCAGGCTCAGCGTGTCGAAGCTGGCTTGTTCACGCACGGGGGCGCCCAGTTGCTTCAGGCCTTGCGCCAGGATGGCGGTGTAGCTGGCCACGCGCTGGGCAATGCGCTTGAGGCCTTCGGGGCCGTGGTACACGGCGTACATGCTGGCGATGACGGCGGGTAGCACCTGCGCGGTGCAGATGTTGGAGGTGGCTTTTTCGCGGCGAATGTGCTGTTCGCGCGTTTGAAGGGCCAGGCGGTAGGCAGGTTTGCCATGCACGTCCACGCTCACGCCTACCAGGCGGCCGGGCATGGAGCGCTTGAATTCATCGCGGCAGGCCATGTAGGCAGCGTGGGGGCCACCGGCGCCCATGGGCATGCCAAAGCGCTGGGTGGTGCCCACCACGATGTCGGCACCTTGTTCGCCGGGGGGCGTGATCAGCGTGAGGGCCAGCAGGTCGGCCGCCACGATGAAGGCGGCTTGCTTGGCGTGCGCCTTTTCCACATCAGCGCGCAGGTCGTCAATGCGGCCGTGGGTGGCTGGGTATTGGGCCAGCGCGGCGAAGTAGTCGCCGTCCAGCAGGGTGTTCCATTCTTCGGCCGAGTTGGCCAGGCGCACTTCCAGGCCCAGGGGCTTGGCGCGGGTCTGGATCACTTCAATGGTTTGCGGATGCGCGTCGCCCGCCACCACGAACACGTTGCTGTTGGCTTTCACCGAGCGCTTGGCCAGCGTCATCGCCTCGGCGGCCGCCGTGGCTTCGTCGAGCATGGACGCGTTGGCAATGGGCATGCCGGTCAGGTCGCACACCATGGTCTGGAAGTTGACCAGGGCTTCCATGCGGCCTTGGGAGATTTCAGCCTGGTAGGGCGTGTAGGCGGTGTACCAGGCGGGGTTTTCCAGGATGTTGCGCAGGATGACGCCCGGCGTGTGCGTGCCGTAGTAGCCCTGGCCGATAAAGCTCTTGAGCAGCTGGTTCTTGCCCGCAATGGCCTTGAGCTCGGCCAGCGCCGCTGCCTCGGTGGTGGCCGGGGGCAGGTCCATGGCCTGGGTGCGCGCGATGGAGCGCGGCACGATGGAGTCGATGAGCGCGCGGCGCGAGGCCTCGCCAATCACGGACAGCATGTGGGCTTCGTCCGCTGCGTCGATGCCGATGTGGCGGGGCAGGAATTCGGCGGCGTTCTCAAGCGCAGACAGGGGCAGGGCGGGCGCGTTCATGGTGCGGGCAGGGGTGAGAGGGTGAAAGAAAAGCTGCCGCGCTGTGTGCTTCCTGTTTCAGAGGTTTTTGGCTCTGAAGGCTTCAGGAATAAGCGCTGGCAGCTATGGTTTTTATAGTGAAAGAATCAGGCGCTGGCGGCGAAGGCGCTGTAGGCGGTCTCGTCCATCAGGTCGTTGAGCTGGGCAGCGTCGGCCAGCTTGACCTTGAAGAACCAGCCGGCGTTCAGCGGGTCGCTGTTGGCGAGGGATGGGTCTGCGCGCAGGGCTTCGTTCACTTCCACGATTTCGCCGGTGACGGGCATGTACACGTCGGCAGCGGCTTTCACCGACTCGACCACGCCAGCCACTTCGCCTTGCGCGAAGGTCTTGCCCACTTCGGGCAGGTCCACAAACACCACGTCGCCCAGCGCGTCTTGCGCATGCACGGTGATGCCCACCACAGCGGCGTTGGCATCAGCGGCGTTGATCCACTCGTGGTCTTTGGAGAATTTGACGGTCATGGGGAGCTCCTCAAGCAATTGAAAAAGTTTAGGAATCTGCAATGTAAGCGGCTTGGCGCGTTTTGTGGCAGGCCGTTCTGCGCCCGGCGGGGGCACACTTGGGCCGCTTATCCGCGGTAGTAGTTGGCAGGCACAAAAGGCATGGCGCGCACTTCCATGGGCACGGCCTTGCCGCGCACCATGCCGTTGACGCGTGTGCCCACCGCTGCGAAGGCGGACGTGACGTAGCCGATGGCGATGGGTTCGTTCACGGTGGGGCCCAGCAGGCCGCTGGTGACTTCGCCGATCTTCTGGCCGTCAGGGCTTTGCAACTCAGTGTGTTCGCGCACGGGCACACGCTCCAGCGCCACCAGGCCCACGCGCTTGCGTGGCAGCGTGGCGGGGTTGTCGATCTGGGCCAGCACCTTGTCGGCGCCGGGGAAGCCGCCTGCACGTGCACCGCCGGTGCGGCGCACTTTCTGGATGGCCCAGTTCAGCGCAGCCTCAGGGGGCGTGGTGGTGGTGTCTATGTCGTTGCCATACAGGCACAGACCTGCTTCCAGGCGCAGCGAATTGCGTGCGCCCAGGCCAATGGGCTTGACTTCGGGCTGGGCCAGCAGCGCGCGGGCCAGGGTGTCGGCCTGTGCGGCGGGTACCGAGATTTCAAAACCGTCTTCGCCGGTGTAGCCGCTGCGGGTCACAAAGCAGTCGCAGCCTGCAATGCTGAACGCGCCACCGGTCATGAACACCAGCTTTTCCACACCGGGTGCCAGGCGGGCGAGGGCCGTGGCTGCCTGCGGGCCTTGCAGCGCCAGCAGGGCGTGGTCGGGCATGGGAACGACCTTGCAGCGCTGGCCAATGCGGGCCTGGATATGAGCGATGTCACCCACCTTGCAGGCTCCGTTGACGATGACGAACAGCGTGGGCTCGCCGTCCACCACGCCCTGGTTGAAGAACATCAGGTCGTCGATGATGGTGCCTTCGTCGGTCAGCAGCAGGCCGTAACGCTGCTTGCCCACGGGCAGGTCGATCACGTCCACGGGCATCAGGGTTTCAAACGCGGCAGCGGCGTCGGCACCGATGAGCTTGAGCTGGCCCATGTGCGACACGTCGAACAGGCCTGCAGCGGTGCGGGTGTGTACGTGCTCGGCCATCAGGCCAGCGGGGTACTGCACGGGCATGGAGTAACCGGCGAACGGCACCATGCGGGCACCCAGTTCGATGTGCAATGCGTTCAGCGGGGTGGTGAGCAAGGGAGCGGCTGGCGTGGCAGGTGCGGAAGAGGCTGCGGACATGGTATGACTCCAGGGCAAATAGGGGCCGCAACCCGGTGGGTTACGGAATTTGCCCTGCTGTCCGCTTTACCTGAGAGATTCACCGCAGCGCCTTGGCTGGCCGTGCGGTTTGCTCCTTCGGTGGATGGCTTCATCACGCACTGTGCGAGCCACCTCTCTCCAGCAAGGGAACGCCCGCATCACTGCGGGCGGTTGTCAGTCCTTTTGCCTGAGCGTTCGGCTGCTGCCTGCGCCTTCGGCGGTGCCGCGCTGCCTTCATCGAAGGTGGGGCACTCTCTCCTGACGGCCGCGATTGTAAGCCTACTTTGCGTAGACCAGGTCGCGCAGTCCCAACGATAGCGATGGCACATAGGTGATGATCAGCAGGCATACCAGGATCACGCCCACGAACGGCAGCAGGTGGCCGACGATGCGATCGAGCGAAATCTTGGCCACCGTGCAGGCCGCAAACAGGTTCACACCAAAGGGCGGTGTGATCATGCCCATGGCCAGATTCACCACCATGATGAGCCCGAAGTGCACCGGGTCCACACCAAAGTGCATCGCCACCGGCGCGAGGATGGGCGCCAGCACGATGATGGCGGCGCTGGTCTCGATGAACATGCCGATGATGAACAGCGCAGCATTCACCCCCAGCAGGAACATGGTGGGCGACTGCAGCACGGCTTCAAGCCAGCGGCCAATCGCATCAGGCACACCTGCACGCGTGATGAGGAAGGCGAACAACCCGGCGTTGGCAATGATGAACATGATGACCGCCGACGAGATGGCCGACTTGCGCAGGATGGCGTACAGGTCTTTGATCTTGATCTCGCGGTAGATCACCACGCCCACGACGAGCGCATAGAACACCGCCACGGCCGACGCTTCAGTGGGCGTGAACACGCCCCCATAGATGCCGCCCAAGATGATGACGGGCATCAGCAGCGCCCAGCCCGCCTGCAAGGTGGCACGGCCCAAGGGCATGCGCCCGTCGCCGTCGTTCTTGCCCCAGCCTTTGATCTTGCAGTACACCCACACAAACGCCATCAGCGCCAGGCTGATGAGGATGCCGGGGCCAAAGCCGGCGATGAACAGCTCGCCAATCGACACTTCGGCGCTCACGCCGTAAAGAATCATGGGGATGGAGGGTGGAATGATCACGCCCAGCTCGGCGCTGGTGGCTTGTAGCGCTGCTGCGTAGCTGGTGGGGTAGCCGTGCTTGATGAGCGCCGGGATGAGGATGGCGCCAATGGCAAACGTGGTGGCCACCGACGAGCCCGACACCGCTGCAAAGATCATGCAGGTGAGCACGCAGGTCATGGGCAGGCCGCCTTGCACGCCACCCACAATGCTCTTGGCAAATTCCACCAGGCGGCGCGAGATGCCGCCGGTTTCCATCAGGTTGCCGGCCAGAATGAAGAACGGAATGGCCGCCAGCGGAAACTTGTTGATCGAGGCGAACATTTCCTTCACCGAGATCAGCATGTTGGCGTTGGACACCTGAATGCCCAGAATCGACGCGAGCCCGATGGAAACGGCCACGGAAACGGTGAGTGCAAAGCACAGCACCATGGTGACAAGCATGGTGGTGGTCATTGCGCTGTCTCCAGTTCCTGCCGTTGGGGGTCAACCCAGTTGCCGATGATTCCTACTGCGCTGAACAGCCCACCCACGGGCAGCGCCAGATAAGCCCAGAACATGGACACCGATTCCAGCCCCGCCATGGTCTGCACGCCGCCGCGCTTGGCATAGTCCCAGCCAAACCAGACGATCACCGCGATCAGCGCTAGCGCTGCCAGGCTCACCACCGCATCGAGCACGCGGCGCAGGGCTGGCGGGCTCCAGCGGTAGAGGACGTCCACGCTCACCATCGCCCCCTGGCGAAAGGCGGCGGGAATGGCCAGGAACACCATCCAGATCAGGCTGAAGCGGATCAGCACTTCGGTCCACTCGGCAGGCTGCTCCAACACAAAGCGCATCAGGATCTGGAACATGCCCAGCGACGAGGCGATGGCCAGCATCAGGCAGGCCGCTGCCATGGCTGCGCCGGTGGTCCACCGCTCTATTTGAAGAAAAGTTTTTTTCATGAACGAAAAAGCCCGTTGGCGCAATGCCAACGGGCGGTACTAGCTATGATTTGTGTAGCGAAAACGCCAGGGCCATGCGATTACTTCACGGCGCGGATCTTGTCGAGCGTGGCCTTGCCGAACTGCTTTTCAAACTCGGCATTCACTGGGGCCAGGGCTGCCACGAACTTGGCCTTGTCGGGGTTGTCCACCACCGTCATGCCCTTGGCGCGCAGGTCGGCCACGCCCTTGGCGTCGTCTTCGTCCACACGGGCGCGGTTGGCCTTGGTGCCTTCCTTGGCGGCGTCGATGAAGGCTTGCTTGTCTGCAGCGCTGAGCTTGTCAAACGCGGCCTTGTTCATCACGAAGATGCAGGGCGAGTAGACGTGGCCCGTCAGCGTCAGGTGCTTTTGCACCTGGTCGAACTTGGCCGAGATGATGACGGGCAGCGGGTTCTCCTGGCCGTCCACGGTGCCTTGTTGCAGCGCGGTGAACACTTCGGGGAAGGCCATCGGCGTGGTGATGATGCCAAAGCCCTTGTAGGCGGCGATGTGCACAGGGTTCTCCATGGTGCGCATCTTCAGGCCCTTGAGGTCTTCAGGGCCGTTTACCGAACGCTTGCTGTTCGTCATGTGACGGAAGCCGTTTTCTGCCCAGGCCAGGGCCTTGAAGCCCTTGGAATCGAACTTGGCCAGCAGCTCTTCGCCAATGGGGCCGTCCAGCACCGCACGGGCATGGGCCTTGTCGCGGAAGAGGAAGGGCACGTCGAGGATTTTGGTCTCGGGCACAAAGTTGGGGATGGGGCCGCTGGAGCTGAAGGCCAGCTCTTGCGTGCCCAGCTGCACGGCTTCGATGGATTCGCGCTCACCGCCCAGCGCACCGTTGTAGAAGGTCTGAACCTTGTAGCGGCCGCCCGTGCGCTTTTCCACTTCCTTGGCAAACGTGTCGATGGCCACGCCCTGGTGCGAGTTCTGGGCGACAGAGATGCTGATGCGCATGGTGGTCTGTGCGGCCGCTGTGGCAACAAAGCCCAAAGCAAGGCTCAGGCCGACGACGAGTTTGGTCAATTGCATGGTGTCTCCTGTGGTGGGGCGCAGCCACGGTGGCGCGCCGGTTCAGGCCCATTATGTTGGCCTCTGTAGCGCCAGAGCATCGGGGTTTGTGCTGGTAAGTGTGCTTATCAGTCGCCTGGGCAACTGCGCAGTCTGCCCAAGGCTGTTGTGGGGCCCTGAATGGCAAGCGCCCCGTGCTGGCGGTAACCAGCCGGGGCCTTGGCAGTTGGGGCGGCTCCGGTAAGAGCGCCTTGATGCAGTGAGTATGCAGACCGCGCCCTGGTTTTGTTTTCTGTTTTGTCTTCAATTTTTCAATAAAACAGAAAAATCTTCTGATTAGGTGCCTGCAGCGGAATAATGGGCGCCATGGACAAGATTGATCGAAAAATTCTCGCTGTATTGCAGGCCGACGCCCGAGCCAGCCTGCAAGAGATTGGGCAGGCCGTGGGGCTGAGCCCTTCGCCGTGCTGGGGGCGCATCAAGAAGATGGAAGAGGCCGGGGTGATCCAGGGCTACACGGTGCGCATCAACCCGCAGGCGCTGGACTTGGCCGACACGGTGCTGGTACAGGTCACGCTCGACAGCCACTCTGACAACACACTGGAGAAGTTTGGCGAAACGTTGGCCAGCATCCCGGAGGTGATCGAGGCGCACCTGGTGTCGGGCGACTACGACTACCTGCTGCGCATCGTGGTGAAAGACACGCGGGACTACGAGCGCCTGTTGCGCGAGAAGCTCTACAAGATCAAAGGCATTCGCCACAGCCGTTCCAGCTTTGTGCTGCGCACGCTGAAAAAGGCGGATTTGCCGCTAGGGGTGCAGTTTTAGGATGTATGAATAAAAATAGCTGCTAGCACTTATCCAGTAAGCGCTAGCAGCTATTAATTCAGTAGCAATTGGGGTCAGCCCAGCAGCAATGCGTCGTCGGCCAGCTTTTCGCCGCGCACCTTCTCAAACATCTGCAGCAGGTCGGGCACGTCCAGACGCTTGCGTTCTTCACCCGACACATCCAGCACCACCTGGCCCTGGTGCAGCATCACCGTGCGGTCGCCCACATCCAGCGCCTGGCGCATGCTGTGCGTGACCATCATGGTGGTGAGCTTCTGCTCGGCCACGATGCGTTCGGTCAGGCGCAGCACGAAGTCGGCGGTGCGCGGGTCGAGTGCGGCGGTGTGCTCGTCCAGCAGAAGGATGCGCGAGGGCTGCAGCGCTGCCATCAGCAGGCTCACGGCCTGGCGCTGGCCGCCCGAGAGCAGGCCGATGCGGTCAGTCAGGCGGTTTTCCAGCCCCAGGCCCAGCGTGGCCAGGCGCTCGCGAAAGCCTTCGCGCATCGATGCCTTGACGGCGCGGCCCAGGTTGCGGAAGCTGCCACGGCGCTGGGCCAGTGCCATGTTTTCTTCGATGGTGAGGTCTTCGCAGGTGCCGGCCATCGGGTCCTGGAACACGCGGGCCACGCGCTCGGCACGGGCCCACACGGGCATGCGGGTGACGTCCACGCCATCGATGGCGATGCGGCCGCTGTCCACTGTCTGGTCGCCCGAGATGGCGTTCAAAAAGGTGGACTTGCCGGCGCCATTGGAGCCGATGACGGTGACGAACTGCCCGGCCGGAATGTCCAGCGACATGCCGCGCAGGGCGCGGGTTTCGATCGGCGTGCCGGGGTTGAAGGTGATTTCGAGGTGTTGTGCGCTCAGCATGGGGCTCTTTCGGTGCACGGGTTCAGGACGGCTTGCGCTTGGCGAACTTGCGCTTGAGCTGCGGAATCACCAGCGCCACGGCTACCAGCACGGCGGTGACCAGGTTCAGGTCTTGGGCCTTGAGGCCGATGAAGTCGCTGTTGAGCGCCAGGGCGATGAAGAAGCGGTAGGCGATGGCGCCGATGATGACCGCCAGCGTGGCATAGATCAGGCGGCGTGAGGGCAGGATGCTCTCGCCCACGATCACGGCCGCCAGGCCGATGACGATGGTGCCGATGCCCATGGAAATGTCCGAGCCGCCCTGCGTTTGCGCAAACAGCGCGCCGGCCAGGCCCACCAGCCCGTTGGAGATGGCCATGCCCAGCAGCAGCATGGCGCCGGTGTTCACGCCCTGCGCGCGGGCCATGCGGGCGTTCGAGCCGGTGGCGCGGATGGCCAGGCCCCGTTCGGTGGCAAAGAACCAGTCCAGCAGCAGCTTGGCGGCCACCACGATGACGGCGAGGATCAGCGGGCGTGCAATGTAGTCCTGCATGCCTTCGGGCTGCAGCAGCACGAACAGCGTGGGGTCGTTGATGAGGGGCACGTTGGGCCCGCCCATGATGCGCAGGTTGATCGAATACAGCGCAATCATCATCAGGATGCTGGCCAGCAGGTCCATGATCTTGAGCTTGACGTTGAGCCAGCCTGTGATCAGTCCGGCCACGGCGCCTGCCGCAGTGGCGGCCAGTGTGGCCACCCAGGCGTTGGTGCCAGTGGAAATCAGAATGGCGCAGACGGCGCCGCCCAGCGGGAAGCTGCCATCCACCGTGAGGTCAGGAAAGCGCAGCAGCCGGAATGAAATGAAAACGCCCAGGGCCACCAGGCTGAAGATCAGGCCGATTTCAACGGCGCCGAGCAGGGAAAAGAAGGACATGGGCAGCGGGGCCAGCAAGGGGAAAAACAAAGCAGGAGCCACGCGGTGCATGGCTCCTGCCGGAGGGGCCGGGCATGCGCCCAGCCCTGCAGCACAGGGTGCTTACTGCACCACTTGCGCGGCCGACTTGACCAGCGCGTCAGACAACTTCACGCCCTGCTTTTCGGCAGCGCCGGGGTTCACGAACAGCTCCATCTTGGTGCTGATCTCGGGCTTGATGTCGCCAGGCTTTTCACCCTTGAGAATGCGCGCCACCATGCGGCCGGTCTGCTCGCCCAGGTCGCGGTAATTGATGCCGAAGGCGGCGATGGCGCCGCGCTTGACGCTGTCGGTGTCCGACGCCACCAGCGGGATCTTGGCGTCCTGGCCGACCTTCACCAGTGCCTCGTAGGCCGACACCACGTTGTTGTCGGTGCTGGTGTAGATCACATCGACCTTGCCGATCAGGCTGCGTGCGGCGCTGCTCACATCCACCGAGCGGGGCGCTGCGGCTTCCACCAGCGTCATGCCCTGCTTGGGCAACAGGGTCTGCAATTGCTTGACCACGACCACCGAGTTGGCTTCGCCGGGGTTGTAGACCACGCCCACGCGCTTGGCATTGGGCACCACTTGCTTGACCAGTTCCATCTGCTTGTCCAGCGCCAGCAGGTCGGACACGCCGGTCACGTTGCCGCGCGATGGCTCCCAGTCTTTGACCAGCTTGGCGGCTACGGGGTCGGTCACGGCGGAGAAGACCACGGGCACTGTCTTGGTCGATGCAATCACGGCCTGGGCCGAAGGCGTGGCAATGGCCACGATGGCGTCGGGATTGTCACCCACGAACTTGCGGGCGATTTGCGCGGCGGTGCCGGTGTTGCCCTGGGCGCTTTGGTACTGCCACTTCAGGTTTTTGCCGGACTCGAAGCCTGCTTCTTTCAGGGCTGCCTGCACACCGTCGCGCACGGAGTCGAGAGCAGGGTGTTCCACGATGGCCGTCACGGCCACGGATTTTTGCTGCGCACTGGCGGGGGAGATGGCGGCTACGGCCAGGGCGAAGGCGCCCAGGGACATCCAGGGCAATTGCTTCAAGTTCATCTTCGGGGACTTTCTGGGGGGGGAGAGATACCGCTGGCCCCGCTGAGGCTGCATTGGGGCCAGCCCATGAGTTTACTTCGCTGTGCCTGGCAGACCGCCTGCTGGCGGCAGCCGTCCCACGCGGGTGCTCGGCTATTCATGCCGCCATTGGCTGTGCGAAGAAAAAGGGCCTGCAAGGCAGGCCCTTCCAGCGCAAGGCGCTATGGTTTTTGCAGGCTTACATGCCTGCGTAGTTCGGGCCACCACCGCCTTCGGGCGTCACCCACACGATGTTCTGTGTGGGGTCCTTGATGTCGCAGGTCTTGCAGTGCACGCAGTTTTGCGCGTTGATCTGCAGGCGCTGGGCATCGCCGCCCTTGGTGGTGTCGGGCACAAACTCGTACACGCCAGCGGGGCAGTAGCGCGCCTCGGGGCCTGCGTACTTGGCCAGGTTGATGTTGACGGGCACGCTGGCGTCTTTCAGCGTCAGGTGCGCGGGCTGGTTCTCTTCGTGGTTCGTGTTGCTGATGAACACGCTGGAGAGGCGGTCAAACGTGAGCTTGCCATCGGGCTTGGGGTAGTCGATGGGCTTGCACTGGGCTGCGGGCTTCAGGTAGGCGTGGTCGGGCTTGTCGCGGTGCAGCGTCCAGGGGATGTGGCCGCGCAGCACGAATTGCTCAAAGCCGTTCATCAGCGTGGCGGTGGTCAGGCCGTACTTGAACCAGTTCTTGAAGTTGCGGTCCTTGTTCAGCTCGGTGTGCAGCCAGCTGGCTTCAAACGCCTTGGGGTAGGCGCTCAGCTCGTCGTGCTGGCGGCCTGCCACTACGGCGTCATAAGCGGCTTCGGCGGCCAGCATGCCGGTCTTGATGGCGGCGTGGCTGCCCTTGATGCGGCCCACGTTGAGGTAGCCCGCGTTGCAGCCCACCAGTGCGCCGCCAGGGAACACCGTCTTGGGCAGCGCGTTGATGCCGCTGGCGTTGATGGCACGTGCGCCGTACGACAGGCGCTTGGCGGTGATTTCGCCCTTCTCGTTTTCGAAGTAGTAGCGGATGTTGGGGTGGGTCTTCCAGCGCTGGAATTCTTCAAAGGGGCTGAGGTAGGGGTTGGAGTAGCCCAGACCCGTCACAAAGCCGACGGCGACCTTGTTGCCTTCCAGGTGGTACAGGAACGCGCCGCCATAAGTGTCGTTCTCCATGGGCCAGCCAGCGGTGTGCATCACAAAGCCGGGCTGGTGGCGCTTGGGGTCGATTTCCCACAGTTCCTTGATGCCGATGCCGAAGCTTTGCGGGTCACGGCCTTCGTCCAGGTGGTACTTGGCGATCAGCTGCTTGCCCAGGTGGCCGCGTGCGCCTTCGGCAAACACGGTGTACTTGCCCAGCAGTTCCATGCCGAGCTGGAAGTTGTCGGTGGGCTCGCCTTCCTTGCTGATGCCCAGGTTGCCCGTGGCCACGCCGCGCACCGAGCCGTCTTCGTTGTACAGCACCTCAGCCGCGGTGAAGCCGGGGAAGATTTCCACGCCCAGGGCTTCAGCCTGCTCGGCCAGCCACTTGGTGACGGCGCCCAGGCTCACGATGTAGTTGCCGTGGTTGTGTGCAAAGGGGGGCAGCAGAGGGTTGGGTACGCGAAAGCCCGACTTCTTGCTCAGGAAGATGTAGGCATCGTCAGTGACGGGCTGGTTCAGCGGGGCGCCCTTGGCCTTCCAGTCGGGGATCAGCTCGGTCAGGGCCTTGGGGTCCATGATGGCGCCCGAGAGAATGTGCGCGCCGGCCTCAGAGCCTTTTTCCAGCACGACCACGGACACATCCTTGCCGTTTTCAGCGGCCAGTTGCTTGAGGCGAATGGCTGTCGACAGACCGGCAGGGCCACCGCCCACGACCACCACGTCGTACTCCATGGATTCGCGGGGACCGTACTGGGCAAGAATTTCTTCGTTTGTCATGAGCGTCTCGTCGGGCGTTTGATAATGGTTTGATTTTCTACCGGCAATGGTGCGTCCACTGTCTGGCTGGGGACTGATTGTATGCAAGCGAACGCACACAATCGAACGATCGTTCTATTTTTCGGAATTTGGAGGAAATTCAAATGGCATACAGCATCGACCTGTCTGGCCGCGTGGCCTTCGTGACCGGCGCTTCCAGCGGCCTTGGCGCCCAGTTCGCGCGCACCCTGGCCCGTGCGGGCGCAGGCGTGGTGCTGGCCAGCCGCCGCATCGAAAAGCTCAAGGAACTGCGCGCCCGCATCGAAGGCGAGGGCGGCGACGCCCATGTGGTGGAGCTGGACGTGACGGACCACGATTCCATCAAAGCCGCCGTGGCACACGCCGAGACGGAGATGGGCTCCATCGACATCCTGGTCAACAACTCGGGCGTGAGCACGACCCAGCGCATCCAGGACGTGACGCCTGAGGACTACGACTTCATCTTCAACACCAACGTCAAGGGCGCCTTCTTTGTGGCGCAAGAGGTGGGCAAGCGCATGCTGGCCCGCTCGCGCGGCGCGGCGCCGGGCAGCTTCACGGGCGGGCGCATCATCAACATTGCCTCGATGGCCGGCCTGAAGGTGCTGCCGCAGATTGGCGCCTATTGCATGAGCAAGGCCGCCGTGGTGCAGATGACGCGCGCGATGGCGCTGGAGTGGGGCAAGTTCGGCATCAACACCAACGCCATCTGCCCTGGTTACATCGACACCGAAATCAACCACCACCACTGGCAGACCGAGCAAGGCCAGAAGCTGGTGAACATGCTGCCGCGCAAGCGTGTGGGCAGCCCCGAAGACCTGGACGCACTGCTGGTGATGCTGGCCAGCGACCAAAGCCACTTCATCAATGGCGCGGTCATCGCCGCAGACGATGGCTTTGCCGTTTGATGCAGGCGGTGTCGGTCACAGCGGGGGCGGGTGATGCGGATTGAAATTCCTGAAGCCAAAAAGCTGGTGTACGAGATGCGCTTCCCGGTGCGCTGGGGCGACATGGACGCCATGGGCCATGTCAACAACACGGTGTACTTCCGCTACCTGGAGACAGCGCGCATTGAGTGGATGCGCTCTGTGGGTTGCAACCCCGCGCCCGATGGCCAGGGGCCGGTGATCGTCAACGCCTTCTGCAACTTCTATCGCCAGCTTGAATACCCTGCGGACGTGCTGCTCAAGCTGTACGTGAGCGACCCCGGCCGCACCACCTTTGAAACCTGGGGCACGATGGAGCGAGTGGATGAGCTCGGCGTGATCTGTGCGGCGGGTGGGGCCACCACGATCTGGGTGGATTTTCCGCAGCAAAAAGCCATCACGCTGCCGGACTGGATGCGGGCCTTGGTGGACCAGGCTGCGTGAAAATCTAATGAGAAGTGGCTGCAGCGCTTTCTCAGTAAGCGCTGGCAGCTATCAAATAAAGAGCAAACTTCTGCCGACACCCTGCTGGGTGGGTTGGCTTAGTCTGCGTTCAAGGCAGCACCACGCACTGCCACAGCGGCATGCCCCGGTCTTGCGCAGCACCCAGTAGCAGCACGCGTTGCAGGCCCGGCAGGTAACGGATGGCCGTTTGGGGGGCCGTGTAGACGGCGGTGTCGTTCAGTCGCTCTACCATTTGCAGGTGGCGACCAGAGGGGACATGCGTGATGGTGAGCGTGCGGGTGCCTGTGTGCAGCGCCTGCGGGATGCGCCCCTCGGTGCCATAAAAGCCGCCCCGCACGGTGCGCACGCGCTGCTGGCCGGTAAAGGTGGTGTGGATGCGCAGTTGCCCGTCGGTGCTGGTGCAGTCGTCGGTAAAGCCTGCGGCGCAGGTCATGGGCAGCAGTTCACTGTGCTGCACCACTCGCACATCGGGCCCTTTGGCGTCACTGAGCGGCACGCTGATGAGGCGGGCGCAAGTGGCCGTGGCTTCCACACGCCACGCTGCGGCCAGGGGATGGTCTTCAATGCCCAGGCGCTGCACACCCAGGCCTGCCGCAACCCAATACGTGGGCGGTTGCCCGCCGGTGTGCAACAGCGAATGGCTGGGCCAGGGCTGCATGCGGCCCGCAGGCAGCTCGATAGGCAAGGGGTGCAGGGGCAGGGCGTTGGGCTGGCCCGCCACCCATTGAAAGCCACCCGCCACTGCCCCCGCGCAGCCCAGGCAGGCAAGCCCGCTGGCCGCCGTGTGCAGAAGCCAGCGCAGCTGCGTCATGCCTTGGTTTTGGGTAGGCGGCCCATGGCGTAAAACTCGGGGTTGGGCATCATGCCCGCGAAGCTGGCCATGCGGTTGCTCAGCCCGAAGAATGCAGTGATGGCCGCGATGTCCCAGATGTCCTCGTCGTCAAAACCATGGGCGTGCAGGGCGGTGAAATCGGCCTCTTCGATGGCGTGCGAGTTCTGGCAGACCTTCATCGCAAAGTCGAGCATGGCGCGCTGGCGTGGTGAGATGTCGGCCTTGCGGTAGTTCACGGCCACCTGGTCGGCCACCAGAGGTTTTTTCTCGTAAATGCGCAAGATGGCGCCGTGTGCCACCACGCAATACAGGCACTGGTTGGCCGCGCTGGTGGTGGTGACGATCATCTCGCGCTCACCCTTCGTCAGGCTGCCTTCTTCTTTGAGCATGAGGGCATCGTGGTATGCGAAGAAGGCCCTCCACTCGGCCGGGCGGCGTGCAAATGCCAGGAATACGTTGGGAATGAAGCCCGCCTTTTCCTGCACTTCAAGGATGCGGGCACGGATGTCTTCAGGCAGGCTGTTCAGGTCGGGGTGGGGGTAGCGGGGCGCGGTCATGGGGTGTCTCCGGTTCTTGTGGTGCACGGCTTGATTTGCCGATGCAACATCATAGGATTGCCGCCGCAGTTCCTTCCCTTTTCAGAAAGTACCTCGATGACAACTTCCGCTTCCAAAGATTTTGAAAAAGGCCTCGCCACCCGCAAGCAGGTGATGGGCGAAGACTTTGTGGCCAATGCCTTTGCCAACGCCACCGAGTTCACCATGCCCATGCAGGAATACATCACGCGCAACGCATGGGGCGATGTGTGGCAGCGTCCTGGGCTGGACATGAAAACACGCAGCCTGGTCACTGTGGCCCTGCTCGCCGCGCTGGGCAAGCAGCATGAACTCAAGGGCCATGTGCGCGGCGCGCTCAACAACGGCGCCACTGTGCAAGAGATTCAAGAGGTGCTGCTACACACCAGCATTTACTGCGGCGTGCCCACGGCGGTGGATGCCTTCCGCTCGGCCGCTGAGGTGATTGACGGGCCCAAGAAGCCCGCCTGACGGTGTTTACTGCCCCGCCAGCAGCTTGTGCACCAGGTCTGCCGCTGTGGATGCGTTGTACTTGCGCATGAGGCGGGCTCGGTAGATCTCGACCGTGCGGTGACTGATCTCCAGGGCCTTGCCGATTTCCTTGGAGGTCAGGCCTTCGAGCAGGCGCGCGGCCACCTCGCGTTCGCGCCCGGTGAGTTCGGCGCGCACGGGCCGCTGCGAGCTGAGGTCTTCAAAACTCCAGATGCCCGAGGCGTGCGGGTCGTCGCGATTGAGCGCGCGGCCCGACACATGGCACCAGAACAGCTCGCCATTGGCGCGCTTCATCACGCGGTTGTCGGCGTAGTGGCCCTTGGCGTTGAGGATAGGCGCCATGTGTGCGCCCAGGCGTTCGTACTCATCGGCGCTGGGATAGAGAATCTGGAACGACTGGCCCATCAACACCTCGCGCGACGCGCCAAACATTTCGCACACATGGCGGTTGCAATCCACCATGGTGCGGTTGCGTGAAAGCACGAGGCCCACGGGGGCTAAGTCAAAAGCCAATCGGTAATCTACGTCCATGGGGCGGGGTGGTTGTTCTGGGCGGGGCGGGCCCCAATGAGGGCAAATCTTTACGGGGTACTACTTACGGGTCTACGTAGTATCGTAGTGCATCCCAATCCAAATATTCGCAAGGAGATCGCGGTGAACAAGTTATTTCCCTCCGCAGTCAAGGCGCTCGAAGGCGTGGTGGCTGACGGCCAGTTGCTGGCCGTGGGCGGTTTCGGGCTCTGCGGCATCCCGGAGGCCTTGATTGATGCTTTGCGTGACTCGGCCGTGAAGGATCTCACGGTTATCTCCAACAACGCCGGCGTGGACGGCTTTGGCCTGGGCAAGCTGCTGGAGACCCGGCAGATCAGGAAGATGATTTCTTCGTACGTGGGCGAAAACAAAGAGTTCGAGCGCCAGTACCTCGCGGGCGAGCTGGAGCTGGAATTCACCCCTCAGGGCACGCTGGCCGAAAAGCTGCGTGCGGGCGGTGCAGGCATTCCTGCCTTCTTCACCAAAACCGGCGTGGGCACCATCGTGGCCGAAGGCAAGGAGCTGCGCGAGTTTGATGGCGAAACCTACGTGATGGAGCGTTCGCTGGTGCCCGATGTGTCGCTGGTCAAGGCCTGGCGTGCCGACAAGGCTGGCAACCTGCAGTTCCGCCTGACGGCGCGCAACTTCAACCCTGCGGTGGCGATGGCTGGCAAGCTGTGCATCGTCGAGGTGGAAGAAGTGGTGGAAACCGGCGCCATGGCACCCGACCAGATTCATCTGCCCGGCATTTACGTGCACCGCATCGTGCACAACCCCACGCCCGAAAAGCGCATTGAAAAGCGCACCATCACCGAAAAGGCTGGCGTCTGAGCCCGCACCACTGAACCGCTGGAGAACGAACTATGTCGTGGAGTCAAGACCAAATGGCGGCCCGTGCCGCCCAAGAGCTCGAAGACGGCTTTTATGTGAACCTGGGCATTGGCATCCCCACCTTGGTGGCCAACTTTGTGCCTGCCGACAAGGAAGTGTGGCTGCAGTCCGAAAACGGCATGCTGGGCATTGGCCCCTTCCCGACCGAAGACGAAGTGGATGCCGACCTGATCAACGCCGGCAAGCAGACCGTCACCACCATCAAGGGCTCATCCATCTTTGGCAGCGACCAGTCGTTTGCCATGATCCGGGGCGGCAAGATCAACCTGTCCATCCTGGGCGCGATGCAAGTGAGCGAAAAGGGCGACCTGGCCAACTGGATGATTCCCGGCAAGATGGTCAAGGGCATGGGCGGTGCCATGGACCTGGTGGCGGGCGTCAAGCGCGTGATCGTGCTCATGGAGCATGTGGCCCGCAAGAAGGACGGCACCGAAGACCTGAAGATTCTGCCCAGCTGCACCTTGCCACTGACGGGTGTAGGCGTGGTGGACCGCATCATCACCGACCTGGGCGTGATGGACGTGACGCCCGAAGGCCTGAAGCTGGTGGAGCTGGCTCCGGGCGTTAGCTTTGAGCAGATCCAGTCCAAAACCGGCGTGACCTTGCTGCGCTGAACCACCGCTGTTTGCAAGCTGAATGAAGAGGCCGATTGCCCTGCGTGGCAGTCGGCCCTTTTTTCTTTGCACTCCTGCCTCGCGACCGAATGCAGGGCATTGCAGACCCTGCCCAGCGCTCTGTTGACGAAGTCGTGACAATCGCCGCCATGCATTCCACTTCCCCTGAATCCACCCAACGCACGTTGCGCTTCATGGCGCTGGCGGCTTTTGCCAGCATGGCCTCAATGCGCGTGTGCGACCCGATGCTGCCGGCCTTGTCCCAGGAGTTCAACGTCAGCACCGGCGATGCCTCGGCCGTGATCGCGGCCTTTGCGGTGGCGTATGGCGTGCTGCAACTGTTTTATGGCCCGCTGGGCGACCGGCTGGGCAAAACCCGCGTGGTGCTGGGTGCCACGTCGGCGTGTGCATTTTTCAGCGCCATCACGGCGCTGGCGCCCAACCTCACGGCGCTGGTGGTGTCGCGGGCGGCCATGGGCGCTTCGGCGGCGGGCATCATCCCGCTGTGCATGGCCTGGATTGGCGATCAGGTGCCCTACGAACAGCGCCAGGAAACCCTGGCCGGGCTGATGGTGGCCACGGTGTCGGGGATGATGGCCGGCCAGTGGTTTGGCGGCTTTGCGGTAGAGGCGCTGGGCTGGCGCGTGGCGTTTGGCGTGCTGGCGTTCCTGTTCGCCACGGCTGCCACACTGCTGTGGCGGCAGGTGAAGGCCACCACGCCAGGTGTTGGCGGCGTGCATGAATCCTCTGCGCCTTTTTCATTGGCCGCTTACCTTGCCAACACCCGCCAGCTGCTGGCCATGCCGCGCGTGCGCTGGGTGCTCACCGTGGTCACCATTGAAGGCGCACTGGCGTTTGGCACGCTGGCGTTTGTGCCCAGCCGCATGGTGGAGGGGTATGGCCTCTCGGCAGCGGCGGCGGGCGGTGTGATGGTGCTGTATGGCATTGGCGGTCTGGTGTACAGCTTGTTCGCGCGCCGTTGGCTGGCTTTGCTGGGTGAGCATGGGTTGGCGCTGCTGGGTGCCAGCGCCATCGCCACCGGCTTGTTGCTGCTGGCTTGGTCGCCCTCCGTGGCGTGGGCTGTGGCGGGCTGCTTTGCGGCGGGGCTGGGCTTTTACATGCTGCACAACACCTTGCAGACGCAGGCCACGCAGATGGCGCCGCAGGCGCGGGGCATGGCGGTTACGCTGTTTGCGTGCCTGCTGTTTCTGGGGCAGTCAGCCGGTGTGTTTTTGATGGCATTGAGCGTGGACAGGGGCTGGCTGGTGCCTGTGTTCACGGCGGCGGCGGTGGGGGTGATTGCCCTGGGCGTGGTCATTTCGCGGTCATTGCGCCTGCGCAGTGCTGCGGCCTAATAACCTGCGCTTCTTATGACGTAATTATTCGATGGTTTGATTTTTTATAGCGAAGTTATACAGTCCAGCCCCTTACCCAACTTTCCAGCGCCGCAGCGGGTGATGCACCTGGGCGGCGCGATTTGTTTGCATGATTCATTTACGGGGCATCACCCAGACGTACCAGGGTTCACAAGGCCCGGTGGAGGCCCTGCGGGGCATTGACCTGCAGATCACCCCAGGCGAGGTGTTCGGCATCATCGGGCGCAGCGGCGCGGGCAAAAGCTCGCTGGTGCGCGTTATCAACCTGCTCAACCGGCCCACGCGGGGCGAAGTCATCGTCAATGGACGCGACCTGACCAAGCTGAACGACTCGCAGCTGCGCGAGGCGCGCCGCGACATCGGCATGGTGTTCCAGCACTTCAACTTGCTGTCGTCGCGCACCGTGTACGACAACGTGGCTTTGCCGCTGGAACTGGCGGGCATGGACAAAGCCGCGATTCGCGAACGCGTGAGCCCGCTGCTGGAGCTGGTGGGCCTGGCCGCGTTGGCCGACCGCTACCCAGCGCAGATCAGCGGTGGGCAAAAGCAGCGTGTGGGCATTGCGCGCGCGCTGGCCAGCCGGCCCAAGGTGCTGCTCAGCGACGAAGCCACCTCGGCGCTGGACCCGGAGACGACCCGCTCGATCCTCGACCTGCTGCGCCAGGTGAACCGCGAACTGGGCCTGACGGTGGTGCTCATCACCCACCAGATGCAGGTCATCAAGCAGGTGGCAGACCGCGTGGCCGTGATCGATGCCGGCCAGATCGTGGAACAAGGCCGGGTGCTGGACGTGTTCACCCGCCCCAAACAGCCCATCACCAAGAGCCTGATCGACGAAATCCTGCCGCAAGAGCTGCCCGCCAGCGTGCTGCAGCATGTGCACCAGCTGGCCAGCCAGTTGCGCACCACGGCGCCGGGGCATGTGGGCCAGTTGCTGCGCCTGTCGTACTCGGGCGACAACGCCTACCAGCCGGTGCTCTCGCGCATGGTGCGTGAGTACGGCGTGGACATGAGCATCCTGCACGGGCAGGTCGATGAAATCCAGGACCAGACCTTTGGCTCGCTGGCGCTGTACGCCACAGGCGAGCCAGCGCGCCTGAACGGGGCGGTAGAGCATTTGCGCGCCAGCGGCGTGGAAGTGCAAGTTGTTGAGAGCGGGAGGTAAGGGCCATGTTTGCAAATTTCACCGAAGCCATGCTGGAGCTGTTCGTCACCTCGCTGTGGGAAACCATCGTCATGGTGGGCATTTCAGGCGTGGTGGGGGCTTTGCTGGGCATTCCCCTGGGCGTGTTTCTGCGGTTGACGGACCATGGCGGCGTGCTGGAAAACGGCCCCGTCAACAAACTGGTGGGCTGGGTGGTGAACGCGGTGCGTTCCACGCCGTTCATCATCTTGCTGGTGGCCATCATTCCGCTCACGCGCTTTGTCACCGGCTCTTCGATTGGCACGGCCGCAGCCGTGGTGCCACTCACCATTGCTGCAGCGCCCTTTGTGGCGCGCCTTGTCGAAGCGGCCTTGCGCGAGGTGGACCACGGTTTGGTCGAGGCCGCCCAGGCCATGGGCGCCACCATCAGCCAGATCGTCTGGAAGGTGCTGTTGCCCGAGGCGCTGCCCGGTATTGTGGCGGGCCTGACCATTACCTTCGTGAGCCTGACCGGTTATTCGGCCATGGCCGGCGCCATTGGCGGCGGCGGGCTGGGTGATCTGGGCATCCGCTACGGCTACCAGCGCTTCCTGCCGGAAATCATGCTGGCCGTGGTGCTGGTGCTGATCTTCTTCGTGCAGGCCGTGCAAAGCCTGGGCGACTGGGCGGTGCGCAAGCTCAGCCACCGCTAAAGCCTGGGGGCTTCGTAGCCCACGGCTGCGATTTGCTTCTCTTTTGATAGCTGCCAGCGCTTTCCAGATAAGCGCTAGCAGCTATTTTTGTTTGCAGTTGATTGACGGCTACTGACCATAGACCCGAAGCCTGCGGCAAAAGCAGGGCAGGGCCTCAGAGCATTTCGTTGGATCTGCATCAGAGCGCGCCGTGGTGAACTGGGCAAAGTGCCTGCGTGGATGTACAAACGCTCTACCGGCCTGGCCGGGCGCATGAAAGAATGGCTGCCATGAAACGTATTCAACCTCTGTCCATCTCTCGCTGGGCCGCTGTTGCCACCGTGCGGGGCGCGTGCATGGCCTGGCTGGGGCTTGCCAGCGCGGGTGCCGCATTAGCGCAGGCCGAGCCGGTGGCTGCCAACGGACTGGTGGTGTCTGCAGACGGTACCTACGTCACCGACGAGCGGCTCAAACTGATCTGGGCACGCTGCGTGGAGGGCATGGCCTGGGATGGCAAAACCTGCACCGGCAAGCCGCTGATGCTGGACCGCGCCGAGGCGCGGGCCCGCGCGGTGGAGCGCTGGAAGGCCGAGGGCGTGAACTGGCGCCTGCCGCGTGTTCCAGAGCTGCAGCGTCTGTTCAACAAATCGGCCCAGCCACCGGGGCTGGATTTGACGGTGTTCGCTGCCGCGCCGCTGGACTGGACCTGGACATCGACCTCCGACGTGAAGTCGGCGCAGCAAAACCAATACGCCTATGGCAACGCGATGCAGAGCCGCACCGGCAGCACGGTCAACCAGATGTCGTATTTGCATGGCTGGGCGGTGCACATGCGCACGGGAGAGTCGCGCAAGGACGTGAGCAAGGACGCGAAGCTGCCGGTGCGGCTGGTGCGGCCGCTGCCTGTTGAGCCCTGAATCCGCACCAGCCAGCCGCCCTCAGTGCTGCGGGCTTGCCTGCAGGGGGGCGGATGCTGATGCCGGGTCGGCCTCGAAGCGCTGCAGGATGTGCCGCGTCATGGCCTGGGTCAGGGCTTCGTCGCGCACTACCACCGTGCCCACCTGGTCGGCACGCAGCAGGGCTGATTCTTCTTCGCTGTGGCTGCGCACCACGATCTCGATGTTGGGGTTCAGCGCGCGGGCAATTTCCACCATTTGCCGCACATGCAGGGTGTCTGGGATGGCAATGACCAGAATGGCGGCGTTGGCGATATGGGCCTGGATCAGCACTTCCGGCTCTGCTGCGTTGCCCGACACGGCGGCAATGCCCGCGTGGCGCAGCGATTCCACCAGCTCCCGGTTTTGTTCGGCCACGATGCAGGGAATACTGGCTGCAGCCAGTGCCTTGGCAATGCCCCGTCCCACCTGGCCGTAGCCCACCAGCACCACTTGCCCTTCCAGATATTTGCGCTCGGTGCTCATGGGCAGCTCGGCAAAGGGGTCATCGCGCCTTTCCAGCTCGCGGGCCAGTTCTGAGCGTTTGAGCAGCCAGGCTTGCAGCGGCGCGATGGCAGCAAACAGCAAGGGGTTCAGCGCAATCGAGATCAAGGCACCCGCCAGCACCAGGCTCATGCCCACGGCAGGCAGCAGCCCCAGGGCTACGCCCAGGCCGGCCAGGATGAACGAAAACTCGCCAATCTGCGCCAGACTGGCCGCCACGGTCAGGGCCGTGTTCAAGGGGTAGCGGAACAACAGCACCAGCGCCAATGCCGCCAGCGATTTGCCCACCATGATGATGGCCACCACGCCCAGCACGGGCAGCGGCTGCTCCACCAGCACCCTGGGCTCGAACAGCATGCCCACCGATACAAAAAACAGCACCGAGAACGCATCGCGCAGCGGCAGCGACTCTTGTGCGGCGCGGTGACTGAGGGCCGATTCGCGCATCACCGTGCCAGCAAAGAAGGCCCCCAAAGCGAACGAAACGCTGAACAGCGCCGAAGCCCCGTAGGCAATGCCGATGGCCGCAGCAATCACCGAGAGCGTGAACAATTCGCGCGAGCCCGTTTTCACCACCTGCCACAGCAGCCAGGGCAGCACGCGGCGGCCTACCAGCAGCATCAGGGCGATGAATGCTGCCACCTGCAGCAGGGTCTGGCCCAAGGCCTGCCACAGCGGGCGTGCCTCTTCGGCAGGCGCGGCGCCGCCACCAAGCAAGCCGGCCAGCGGCGGCATCAGCACCAGCACCAGTACGCAGGCCAGGTCTTCCACCACCAGCCAGCCCACGGCAATACGGCCGTTCATCGAGTCGAGCACGCCGCGCGCCTCCAGGGCCTTGAGCAGCACCACCGTGCTGGCGCACGAGAGCGACAGCCCAAAAATCAACCCACTGCCCACGCCCCAGCCCATCCACCACGCCAGCCCCATGCCCAGCAGGGTGGCCACGCTCATCTGCACCACCGCGCCCGGCACTGCCAGACGGCGCACCGAGAGCAGGTCACCTAGCGAGAAGTGCAGGCCCACGCCAAACATCAGCAGCATCACGCCAATTTCAGACAACTGCGAGGCAATGTGCACATCGGCCACAAAACCTGGTGTGGCAGGGCCAATCAGAATGCCGGCCAGCAGGTAGCCCACCAGGGCCGGCAGGCGCAGCTTTTCGGCGATGAAGCCAAGCACCAGCGCCCCGCCAAATCCGGCAGCGATGGTGGTGATCAAGGTCAGGTTGTGGTCCATGCCTGGTGGAAGGTGTGGGTCAGCCAAGAAAGGGGGAGGCCGCAGAGAATCCCGGCGCGATGGCCGGCAGCCAAGCGCGGCACAACGTTGGTGCAGTATCAGGCAAAGCAGCTTCTGTTCCAACCGTTCTGCTCTGGCAAGGGCTTTACCGCGTGGCTTCTCGGTGTGTTCGCGCCATACTTGGTGCACGACAACGTGCCGCATGAGCACGCCACTCAACCCCGATTGGAGACAACACCACCATGCCCATTCCGTTCCAGACCTTCGACCCTGACCTGTTTGCCCGTGCCCAGCCCCTGCTGGATGACGAGTGGCTGGCTCGCGACCCAGAACTGGCGCCCGTGCTGCCCACCGTGCTGGCCCGCAATGTGGGGCAGGACTGGCACAAGGCGGGCACCTTCCGGCACCACCTGGTGGGGGTGACCCGTTCGCTCACCGTGTGGCAGCAACCGCGCGATGTGCGCATGCTGGGCTTGCTGCACAGCGTGTATGGCAATGCGTTTGTGGATCTGGTCAAGTTTGACCCTGCCAGCGAACGTGCGCGCCTGCGTGAGCTGGTGGGCGAAAGCGCCGAGCACTTGGTCTACCTGTTTTGCACGCAGTCGCGCACGCAGTTTGTGCAGAAGGTACTGGGGCAGGGCATGGAGGAGGACGGTAGCCTGCTGCTCGACAAAGACGGCACGCAGCACCGGCTCACGCCCTACGAGGTGGCCGCCTTCACCATCGTGAGCATGGCAGACACCATTGAGCAGTGGTTCAGCTGGCAGGACGATATCTACTCGCGCTTTCCGCATGTGCAGCACCGGCCGCAGGCGGTGCACTGGGCGGCATCGCTGTGGCCGGGGCCCATGCGCCCCACGGGCCGCATGGTGCACCAGATCAATGGGCTGTCCAAAGCGCTGAAGCATCCCGGCCTCAAGGACTTGCTGCCCACGCCGCCGGTGTTCGGGCATTGCAATCACCATTTGTCGGCTGCCAACGAGGCCGCAGCGGCGTCGCTGTATTGGTCGGTCATCCAGCAAGACCAGCCTTTGGTGGACCTGGACGTGGCCACGGGTGTGCTTGAAAGCGCAGTGCGCCACAACCCCTGGGTGGGCGAGCCGCAAATGGTGTTGGCGCAGCTGTACCTTGCCGCTGGCCGCCACGACGATGCCAGGCAGGCCGCCAGCAGCGCGTTGCACCTGTTCAGCGCCTGGGGCAATTCGTGGGACAAGCGCGTGCAGTGGGACGCCTGGGTGGCCTGGACGCGCATCCTGCTGCAAGCCGCCGAGGGCGGGCCCTGGCCAGAACGCCTGGACAAGCTCAACAACGTCGCGCTGCGCGGAGCGCATTGAGCCTGGCGGGCCCAGTCTGCATGCGACCGTGGCTGCTACGGCTGATGCGCTTTATGTCAATCGCTAGCTAAGATAATTAAAACTTATTCTTTTGAGTTTTAAGAATTGCTGCGTACGATCGGAAACATCTCCATACGAAAGGTGTTTTCCGTGAACAAGCGCTCTCTGTTGCAATCCGCCCTCGCTCTGGCCCTGGTGTCTGGTTTCTCTGCCAGCGCCATGGCGCAAGACAAGCCCGTGAAAATTGGCGTGACGGGTGGCCCCCACGCACAGATTTTTGAAGTGGTGAAGAAGGTTGCCGAGAAAGACGGCCTGAAGATCCAGGTCATTGAGTTCAGCGACTACGTGCAGCCCAATGCCGCGCTGGCTTCGGGTGACCTGGACGCCAACAGCTACCAGCACAAGCCTTACCTGGACCAGCAGGTGAAAGACCGTGGCTACAAGTTCGTGTCTGCGGGCTACACCGTCAACTTCCCCATTGGCATCTACTCGAAGAAGATCAAGAGCCTGAACGACCTCAAGCAAGGTGCAAAGTTCGGTATTCCGAACGACCCCACCAATGGCGGCCGCGTGCTGCTGGTGCTGCAGGAAAAGGGCCTGATCAAGCTGCGCCCCGAAGCGGGCCTGAAGGCTACGCCGCTGGACGTGATCGAGAACCCCAAGAAGATCAAGTTTGTGGAGCTGGACGCCGCTCAACTGCCCCGTTCGCTGGATGACCTGGACGCGTCTGCCATCAACACCAACTTCGCTCTGTCCGCAGGCCTGAACCCTGGCAAGGACGCCATTGCCCAGGAAGGCGCGAAGAGCCCCTACGTCAACCTGATTGCCGTGCGCGAAGCCGACAAGGACAAGCCCTGGGTGACCAAGCTGGTCAAGGCCTACCAGTCGGAAGAAGTGCGCAAGTTCATCCAGACCGAGTTCAAGGGCGCTGTGATCCCTGGTTTCTAAGGGTCAGGTGGGTGCTGGTGGCGACGCCGGTACTCAGGCTCCCACACTCAGCGGGCTACGGCCCGCTTTTTTTCGACTGTGCTGGGGTGAATGCGCTGAATGACGTGCCGCCGCCCGCTCAGGCAGTGGAGTGGGTGATGTAGCTCCCACGCCGGTCATTTAAGTAAAATTGGCCTCTAAGGCGCTCTGGGTAAGCGCTACCAGCTATTGATTTGGTAGCGATTGTGCCCAGTGGGCGACTTGCTCGTTCAAGCGCCAGCAACCACCTGTTGCCGGCCTGCCGACTTGGCCTGGTAGACCAGGGTGTCTGCGCGCGAGAGCAGGGCAAGGGCATCCTCGCCCGGCCGGTAGGCCGTGACCCCGAAGCTGGCGCTGATATACACCGAGCCCCCCCGGGGGTTGGGCACCGCGTGTTGTGGCAGGGCGTCGCACAGCCGGTGGGCAATGGCGATGGCGGCTTCGAGCGGGGTCTCGGGCAGCACCAGTACAAACTCTTCACCGCCGTAGCGCGCAATCCAATCTACGCCTTGGCGCAGCGTGCTGGCGACATGCTTTGCTGCACTGCGCAAGACTTCATCGCCCAACTGGTGACCGTGCTGGTCGTTGAACTGCTTGAAGTGGTCAATGTCCATGAACACCACCGCCAGCGGGCGGTGGTATCGCTGGGCGCGTTCGATTTCCTCGGGCAGCTTGTCTTGCAGCGCACGCCGGTTGTAGCAGCCGGTCAGGCCATCGGTGACGGAAAGGTGGCGAATTTCTTCCAGCAGCTTTTCGAGTTGGGCCGTGCGTTCATTCACCAGATCGTCGAGGTTGTGGATGTGCTCGTGCAATGCCGTCTGCAGCTTGACCACGCCCTGCTCCAGCAGATCAATTTCGTCGCTGTGGGGTTGCGGGGCTCGGTTCAGCCGCAAGGGGGTGGTCAGCTGGTGGGGAGTGAGTTCGCTCGCAAACCCGGCAACGGTGGACAGCGGTTTTTGCAGCAGCTGCTTGAGCATGAAGGCGATCAGCGCGCAAATGCTGGCGGTGAGTGCGCTATAGCCCAGCAAAATGCGCAGCGCCTCGGCCTGCAATCCTTGCCATAAGTACTGCGGGTTGCCGTTCAGGTGCAGCACGCCCAGCGCCTGGGTGCCGTGCGGCGCGTAGATGGTGATGCTGCGTATCGCCTCTTGCTGTGCCAGTTCGGAGTTGCCCGCCTCAAACACCTGGCCCCCGGCGGCCTGCAGCCGTGCAAAGCCGATGGCGGGCTTCTTGGCAATGAATTGCAGCTGGGCCTGCACGGCCTGGGTTTCAATGTCCCACAGCGCGGCGGCCAGCAGGGGCACGCTGGTGTTGGCCACATCATTCATCACAGCCTCGAACTGCCTTTGGTGTTCAGAGCGCAGCAGCCAGCTCTGCACTAGGAAAACGACCACCATGCACAGCACCGCCAGCACAATGGTGCGCTGGATCAGCACGCTGGCAATGGAGCGAAAGGGACGCGTGGTCATACAGCGATTAAAGCAGCTGCTCGAAGCCAAACTGGTAGCGCTTCACCTTGGGATTGAGCACCTTGCTGTAGCTGCGCACGTTCAGGCTGGCAAAGCCGTTACCGAAGCGCTGCTGGTAGCGGTAGGCCAGATCAGGGGTAAGCAGGGCGAACATGGGACGTTCCAGCTCCAGCCCTTCGGATGCAAAGTCGCGCCCGCGATGGTAGTCATAGACCATGACCAAGGCCCACGCACCCGCAATGAAATGCCCGCCTGCCAACGCTGTGAGCTGCCCGTTGCGCAAGCGCTTGATGGCTTCTGTGGTGGTATTGACGGAGCTGAACCACATGTCCTGGCCAGGCGCTGCCGTGCCGGCCTTGGCCAGTGCATCCATGGCGCCAAAAGCCATCAGGTCGCTTCCTGTCCACACCAGACGGGCCTGGGGGTGGCGCTGTAGCAGCCAGGTCATCTGCTCTTCAGCTTTGGTGCGCGACCAGCCCGCGTACACCGTCTGGTGCAGCACCACATCGGGTGCCTCACCCACGGCCTTGAGCATGCCTTCGTTGCGCTGGATGGATGAGGTGGTGGACCGGTCCCCCGCAATCGCCAACAGATGCAGCTTGCCATCCGGGCCATGGGCGCGTTGGGCTCTGCCAGCAGCAATCAGTGCCTGGGCCGTGAGATATCCGGCATCCGTGGCCCGAGGTTCCAGTGATCCGATCCAGTGACTGAAGCGCTCCCGTGGCCCGCCGTGCTCTGCCTTCTGGGCAGCGGTGAGGGTGCTGAAGGCCAGGAACACGCGGATGCCGCTGCCCTCGAAAATCCGCAGCATCTCGGGGCCGGTGCCGTAGTCGTTGGTGAAGATGACGTAGTCGGGTCGTTTGTCAGCCGGACGGGCGACGATGGAGCGGGCGATTTCAAACGAGCGCAGGTGCTCTCGCCGCACAAAATATTCTTCCAGTGGCACGCCCAGGCTGCGCGCCGCAGCGTTCATCGACTCACTGACCGTGCGCCAATACGGCTCGTCTGGATGTCCGGGATTGATGAACGCTACCGCCTGGGCGCAGCCCATCAAGGGTAGGCCACAGACCAAAAACACCAACAACCGACGCACATACGAAGCTGCCAAATCAATCGTCCCAGGTACCCACTCACATCTCGTACATCACCGAAAGATGCGTACAGTGTAAGTGTGACATTACTGCCTGGTTTTTTGTGCGTGGGGGTAATAATTGTTTGCAAATGAAAAAAGCCCCGGCTTCTGAATGTCGCGCATGGGTGCAACATTCAGAAGCCGGGGCTTTGTGGCGACGGTCAGGCCGCTGTGTGCTGGCGCGTGTGCTCAGCGGCGGCAGCCAGGGCTTGCGCCTTGGCTTCAGGCCCCATGGCGACGCCTTCAGCGCGCACGAAGCGCACGTCCGTCACACCAAAGAACCCCATCACGGTCTGCAGGTAGCTTTCCTGGTGCTCCATGGCCTGGCCGCCAGCGCTGGTCGAATAAACGCCACCCCGTGCAGATGCCACGATCACAGTCTTGCCCTTGGCCAGGCCTTCGGGGCCGTTGGCGCCGTATTTGAATGTGCGGCCAGGCTGGGCGATGCGGTCAATCCAGGCCTTGAGCTGGGTGGGGATGCCAAAGTTGTAGAACGGGGCGCCAATGACCACCACGTCTGCTGCCAGGAACTGGCTCACGAGCTGTTCGGACATGGCGTTTTCACGCTTCTGCGCTTCTGTCAAACCATCGGTCTGGCCGGTGCGGGGGGCCATTGCGTCCATCGTGAAATGGTTGGGGGCGTTGACAGCCAGGTCCAGGTAAGTGACTTGCGTGCCTGGGTGGCTGGCCTTCCAGGCTTCCACGACCTGGGCTGTGAGTTGACGCGAAACGGAAGCATCACCAGTGATGGATGAGTCGATATGAAGCAGTTGCATGGGGTTCTCCTCGTTGAAGTGCCGCGACGGTTACGGCTTGAGGTGAATTGTCGATTTGTTCACAAAATTTGATAAGCCACCCGAATCGCGATAGATTGTTCTATTAATGGAACAATATTTAGACTGACAACGGAGGGAGCGCGACATGCAAGATCTGAACGACATGCTGTACTTTGCCGAGGTGGTGGAGCGTGGCGGCTTTGCTGCCGCGGGCCGGGCGCTGGGCATTCCCAAATCGCGCCTGTCCAGGCGTGTGTCTGATCTGGAAGCCCATCTGGGCGTGAGGCTCTTGCAGCGCACCACCCGTAAGCTGTCATTGACCGAAGTGGGAGAGGCTTACCTGCGGCACTGCCAGGCCATTCGCGAATCGGCCCAGGCGGCGGCTGATGCCGTGGCCCAGGTGCAGACCGAGCCGCGTGGCACCGTGCGGGTGAGTTGCCCCGTCACCCTGGCCCAGACCGTGTTGGCTGAATTGATGCCCGCCTTCCTGGCCCAGCATCCTTTGGTTCGCGTGGAAATGCAGGTGACCAACCGGGCGGTGAACGTGGTGGAAGAGGGCATTGACGTGGCGCTGCGGGTGCGTCCCTCGCTCGAAGACAGTGCCAGCATGGTGGTCAAACGCCTGGACCAAGCCCGCCAGGTGCTGGTGGCCAGCCCTGACTTGCTCATTCGCCAGGGCACGCCCACCAAGCTGGAAGACCTTGCCAAGCTGGACAGCATTGCCATGTCGGCGCCCGACGGGCGGGCTTCCTGGAATTTGATCGGCCCCGGTGGCGCCCACCAGGTGGTGCACTACACCCCGCGCTACGTGGCAGATGACCTGCTCACCCTCAAATTTGCCGCCGTGGCGGGCACAGGTATTTGCTGGCTGCCCGATTACATGTGCCACGAGGAGATGCGCGATCGGCGGCTGGTGCGCGTGCTGCCCGACTGGGCGCCTCAGCCTGCCATCGTGCATGCAGTGTTCGCGTCTCGCAGGGGGCTCTCGCCTGCAGTGCGCCGGTTTTTGGATTACCTGGGCGAGACCATGCCGGGGCGCAACAGCCTGGACAGCCGCGCGGGACTGCAAGGCGTGGGCGGCGCTGGTATTTGAGGTGCTGGGAAGGCGGGCATTGCGCAATGCCCCCTCGTTTCCGTGCGGCAGATCCTTCCGCCGATCTTTTGGCTGCACAATGCAACCAATTGAAACCGTTTCGAACCCGTACCGAAAGCGCGACCATGCCGGCTTTGATGTCAGCGCGTACCCCCGCCGCGACCTCCCACTCCATAGACCATGACATCGAGACCGCCCGCGCCCACCCCAGCGTGCGCGCTATCGTTATTCCGCCTTGCCCAGATTCGCTGGTAAGGTTGCAGGAGATTGCTTCGGCCCCCGAGCTCGATTCGCAGGCGCTGGAGCAACTGGCTTCGTCAGATGTGGCCATGGCGGCCGCGCTGATCCGCACCGCCAACAGCCCGTTGTACGGCTTGGCACAACCGGTGCAGACCGTGGGCATGGCACTCACGGTGCTGGGCTTGCAGCCTGCCCTGGAGTTGCTTTCCGCCTTCATCACCCGCAATGCCCTGCATGTGCGTACTCCGCTGCTGGAGCATTTTTGGGAAAGCTCGCAGCGCAAGGCCATCGCCTGCGAACACATTGGCCGCCAGCTTTATAGCTTTGACCCAGGGCTAGGCTACAGCTTCGGACTTTTTTGCCATGTGGGCATGCCTGTGCTGGTGAAGGCGGTGCGCGGCTATGCGGGCACGGTGACAGAAGCTCTGGCGCGCAAAGACCGCACCTTCACGCAAACCGAGAATGCCGCACACCGCACGGACCATGCGGTGATGGGCGCCATCGTGGCGCGCACCTGGCATCTGCCCCCTGATGTGGCCCAGGCCATCTGGCTGCATCACGACTTTTCCTGCCTGAGCGATGAACGATTCGATGCCACCGTGCGGCATCTGGTAGCGCTGGGGTTGCTGGCGGAATATTTGGTCCACCACCACGAAAACCTGACGCCGACCCGTGAATGGACGCTGCACGGCCAGGCATGCATGGACCACCTGCATGTCACGCAGGATGAGCTCAACCACTGGATCGACGAACTTTACCCGGCTTTCGAGGCCGTGGCGTTGTAGTCGCTTTGGTCAGTCAGGGCTGCCCGGCATGGCTGCGCATGCAGCTCACAGGGCAGGAAATCAGAGCTTTTTCACCAGCACCTGGCTGCGGCGGTCCCAGTTGTACTTGCGCTTGCGTGCATCGGGCAGCCAGTCAGGGTCCACTGGCTGGAAGCCGCGTTTGATGAACCAGTGCATGGTGCGGGTGGTCAGCACAAAGATGCTGTCCAGCCCCATGGCGCGAGCGCGCTGCTCAATGCGCTTGAGCAGCTTTTCACCGTCGCCCGTGCCCTGACTTTGGGGGGACACGGTGACGGCTGCCATCTCCGCTGTCTTGGCCTCAGGGTAAGGGTACAGGGCAGCACAACCAAAAATCACGCCATCGTGCTCGATCACGGTGTAGGTGGCGATATCGCGCTCGATTTCGGTGCGGTCGCGCTTGACCAGCGTGCCATCTTTTTCGAACGGCTCGATCAGTTGCAGAATGCCGCCCACATCGTCAATCGTGGCCTCGCGCAGCTCTTCCAGCTTCTCGTCGATGACCATGGTGCCGATGCCGTCGTGCACATACACCTCCAGCAGCAGCGAGCCGTCGAGCGCAAACGGAATGATGTGACTGCGCTCCACGCCGCCTTTGCAGGCCTTCACACAGTGCTGCAGGTAAAAGCCCGTGTCCGTAGGCTGCTGCGCGGGCGGCAGCTTTGCCAGCAAGGCCTGTGCTGCCGCCAGCGGCAATTCGGTGTCGATGGGGTTGTCCTCGCTCTCTGGCTCGGTGGGCTGCATGCGAATGCCGGGGACTTCCGTGAGGAAAATCAGCTTGTCTGCCCGCAACTCGATTGCCACGCTGGTGGCAACTTCTTCCATGCTCAGGTTGAACGCCTCGCCCGTGGGTGAGAAGCCAAAGGGCGACAGCAGCACCAGCGCGCCCATGTCCAGCGTGCGCTGGATACCGGCCACATCCACCTTGCGCACCAGGCCAGAGTGCTGGAAATCCACCCCATCCACAATACCCACGGGCCGTGCGGTGAGAAAGTTGCCCGAAATTACCCGCACCGTGGCGCCTGCCATGGGGGTGTTTGGCAACCCTTGGCTAAAGGCCGCCTCGATCTCATAACGCAATTGGCCTGCCGCTTCCTGCGCACAATCCAGCGCCACCGAATCCGTGATGCGAATGCCGTGCGAGTACTTGGCGGCATGCCCCTTGGCCGCCAACTGCTCGTTCACCTGGGGCCGAAAGCCATGCACCAGCACGATCTTGACCCCCATGGCCTGGATCAGCGCCAAGTCTTGCGCAATGTTGTGCAGCTTGCCGGCGGCAATGGCCTCACCCGTCAGCCCGATCACAAAGGTCTGGTTGCGAAACTTGTGGATGTAGGGCGCCACCGACCGGAACCAGGGCACGAAAGTGAAATTGAAAACGGCAGACATGGCGGTGGGCAAGAGGCCTTGGAATATGCAGGGGCACAGACAGCGAAAGGCGACCGCTTGGGTCGCCAAGTCGCGCATCATAAGCATGCGAAGCGCTGGTGTGTGGAAAAAGCAGCGGCATGAAACCGTGGAAACAGCGTGGCCACGGTTTGTTTCGGGCTGGAACAGGGACGTGGCTATCGATAATGCAGGGCTATGTCTTCAGAACAGCGTCCGCCCGAGCTACCCCGCACCCCTTCGCGTCCCGCAGCCCCCCTGCACATCGAGTTTCCTGAGTCGCTTCCGGTCTCAGGTAAGCGCGAAGAGATCATGGCTGCCATCGAAAAGCACCAGGTCGTCATCGTGTGCGGCGAGACGGGTTCGGGCAAGACCACGCAGCTGCCCAAGATTGCGCTGGCCCTGGGCCGGGGCAAGTGCAACGCCAAGCCGGGGCAAAAAGGCCAGCTCATCGGCCACACCCAGCCGCGCCGCATTGCCGCCAGCAGCGTGGCCAAACGCATTGCCGAAGAGCTGAAGACGCCGCTGGGCGAGGTGGTGGGCTACAAGGTGCGCTTCCAGGACCGGCTGAGCCGCGATGCCTCCGTCAAGCTGATGACAGACGGCATCTTGCTGGCCGAGACGCAGACTGATCCGCTGCTCAAAAACTACGACACGCTCATCATCGACGAGGCGCACGAGCGCAGCCTCAACATCGACTTTCTGCTGGGCTATATCCGCCAGATCCTGCCGCGCCGGCCAGATCTGAAAGTCATCGTCACCTCCGCCACCATCGATGCCGACCGGTTTGCCAAACACTTTGAGAGCGCCAAAGGCCCCGCGCCCGTCATCATGGTGTCGGGCCGCACCTTTCCGGTGGAGCAGCGCTATCGCCCGTTTGAAGACAGCCGCGACTACGGTCTGAACGAGGCGATTGCCGATGGGGTGGATGAGCTGTGGCAAGGCAATGCGGGTGGAGACATATTGATCTTCCTGCCCGGCGAGCGCGAGATCCGCGAGGCGGCCGACCACCTGCGCAAGCACTTGTCGCACCAGCCGGTAATGCGCAACGCCGAGGTGCTGCCACTGTTCGCGCGCCTGTCGCAGGCCGAGCAAGACCGTATTTTTGATGGCCACACGGGCCGCCGCATCGTGCTGGCCACCAATGTGGCCGAGACTTCGCTCACGGTGCCAGGCATCCGATACGTGATTGACGCAGGCACAGCGCGCGTCAAGCGCTATTCTTTCCGTAGCAAGGTGGAGCAGTTGCTGGTGGAACCCATCAGCCAGGCTGCCGCCAACCAGCGCGCGGGCCGTTGCGGCCGCGTGGCCAACGGTATCTGTATTCGCCTGTATGACGAGGCGGACTTCAACAGCCGCCCGCGCTTTACTGACCCGGAAATTCTGCGGTCCTCATTGGCCGGTGTCATCCTGCGCATGAAGTCGCTGCACCTGGGCGACGTAGCGCAGTTCCCGTTCATCGAGGCGCCCTCGGGTCGCGCCATTGCCGACGGCTACCAACTCCTGTCCGAACTGGGCGCGGTGGACGAAGCGAACGAGCTGACGCCGATGGGTGTGGAGCTGTCCAAGCTGCCGCTGGACCCGCGCGTGGGCCGCATGATTCTGGAAGCCCGCGAACGCCGCGCGCTGGACGAGGTGCTGGTGATTGCCTCCGCCCTGTCTGTGCGAGATGTGCGCGACCGCCCGCTGGAAGCACAGCAGCAGGCCGACCAGGCGCACGCCAAGTTTGATGACGAGAAGAGTGAATTCAGCGGCTACCTGAAGCTGTGGAAGTGGATCAACGAGGCCCGGGGCGGGGCGCCCAGCCTGCCTTCGGCCCGCGCGCAGAAGGCCATGGCGCTCAAGAAAGCGCCTTCGCAGGCCATCTTGCCCGTGGGGCAGCGGGCCGCAGCGCCAGCTCCTGCACCCGCCGCAACGCCTGAGGTTGCACCCACGCACAAGCTCAGCAATCGCCAGTACGAGGCGCTGCTGCGCCAGAACTTCATCAGCATCCGCCGCCTGCGCGAGTGGCGCGACATCCATACCCAGTTGCTCACGGTGGTGACCGAGCATGGCTGGCGCATCAACACGCAACCGGCCAGCTACGAGCAGATTCACCTGTCGATGCTGGCAGGCCTGCTGGGTAACGTGGGTTGCAAGAGCGACGAGGATGACTGGTACCTGGGCGCGCGCGGCATCAAGTTCTACAAACACCCCGGCGCGCACCTGAACAAAAAACCCGGCCGCTGGATCGTGGCGGCCGAATTGGTGGAGACCACGCGTCTCTTTGGCCGGGGCATCGCCGCGATCGAGCCGCAATGGGTAGAGCAGATTGGCGGCCACCTGCTCAAGAAGCAGATGCTGGACCCGCACTGGGAGAAGAAGGCGGCCCAGGTCACTGCGCTGGAGCGCGCCACGCTGTACGGCATCGTCATCTACAACAACCGCCGGGTGGACTTTGGCAAGGTAGACCCGCACGGTGCGCGCGACATCTTTCTGCGCGAGGCGCTGGTGCAGGGCGAGTGGGAAACCCGCCTGCCGTTTTTGGCCGCCAACCAGAAGCTGATCGCCAAGGTGGAAGAGCTGGAGCACAAGTCCCGCCGCCAGGACGTGCTGGTGGACGACGAGCTGATCTACGCTTTCTACGACCAGCAGGTGCCGCAGGATGTGTGCAGCGGGGCAAGCTTTGAGCGCTGGTACAAGGACGCGAGCCGCGCCAACCCCGAGCTGCTCAAGCTCACCCGCGACGAGCTGATGCGACACGAGGCCGCAGGTATCACCACCAGCGCCTTCCCCAAGACCGTGCGCCTGGGCGGCGTGGACTGCACCGCCAGCTACCTGCACGAGCCAGGCGATGCGCGCGACGGCATCACCGTGACGGTGCCGCTGTTTGTGCTGAACCAGGTGAGCGAGGAGCGCTGCGAATGGCTGGTGCCCGGTATGCTCAAGGACAAGATCCAGGCCCTGCTCAAAAGCCTGCCCCAGCGCCCGCGCAGCCGCTTTGTGCCGCTGCCCGAATCGGCCACGCGGCTGGCCGAGTTGTTCACCGCGCCTGAGCGCTTTGGCACCGGCAGCCTGACGGACGCGCTGCTCAAGCAGGTGCGGGACGAGACTTCGCTGGATGTGAAGCGGGCAGACTTCAAGCTCGACATGCTCAGCCCCCACCTGTTCATGAATTTCCGCGTGGTCGATGAGCACGGCCGCCAGCTCGGCCATGGCCGCAACCTGGGCGCGCTCAAGGCCGAATGGGGTGCCAAGGCGCGGGGGGCCTTCCAGGCGCTGGCGGGGCTCAAGCTGGGCGGGCAGGGTGGATCGGAGCAAAAAACGGCTCCAGCGCCCGAGGGTAAAGCGCAAGCAGCTATTAAAAACGTAGCAAAAAATGCCCCTGCACCGGCTTCAGCACCTACGGCCCCCGCAGGCCAGCGCTACACCACCTGGACGTTTGGCGAGCTACCCGAGCTGATGGAAATCAAAAAGGGCGGGCAGACGCTGGTGGGCTTCCCGGCGCTGATCGATGGCGGGGATGCCGTCACCATCGAAGTGTTCGACGAGCCCGAGGTGGCGGCCAACAAGCACCGTGCGGGCCTGCGTCGTCTGTTTGCGCTGCAGATCAAGGATGCGCTCAAGTACCTTGAAAAGAACATCCCCGACCTGCAGAAGATGGCCGTGGCCTATATGCCGCTGGGCACGCAGGAAGAGCTGCGCGCCCAGATCATCGACGTGGCCCTGGACCGCGCTTTTCTGCTCGACCCGCTGCCCACCGACGAGGCTGCCTTCAAGCGCCGCGTGGACGAAGGCCGGGGCCGCCTGACGCTGATTGCCAACGAGGTGGCCCGGCTAGCGGGCACCATCCTCATCGAATACGCGGCTGCCGCTCGCAAGCTCAAGGACACCAAGAACGCGCCGGACGCCACGGCCGATGTGGCCCAGCAGTTGCAGCGCCTGATGCCCAAGCAGTTCATTGCCCAGGCCCCATGGGCGCAACTGGCGCATTTTCCGCGCTACCTCAAAGCGATCACCCTGCGCCTGGACAAGTACCGCGCCGACCCTGCCCGCGACGCCGCCAAGCTGGCCGAACTGCGCCCGCAAGAGCAACGCTATTGGCGTCTGGTGGCCGAGCGCAAGGGCGCGGTGGACGCACGCATGCAAGAGCTGCGCTGGCTGCTGGAAGAGCTGCGCGTGAGCTTTTTTGCTCAAGAGCTGCGCACGCCCCAGCCAGTGAGCGTGAAGCGGCTCGATAAGCTGTGGGCGCAGGTGAACAGCTAACGGTGGGGCTTTGCTGCATGCGCTGTGCCTTGCCCATCAAGGCATACGAGGGGCGCAGCAAATCACGCAGGCGGCGGTGACGGCGATGCCTGTATCTCCGTCACCTTGGTGACGGCGTGGCGGGCGATCCCCATTGCCCGCTTGCCTGCAGGCATCTAGGCTTGCTGGCAAAGGAGACTGTTCGCCCTATGCGCTCGCACCACAAGTTCTGGCCCCGTCGTCTGCCCCATTCCATCACTGTTCCATCCACCTCGCTGTGGGACAACCTGGCCATCAGCGCCCAGCGTTATCCGGACAAGGTGGCGCTGGTTTTCTTTGGTCGTACGCTGACTTACCGTCAGCTCAAGGAGGGCGCGGAGCGCCTGGCCGCCTATTTGGCGACTTTGGGCGTGAAACGGGGCGATCGCGTGGCGCTGTGCATGCAGAACTGCCCTCAACTTGTGATGGCGCACTTTGCCATTTTGCGGGCCAACGCGGTGGTGGAGCCCGTCAACCCGATGAACCGGGCCGAAGAGCTCAAGCACTACATCACCGATCCCGACACCAAGGTCGCCATCACCACGGGCGACCTGGCAGCTGAATGGGTTCACGCCAGTGATGCATTGCCACCAGCCGAGCGCCTGGCGCACCTTGTCGTTACCCAGTTCACCGATGCGTTCGATGCCGGCGTGAGCGGTGATGATGCTCCGCCCCCTGCGTGGGCAGACTGGCTGGGTACGCGCCACCCTTTGCCTGCGCTGCAGCAAGGGCAGGCCCATGCCTGGAGCGATGCCATCGCCTGCACCAGCGAACCGCCCGCCCTGGTGGTGGGGCCGCAGGACTTGGCTTTGTTGCCCTACACCAGCGGCACCACCGGGCTGCCCAAGGGGTGTATGCACCCGCACAAAAGCATCATGCACAACGCGGTGGCCAGTGCGCTGTGGGGGGCTGGGTCGGCCGATAACGTCACCCTCGCGGTGGTGCCCATGTTCCACATCACCGGCATGGTCAGCGTGATGCATGCCTCGATCTACAGTGCCGCCACCATTGTGATCATGCCCCGATGGGACCGCGATTTGGCGGGCCGCCTGATTTCACGCTGGCAGGTGACGAACTGGACGAACATCCCCACCATGGTGATTGACCTGCTGGCCAGCCCGCATTTTGCGAGCTACGACCTGTCGAGCCTGGTCTACATCGGCGGTGGCGGTGCTGCCATGCCTCAGGCGGTAGCACAGCGGTTGCTGGAGCAATATGGACTGCGTTATGCCGAGGGGTATGGACTGACCGAAACCGCTGCGCCGTCACACTCCAACCCGCCCGACAATCCCAAGCAGCAGTGCCTGGGAATCCCCTTCATGAGCACTGATGCCCGTGTGATTGACCCTGACACGCTGCAGGAGGTGCCTGTGGGTGAGCAGGGCGAAATCATCATCCACGGCCCCGAGGTGTTTGAGGGCTACTGGAAGCGGCCCGACGCAACGGCTTCGGCGTTCATCGAGTTCGAGGGCAAGCGGTTTTTCCGCTCGGGCGACCTGGGGCACATGGATGAAGACGGCTATTTCTTTTTGACCGACCGGCTCAAGCGCATGATCAACGCCAGCGGCTTCAAGGTCTGGCCTGCCGAGGTGGAGGCATTGATGTTCCGCCACCCAGCGATTCAAGAGGCGTGCATCATCGCGGCCAAGGACAGCTACCGGGGCGAAACGGTGAAAGCGGTGGTAGTGCTGCGCGCTACCCACAAGGACATCACTGAGCAGCAAATCATTGACTGGTGCCGCGAGAACATGGCGGTGTACAAGGTGCCGCGCATCGTGCAGTTTGTGCACGCCTTGCCTAAGAGCGGCAGTGGCAAGGTGATGTGGCGGGCGCTGCAGGAAAGCGAGCTGGCCGCCGAGGCAAAGGCCTGACGGCCGCCCCCGTTACCGCGCGGGGGATTACTCGGCAGAACTCGATGACTGAATGAGTTCTGCCAGATCGCGCTCCAGCAATGAGGGATCGCCCAGTTGCAGCTCAATCAAGCGCCGCAGGTGGGTGACGCTGTCCAGGTCAGTGCTCCTGCACAGCAGCCCTGCGCGATTCCCGTCTACATGGGCAATGCCTGCGGTCATCGAAATGCAGTCTTCCGTCTCGGCCAACGGCACGTCGAGCTGGCAGGGCATACCGGCAGGAACCTGCGCGTTTTCAGGCAGGGTGATCAACGCACCCTTGAGAGACAAGTCCAGCACCTGTACGTTGAAGGCTGCAGTGGCCAGGGTCAACACAGCGGGTGCATCAAACTGTACGCGCACGTAGTGGCGTCGTTCATAGGGCATGGCAGGCTTTCATCACGATGGGTTTTGCGGATGCTAATCGACTGCGACACTCCGGTTACGAAATTTTTAGCGCCGTCTGCACTTGCTATCGGTGCGTGAAATGACGTGATAGCCGTTTCATTTGCTGGACGGCCGCCAACAGCCGCTTACAAAAAAACATCGCGGAGCAATGTTCAGCCCAGCGGAGGTGGTTACAAACGATGATGAAAGTACTTTGGAGTGAACAGATGATCGTGAATTTGTTGCGGCACAAGCTCTTGGCTGCTGGCGCAGGGCTTTTGCTGGGGTTGGCGGGCAACGTGGCTTGGGCGCAGAACTACGTGAACGCCACCGTGGACGGACAGTTGGCACCGGGTGTGTATGGCCGGATTCAGATCGGAAACGGTGGTCCACCTCCGTTGATCTATGCAGAGCCCGTCATCATTCAACGGCCCCCGGTAGCGGTTCACCGCTCTCCCATTTACATGTACGTGCCGCCAGGGCATGCGAAGAACTGGGCCAAACACTGTGGGCGCTACAACGCCTGTGGTCAGCCGGTGTACTTCGTGAAAGAGTCGGGGAGCCGTCCGCCGAAGCGGGGCGGTCACCATGCGGGGCCGCAGGGCGATGACCATCGTCATGGGCACCGTGATGATAGGCACCCTCGTGGCAATGGCCGCGGGCATGGCGGCCACAAGGACTGACGGATGGAAGGGGGCTCGGAAGGGCTCCCTTTTTAATTTCAGCAGATCACGGGTTGGGCGGCGGCGCTCCAGAACCTTCCGCAGGTGCAAACAGATCCCAGCAGGCCATGAAGAGGGCGGCAATGACCGGGCCGATCACAAAGCCGGTCAATCCGAACAAGGCCATGCCGCCCAAGGTGGAGATCAGCACGACATAGTCGGGCATTTTGGTGTCCTTGCCGACCAGTATCGGGCGCAGCACGTTGTCCACCAAGCCGATGACGAAAACGCCGAAAACAGTGAGCACTGCGCTTTGCCAAATGGCCCCCGTAGCCAAAAAGTAGATGGCCACCGGCACCCAGATCAAGCCAGCCCCTACAGCGGGCAGCAACGACAGAAACGCCATGAGCACGCCCCACAGCACCGGCCCCTGGATACCCAGAATCCAGAAAATCAGCCCGCCCAGAGCCCCTTGAGATGCTGCCACAACGATGTTGCCCTTCACGGTGGCGCGGATCACGGTGGTGAATTTGCTCACCAGCTTTCTCTTGTAGTCGTTGTCCAGCGGCGTGGCATGGTTGATGCGAAGCGCCAGAGCGCGCCCATCGCGCAACAAGAAAAACAGCAGGTACAGCATGATCCCGAAGCCGACGAGAAACTCCAGCGTGTTTTGGCCAATATTCACCGCCTGGGAGGCCAGGAATTGGCTGGCTTGAACAGCCACGGACGAGAGCTTTTGCTGAAGCTCTGCCAAAGTGGTGAGGTTCAGGCGTTCCAGCAGCTGGGTGACCCAGGCGGGCAGCGCCGCTACCACCTGCTGAACGTAGGCCCCAAAGTTGAGCTGGCCGCTTTTGACCCGCTCATAAATGGCCGTGGCCTCCTGTATCAACGACACACCGATGAGCGTCATGGGCAAAATGACCATGACCATGCACAGCCCCAGCGTGCACAGGGCGGCCAGATTTTCGCGTCGGGGCATGCGCTGCAGCATTTTGCGGTGCAGGGGGGTGAAGAGGATGGCCAGCACGATTCCCCAGAAAATTGCGCCATGGAACTGCCAGAGAATGGCGCCAAACGCGACGCTCACGATGGCCAGCAGCAGCAGAAATGCCTTGTTTTGAAGCGGGTGTTGAGTCATTTACCAGGTTGCATTCGGGCAATACAGCCCCGCAATGTACGACACGCCACCTGATTATTTCGCGGCAGCGCAAAGGCACTTTCAAGTCCGACCTTGGTCAATGCCCGGTTCAGTGGCACAATCGCCACCGCAACCCTAGGCCCTTCCCCAGCCACAGTCGCATCCGCCAACCGGTTCAGCCGTGTCGCGGAAGGTTTACCAACCAGCTAATGCTCCCTGCAGGGGAGCGGAGGTCAGCGGAATATGAGCGATACGACATCCGTCTATCAAGCCTACCAAGGCAACACCTACCTCTTCGGCGGCAATGCGCCGTATGTCGAAGAGATGTATGAAAACTACCTTGCCAATCCTGGCAGCGTGCCCGACACATGGCGCGAGTACTTTGATGCACTGCAGCACGTACCTGCTGTGGATGGATCCAATGCCAAGGACGTTCCGCACCTTCCCGTGGTCAATGCGTTCGCAGAACGCGCCAAGGCTGGCGGCACCAAGGTTGTGGTTGCAAGCGCTGACGCCGAAATGGGCCGCAAGCGCACCGCCGTTCAGCAGCTGATTGCCGCCTACCGCAATGTGGGCCAGCGCTGGGCTGATCTGGACCCCCTCAAGCGCACTGAGCGCCCCAACATTCCTGAACTGGAGCCTTCGTTCTACGGCTTCAGCGACGCCGACCAAGAGACCGTGTTTGACACCAGCAACACGTTCTTCGGCAAGGACAAGATGTCCCTGCGCGAGCTGCTGAACGCGCTGCGCGAAACCTACTGCGGCACCCTGGGCGCCGAGTACATGTACACCTCCGACCAGGCGCAAAAGCGCTGGTGGCAACAGAAGCTGGAAAGCATCCGTTCCAAGCCCAATTTTGGCGCCGAAAAGAAGCGCCATATTCTGGATCGCCTGACAGCCGCCGAAGGCTTGGAACGCTACCTGCATACCAAATACGTGGGCCAAAAGCGCTTCTCGCTGGAGGGCGGTGAGAGCTTCATCGCCGCCATGGATGAGCTGATCCAGCAAGCTGGCGCCAAGGGCGTGCAGGAAATCGTGATCGGCATGGCCCACCGTGGCCGCCTGAACGTGCTGGTCAACACCCTGGGCAAGATGCCCAAGGACCTGTTTGCCGAGTTTGACCACACAGCCCCTGAAGACCTGCCAGCGGGTGACGTGAAGTACCACCAGGGCTTCAGCTCGGATGTGTCCACCCCCGGCGGCCCAGTGCACCTGTCGCTGGCGTTCAACCCATCCCACCTGGAAATCGTGAACCCCGTGGTGGAAGGCTCGGTGCGTGCCCGTATGGACCGCCGTGGCGACACCGAAGGCAAGCAAGTGCTGCCCGTGCTGGTGCACGGCGATGCCGCTTTTGGCGGCCAAGGTGTGAACCAGGAAACCCTGTGCCTGGCGCAAACCCGTGGCTATACCACCGGCGGTACCGTCCACATCATCATCAACAACCAGATCGGTTTCACTACCTCTGACCCGCGCGACATGCGCTCCAGCACGTTCTGTACCGACATCGTGAAGATGGTCGAGTCGCCCGTGTTGCACGTCAATGGCGATGATCCAGAAGCCGTGGTGCTGGCCACCCAGCTGGCACTGGAGTTCCGCATGGAATTCCGCCAGGACGTGGTGGTGGACATCACCTGCTTCCGCAAGCTGGGCCACAACGAGCAGGACACTCCTGCTTTGACCCAGCCGCTGATGTACAAGAAGATTGCCCAGCATCCCGGCACGCGCAAACTGTACGCCGACAAGCTGGCTGCTCAAGGCCTGGGTGAAACGCTGGGCGATGAGATGGCCAAGGCCTACCGGGCCGCCATGGACGCTGGCAAGCACACCGTGGATCCTGTGCTGACCAACTTCAAGAGCAAGTACGCAGTGGACTGGTCGCCCTTCCTGGGCAAGAAGTGGACCGATGCTGGTGACACCGCCATTCCTCTGACCGAGTGGAAGCGCCTGGCCGAGAAGATCACCACGATCCCCGAGACCGTCACCCCACACCAGCTGGTGAAGAAGGTGTACGACGACCGCGCGGCCATGGGCCGTGGCGAGGTCAATGTGGATTGGGGCATGGGCGAAACCATGGCCTTCGCCTCACTGGTGGCCAGCGGCTACCCCGTGCGCCTGTCGGGCGAAGACTCGGGCCGTGGCACGTTCACGCACCGCCACGCTGTGATTCACGACCAAAAGCGTGAGAAGTGGGACACCGGCACTTACGTGCCTCTGCAAAACGTGGCTGAAAACCAGGCCCCGTTTGTCGTGATCGACTCCATCCTGTCGGAAGAGGCAGTGCTGGGCTTTGAGTACGGCTACGCAGGCTCTGATCCCAACAGCCTCGTGATCTGGGAAGCCCAGTTCGGCGACTTCGCCAACGGCGCCCAGGTGGTGATCGACCAGTTCATCGCCTCTGGCGAAGTGAAGTGGGGCCGTGCCAATGGCTTGACCCTGATGCTGCCCCACGGCTATGAAGGCCAAGGCCCTGAGCACAGCTCGGCCCGCCTGGAGCGCTTCATGCAGCTGGCCGCTGACGCCAACATGCAGATCGTACAGCCCACCACGGCCAGCCAGATCTTCCATGTGCTGCGTCGCCAGATGGTGCGTGACCTGCGCAAGCCGCTGGTCATCTTCACGCCCAAGTCGTTGCTGCGCAACAAGGACGCCACCTCGCCTCTGACCGAGTTCACGAAGGGCAGCTTCCAGACGGTGATTCCTGAGCAGGACGAAGCCATCGAGAAGAAGGCAGCCAAGGTCAAGCGCGTGATCGCTTGCTCGGGCAAGGTGTACTACGACCTGGTGAAGAAGCGCACCGAAAAAGAAGCCGACGACGTCGCCATCATTCGTGTGGAACAGCTGTACCCCTTCCCGCACAAGGCATTTGCCGCTGAGCTGAAGAAGTACCCCAACGCGACCGAAATCGTGTGGTGCCAGGACGAGCCACAGAACCAGGGTGCCTGGTTCTTCATCCAGCACAACATCCACGAGAACATGCTCGATGGCCAGAAGCTGGGTTATGCCGGCCGCGCAGCCTCCGCATCGCCTGCGGTGGGTTACTCGCACCTGCACCAGGAACAGCAAAAGGCTCTGGTGGATGCCGCCTTCGCCAAGCTCAAGGGTTTTGTCCTGACCAAGTAAGGCCGGAAACCCGAATACAGAACAAAACCCTCACTGAAAGAATTTGTCATGGCTATCGTAGAAGTCAAAGTCCCCCAGTTGTCTGAATCCGTGGCGGAAGCCACCATGCTGACCTGGAAGAAAAAAGCCGGTGAAGCTGTTGCTGCCGATGAAATCCTGATCGAAATCGAAACCGACAAGGTCGTGCTCGAAGTGCCCGCGCCATCGGCTGGCGTGCTGGCTGAACTGGTGGTGGGTGATGGCGGCACCGTGGTGTCTGACCAGGTCATCGCCAAGATCGACACCGAAGGCAAGGCTGGCGCGGCTGCGCCCGCAGCTGCCCCCGCAGCGGCAGCTGCGGCTCCTGCTGCCGCAGTGGCAGCCGTAGCAGCACCTGCTGCTGGCGGCTCCAAGGGCGATGTGGCCATGCCCGCCGCCGCCAAGCTGCTGGCCGACAACAACCTGTCTGTTGGCGACGTAGCTGGCTCCGGCAAGGATGGCCGCGTGACCAAGGGTGACGTGTTGGCCGCCGTGGCCGGTGGCGCCAAGCCTGCTGCTGCTCCTAGCGTGATCCCCACAGGCGTGCCCATCAAGGCGCTGCCCCAAGTGGCCGCTCCTGCCGCCCCCAACCTGGGTGACCGTCCAGAGCAGCGCGTGCCTATGACCCGCCTGCGTGCCCGTGTGGCCGAGCGTCTGCTGCAGTCGCAATCGACCAACGCCATCCTGACCACGTTCAACGAAGTGAACATGGCCCCCGTGATGGACATGCGCAAGAAGTTCCAGGACGCATTCACCAAGGAACACGGCGTGAAGATCGGCTTCATGAGCTTCTTCGTGAAGGCGGCTGTGCACGCCCTGAAGAAGTTCCCCGTGCTGAACGCCTCGGTCGACGGCAACGACATCGTCTACCACGGCTACTTCGACATCGGTATCGCCGTGGGTTCGCCCCGTGGTCTGGTGGTGCCCATCCTGCGCAATGCCGACCAGATGAGCTTTGCCGAGATCGAGAAGAAGATCGCCGAGTTCGGCAAAAAGGCTGCCGAAGGCAAGCTGGGTATTGAAGAAATGACTGGCGGCACGTTCTCGATTTCGAACGGCGGCACTTTTGGCTCGATGATGTCTACCCCCATCATCAACCCACCCCAGTCCGCCATTCTGGGCGTGCACGCGACCAAGGACCGCGCTGTGGTGGAAAACGGCCAGATCGTGATCCGTCCGATGAACTACCTGGCGATGTCTTACGACCACCGCATCATCGACGGCCGCGAAGCCGTGCTGGGCCTGGTCGCCATGAAGGAAGCGCTGGAAGACCCGGCCCGTCTGCTGTTCGACATCTGATCGAGCTTTGACACCCGTCCTCTGAAACCGGAAACCCACCTGTGAAGCCCCTGGCGCAAGCACTGCGCGGCGCTGTTCACCGGTGGGTTTTTCTTCAACTGAATCAACGAGATTTCTTATGAGCAAGCAATTCGACGTCATCGTCATCGGTGGTGGCCCTGGTGGCTACATCGCGGCCATCCGTGCCGCCCAGCTGGGCAAGACCGTGGCCTGTATCGACGAATGGAAGAACGAGAAGGGCGGCCCCGCACCCGGCGGCACCTGCACGAACGTGGGCTGCATTCCCTCCAAGGCACTGCTGCAATCTTCCGAACACTTCGAGCACGCCAACCACCACTTTGCGGACCATGGCATTTCCGCCAAGGACATCAAGATCGATGTGGCCAAGATGATCGGCCGCAAAGATGCAGTGGTGAAGCAGAACAACGACGGCATCCTGTACCTGTTCAAGAAGAACAAGGTCAGCTTCTTCCACGGCCGTGGTTCGTTCGTGAAGGCTGCCGAAGGCGGCTATGAAATAAAGGTGGCCGGCGCCGCCGAAGAAACGCTGGTGGGCAAGCACATCATCGTTGCCACGGGTTCCAACGCCCGCGCGCTGCCTGGCGTGCCATTTGACGAAGTGAACGTGCTGTCCAACGACGGCGCACTGCGCATTGGCGCCACCCCCAAGAAGCTGGCCGTGATTGGCTCGGGCGTGATTGGCCTGGAGATGGGCTCTGTGTGGCGCCGTCTGGGTGCGGATGTCACTATTCTGGAAGGCCTGCCCACGTTCCTGGGCGCCGTGGACGAGCAGATCGCCAAGGAAGCCAAGAAGGCGTTCGACAAGCAAGGCTTGAAGATCGAACTGGGCGTGAAAGTGGGCGAGATCAAGAACAGCAAGGCTGGCGTGAGCATTGCCTACACCAATGCCAAGGGTGAAGCCCAGACATTGGACGCCGACAAGCTGATCGTCTCCATCGGCCGCGTGCCCAACACCATTGGCCTGAACGCCGAAGCCGTGGGCCTGCAACTGGGCGAGCGTGGCGAGATCGTGGTGGACGGCGATTGCAAGACAAACCTGCCCGGCGTGTGGGCTGTGGGTGACGTGGTGCGTGGCCCGATGCTGGCTCACAAGGCCGAGGAAGAAGGCGTTGCCGTGGCCGAGCGCATTGCTGGTCAGCACGGTCACGTCAACTTCAACACCATCCCCTGGGTCATCTACACCAGCCCCGAGATCGCTTGGGTGGGCCGTACCGAGCAGCAGCTCAAGGCCGATGGCGTGAAGTACAAGGCGGGCACGTTCCCCTTCCTGGCCAACGGGCGCGCACGCGCGCTGGGTGACACGACCGGCATGGTCAAGTTCCTGGCCGACGCAACCACAGACGAAATCCTGGGCGTGCACATCGTGGGCCCCATGGCCTCCGAGCTGATCTCTGAAGCCGTGGTGGCCATGGAGTTCAAGGCCAGCGCCGAAGACATCGCGCGCATTTGCCACGCCCACCCGTCCCTGAGTGAAGCCACCAAGGAAGCGGCTCTGGCCGTGGACAAGCGCACGCTGAACTTCTGATTTCAGAATTTCAGTCAAAATGGCCGCTAGCGCACTATGGATAAGCGCTGGCAGCTATTAAATTAATAGCTAACCCTCGCGCCACTGCGGGGGTTAGCCTTTTCTGAGGCATCAACACCGTGAGCGTCAAACAGGCGTACCTGGCCGAGCTGGCCGCCAAAGGCTTTCAAAGTGACCCTGCGCAGCTGCGTGCGATCGACGCTTTACAGCGCTGTGCCGACGATTGGGCTGCGTACAAGTCCAAGCGGTCGAATGCCCTCAAAAAGCTGCTGAACCGGCCCGACATCCCGAAGGGCGTTTACATGTACGGCGGGGTGGGGCGCGGCAAAAGCTTTTTGATGGACTGCTTTTTCAATGCGGTGCCCATCAAGCGCAAGGTGCGCCTGCACTTTCATGAATTCATGCGCGAGGTACATCGCGAACTGGTGGCGCTGCAGGGCACGGTGAACCCCCTGGATGTGCTGGGCGCCCGCATTTCCAAACGCTACAAGCTCATTTGCTTCGACGAATTTCACGTCGCTGACATTACGGACGCGATGATCCTGCATCGCTTGCTGGTGTCCCTGTTTGACAACGGGGTGGGGTTTGTAACCACCTCGAACTTTGTGCCCGACGGCCTGTACCCAGACGGTCTGCACCGCGACCGCATTCTTCCTGCGATTGCCTTGCTCAACGAGCGCATGGAAGTCGTCAACGTAGACAACGGCACCGACTACCGCCGCCGCGCGTTGGAGCACGTCAAGCTCTATCACACCCCGCTGGGGCCCGAGGCTGACGCGGCCATGAACGAAGCGTTCAACCAGTTGGCCGGTGTACATGATGAAGACCCGGTGCTGCACATTGAGGCGCGCGAGATTCGTGCGCGCCGCAAGGCGGGCGGGGTGGTGTGGTTTGACTTCACTACGCTGTGCGGCGGCCCGCGTTCGCAGAACGATTACCTTGAAATTGCCACCCAGTTCCATACGGTGCTGCTGTCGGGCGTGCCCTACATGCCAGTCAACATGGCTTCGCCGGCACGCCGTTTCACCTGGCTGATCGATGTGCTGTATGACCGCCGCGTCAAGCTGATCGTCTCAGCTGCCGTGCCGCCAGAGCAGTTGTATACCGAGGGGCCGCTGTCCCACGAGTTTCCTCGCACGGTATCGCGCCTGAATGAAATGCAGTCCAAAGAATTCCTGGATCTGGAGCGGCGCTTGGTGGACACGGGGCTGACATGAAAGCGCGACAACTCACCACCATAGCGGTCCTTGCCCTCTGGCTGGGGACGGCCGGGGCCCAGTCGGGCGAGCAGGAGGCTCTCGGTCAACACGCCGCAGCGGGTCAGGAGGCTTCGGCAGCCTCCCAGCGGGATGCCGAGCGCGCAGCGATTGAGCAGGCACGCCGACGCAACGCAGAACAGCGCACGCAAGCGCAAACGAAGTGCTACCAGTTGTTTGCGGTGGAGGACTGCTTGCGTGATGTTCGCAACCAGTGGCGAGAGGTCGAGTCCCGCCTGCGTGCACGCGAGGTTCAGCTCAATGATGCCGAGCGCAAGGAAAAAGCCCAGCAACGTCTTCGGCAAATCGAGGAGAAGCAGGCCTCAGCTGCTGCGGCGACGACACCGCCTGCATCGGCTGTGGTGCGCAAGGCTGAACCGACAGGCAGGTCTGGGGCACGTGAAAATACCGCCGGTTCCGTGAAGCTGCGTGACCGCGAAGCCGCAGCCCGTGCCAGCCAGCAACGCGAGCGTCAGCAAAGCCAGGCGGCAGAGCAAGCGTTGCGGGAGAAGGAATCGGCAGAGCGAGCGGCCCAGGCCCGTCAGAGGCAGCTGGAGGTGGAGAAGGCCGCTCAAGCCCGCCGCGCAAAGCGCGAGCAGGAGAAGGCGGATGCTGCAGCCAATGGACACAAGCCAGCGGCCACCCTGCCCACGCCTCCTTGAGAGGCGTTGAGCCTGGAGAGTGATCGGCTGATCGTCTTTTAGGCCGACACAGCGCGCCAGGTACTCGCTTTACTGAGCTGAAGCACTCTTGGCTATAACCAGGGCGGAACGCATACCGACTGGCATCGCGGCGATTGCAGGGCACCGGTTTGGGCGGATGGAGGGGCGACTGGCACCCATTTCTTTCAAGGCGCGGTGGAAGCCAGGCGCGGTATCTTTTTCTCTTCGACCAATGCTTCGATCTTGACGATGACGAGCGACAGGTTGTCGCCGCCGCCTCGGGCTCGTGAGCGTGCTTTCTCGATCAGAAATTCTGTCGCTTCGCGCGGGGAGAGCGAATCGACCACGGAGGCCAGCTCGGTGGGCGAGAAGTAGTGCCACACGCCGTCACTGCAGGCTAGCAGGACATCCCCTGGGCGCAATTGCGAAATCATGTGGGTTGTGGCCGGTGGGTCACTTTCTGTGCCTAGGCATCCGACCAGAATGTTCGAATGCGGATGGTTGTTGGCCTCAGCCTCCGTCAGCTCTCCGCGATCTACCAGCGCCTGAACGTAGGAGTGGTCACTGGTGCGGTGGAGTAGCCGACCACCCTGGAAATGGTAGATGCGCGAATCCCCGGCGTGCACCCAGTGGCAGTCGCCCCGCGGATTGATGAGGAATGCCGCAATGGTGCTGTGCGGTTCCTGCTCTGCTGAAATAGCGGTCAGCCGAATGACGATGTGCGCTTCTTCCACCATGGCTTTGAGCATGGCGGCAGGGTCGTCGGTTTCGGGGGAGTAGCGCTCAAAAAGCTGGCGCGCCGTCATCATGACCTGGTCAGACGCTTTGCGGCCACCACTGCGCCCGCCCATGCCGTCCGCCACAACCCCCAGCACGCAGCCGTTGTGACGGCTGTGAGCGATCAAGGACACCTGATCCTGCTGGTACTCCCGATCTCCTTTATGGATACCGGTGGAGGCGATAAGACGGAACGCTTTGGTCATTCTGAAGATTGTGGTGCGTGCGGGAGCGCTGCCGGTCGTTTTGAGGTGCTGAGCCGCTTATTATCGGCGCGCCTGTGGCATTTTCGCCATTTTGATGTTCACCGGACTTTGGTGAAAAGTACGGCAAGCTCCCTCTGCTCCAACATCTCCTCACAAATTCACTGGTTGGCCCCGTTTCGCCAGCGCACCTGGTGCACTGGAACAGCTGCTTGAGATACGCATGACGATGACCGATTCCCAGACCTCTGCTACGGAGCTTTGCGCCATGGTGGAGTCGGTGTTTTCGGTGGACGGCGTGTTGGCGCGAGCGGACCCGCATTACCAGCCGCGCGAAGGTCAGCTGGCCATGGCCCAGGCGGTGGCCCATGCGATGGGAGCAGGGGAGGTGTTGGTGGCCGAGGCAGGTACTGGTGTGGGTAAAACCTATGCGTACCTGGTGCCCGCTTTGCTCAGCGGTGAGCGGGTGCTGTTGTCCACGGCCACCAAGGCGTTGCAGGACCAGTTGTTTTCACGCGATATTCCCCGCCTTGTGCAGGCGCTGGAGGTTCCCGTGCGTGTAGCGTTGCTCAAAGGGCGCAGCAGCTACCTTTGCTTGCACCGCCTTGGCATCGCGCGCCATGCAGTGGGGGAAGGGGCGCCGCAGCAGATCCGTGTGCTCGCGAAGATTGAAGACTGGTCACGCAGCACCCGCAGCGGTGACTTGTCGGAGCTCACGGGCCTGGACGACCGGTCGCCCGTCATTCCCTGGGTCACTTCAACGCGCGAAAACTGCCTGGGCAGCCATTGCCCCAATGCCAAGGACTGCCACGTGAACCAGGCCCGCCGGCAAGCCATGGCGGCCGATCTGGTGGTAGTCAACCACCACCTGTTTTTTGCCGACATGGCCGTGCGCGAGTCGGGGGTAGCAGAGCTGTTGCCATCAGTGCGCGTGGTGGTGTTTGACGAGGCGCATCAGCTCAGCGATGCAGGCCTGCAGTTTTTGGGGATTCAGCTATCGACCGGGCAGTTCTTTGAATTTGCCCGCGACGCTCTCTCAGCCGGTCTGGTGCATGCCCGTGGCTATGCAGCTTGGCCACAACTGGCAGCTGGCCTGGAAGGCGCGGTCTTGCGGTGGCGCGATGCAGCGGGCGATGGTCTTGCATCCCCAGGAAAGCGAGGCTGGGCGCAAGGGGCGCCCGACGGCGTTTTTGCACCTGACTGGGAAGCTGCCATGGCTGCGGTGCTCCAGGCATGCAGCCTGCTGGCGCAGGCGCTGGACGCGTACCATGACATCGCCCCGGACATCACCCGCCTGGCGGAGCGCGGTACGTCCCTGCTGGCGCGCCTTGAGCGCTTTGGCCAGCCTTGCCCTCAGGGCAGTGTGCGATGGCTTGATGTGGGTGGCGGGTTGCGGCTCGTGGAGTCCCCCCTGGATATTGCCGATGCCATGCGCACCCGTTTTTTACCCCAGCCGCAAGAAAGTGTGGATGACGATGGCTGGCCTGCCACCATTGAGGGCCTTGGGAGGGCTTGGATCTTCACCTCTGCCACGCTGGGCCATGACGCAGAGCTTTCGTGGTTTGTAAAACGCTGCGGGTTGGAAGGGGCTCGCATCTTGCGGGTGCCCAGCCCATTTGACTACGCCACGCAGGCCGCTGTGTATGTGCCTGAGGATTTCCCGTCACCCTCTGACCCACGGCACGGAAGCGCTGTGGCTGCACTGGTCGCGGATGCCGCCATGACGTTGGGTGGTCGAACCCTGGTCCTTACGACAACGCTGCGCGCCATTGCAGTGATTGCCCAGGTGCTGCGGCAGCAGTTGGCGCAACGTGGTTCACACCTGGACGTGCTGGCGCAAGGGGAGTGGCCTAAGCTGCGTCTGATGGAGCGGTTCCGCGCAGGGGCAGGGCCACAGGGCGGCTGCATTCTCGTGGCTTCCGCCAGTTTTTGGGAGGGGTTTGATGTGCCGGGGGACGCGCTGCAATTGGTGGTGATTGACAAGCTGCCCTTCCCCCCGCCGGGTGACCCTCTGGTGCAGGCCCGTACCTTGCAGATCGAGCAGTCTGGCGGTAGTGCGTTCAAGGAATACGCGCTTGCAGAAGCTGCCGTGGCGCTCAAGCAAGGGGCCGGACGCCTGATTCGCCACGAAAGCGACCGAGGCGTTCTGGTCGTTTGCGATTCACGCCTGGTGCGCATGGGTTACGGCAAACGACTGATTGCCGCGCTGCCGCCCATACGGCGGCTGTCAGGTGCTGAGGAATTTCATGCTGCCCTGGAAGACCTGGCGACCATCACCAGAACTTCCACCACGGATCAGACTTTTCTCTGAACTTGCCGTCGCGCAAGTAGGTGCTTTGAGGATAAGAGGCGCTCATCACGCGTCGAGCGTCGTCGCGCAGTTGCGTCATGCCCAGTGCGTCGTATGAGCGGATCAGGATGAACAGCGCTTCTTCCAGCGCTGGCACATCCTTGTAGTCGGCCAGCGCCACCTGCGCGCGGCTGATGGCTGCCACGTATGCGCCGCGCTCGTAGTAGTAGCGGGCCACATGCACCTCATATTGGGCCAGCGAATTGACGATGTACGTCATGCGCTGGCGCGAGTCTTGGGCATAACGCGACTCAGGAAAACGGGTGACCAGCTCGTTGAAGGACTCGAACGAGTCCTTGGCCGCTTTTTGGTCGCGCTCCGACAGGTCTTGGCGCGAAATCCAGGAGAACATGCCGAGGTTGTCATTGAAGTTGACCAAGCCCTTGAGGTACAGCGCGTAGTCCAGCGCGGGACTGGCGGGGTGCAACTTCATGAAGCGATCGAGCGTTGCAATGGCCTGGGCTTTTTCGCCGCCTTTGTACTGTGCGTAGGCTTTATCGAGCTGCGCCTGTTGCGCCAGCGGGGTGCCTGCCGCACGGCCTTCGAGCTTTTCCAGCAGCGGGACGGCCTTGTCGTAGGCACCGCTGTTCATTTCGTCCTTAGCTTCAGAATGAATGCGGTTCGGGCTCCAGCCCGCAGTTTTGTCTTCTGGCGTGCTGGAACACCCGACAAGTGCGAGAGATACAAGCACAACGGAGCAAACAGGCAGGGGAGCAAAACGCATCGCAAGCAGCTTTCAGGCAATTAGAGGAACGCATCTTCCGCGGTAGTTCGAATCGCTCTGTAGGAGCGTTTCACCCACCAAGGCAATGGACCGAGTCGGCATTGTAATGGCCCTGTTTGTGCCCGACATTGGGCGCGGGTGGGGATTTGCAGCATGGGCGCTTTCTACAATGGCGGCATGTACGTTCACTTGCGCCTGCACACAGAATTCTCCGTCGTTGACGGCACCACTCGTATCGATGAAGTGGTCAAAGCCGCTGCGGCAGACGGGCAACCCGCCCTTGCCATCACTGATCTCAACAACCTGTTCGGAGCCATCAAGTTTTACAAGGAAGGGCGTGGCAAGGGTGTCAAGCCATTGCTGGGCGCCGAGATTTACCTTGAAACCGAGGGAGGTAGCGACCCATCCCGGATGCTGGTGCTGGTGCAGAACAAGCAGGGTTATCTGAATCTTTCAGAGCTGCTCGCCAGGGCATGGACGAAAAACGTCGTCAAAAACCTGGCGGTGTGCACTTGGGCATGGCTGCAAGAACTGTCCGAAGGCTTGGTAGCGCTTTCGGGGGCGCAGGCCGGGCCTGTGGGGCAAGCGCTGCTCAAAGGGGATGAAACAGGAGCTGCCAGCTTGGCGTTGAAACTCGCGGGCATCTTTCCCCATCGCTTCTACATGGAGCTTCAGCGCGCTGGGCGGGCTGACGACGAGAGCCATGTGGCGGCAGCCGTGCAACTGGCGGCTAGGCTCCAGTTGCCGGTGGTGGCGACCCATCCCATCCAGTTTCTGACGGCTGATGACTACGAGGCTCACGAAGCACGGGTGTGTATTGCCGGCGGTGAAATATTGGCCAATCCGCGTCGCGTGCGGCGTTTCACCCGAGAGCAGTACTTCAAGTCGGCGCAGCAGATGCAAGAGCTGTTTGCAGACGTGCCCTCAGCGTTAGCCAACACCGTAGAAATTGCCAAGCGCTGCAGTTTGACGCTGGTGCTGGGCAAACCGCAGTTGCCGGCTTTCCCTACGCCCAACGGCATGCCGGCGGAGGAGTATTTCCGCTTTGCCTCGTTTGAAGGGCTGGAAGAGCGCCTCAAGCACTTGTATCCGGACGAGGCACGGCGCGACAAAGAACGGCCGCGTTACGTAGAGCGCCTGGAGTTTGAGTTGGGCACCATCCTCAAGATGGGGTTCCCCGGGTACTTTCTCATTGTGGGTGACTTCATTCAGTGGGCCAAGAACAATGGCTGCCCCGTGGGCCCGGGTCGGGGGTCGGGCGCAGGTTCGTTGGTGGCCTACGCTCTCAAGATTACGGATTTGGACCCGCTGGAATACAACCTGCTGTTTGAGCGTTTCTTGAACCCCGAGCGGGTTTCGATGCCCGACTTCGATATCGACTTCTGCCAGTCCAACCGCGACCGGGTGATCGACTACGTGAAGGAAAAGTACGGCAAAAATGCCGTCAGTCAGATCGCCACTTTTGGCACCATGGCTGCCAAGGCGGCGATTCGTGACGTGGGCCGTGTCATGGACATGAGCTACACCTTCTGCGACGGCATCTCGAAGCTGGTTCCCGGAAAACCGGGTATGTCGTACACCCTGGCGTATCCGCCGGAAGTGAAGAAAGAAGGAGACAAGAACAACTACGCGCTCGAGCTGGAGCCCATGCTGTATGAGCGTGTGCGCAAGGAAGAAGACGTCAAAACCGTGATCGAGATGGCACAAAAGCTCGAAGGCATGACGCGAAACATCGGTATGCATGCGGGCGGGGTGCTCATCGCCCCGGGCAAGCTCACAGACTTCTGCCCGCTATACCAGCAGCCAGGCAGCGAATCGGCAGTGAGCCAGTACGACAAGGACGATGTGGAAGCCATTGGCCTTGTGAAGTTCGACTTCTTGGGGCTGGCCACGCTCACCATCCTGGAGATTGCGCGCGAATTCATCATCAAGCGCCATAAGGGCCAGGAAAACTTTGCCTACGAGAACATACCGCTGGACGATGGCCCCACTTACCGGCTGTTCTCCGACGGCAAAACGGAGGCTGTGTTCCAGTTTGAAAGCCGAGGCATGCAGGGCATGCTCAAAGAGGCGCGCCCTAGCCGTCTGGAAGATCTGATCGCGCTGAACGCGCTGTACCGCCCAGGTCCGATGGACCTGATCCCCACCTTCGTGAACCGCAAGCACGGAAAAGAGCCGGTGGAATACCCACATCCGCTGGTGGAGCCTGTGCTGGCCGAAACCTACGGGATCATGGTGTACCAGGAGCAGGTGATGCAGACCGCTCAGGTGCTGGGGGGCTACAGCCTTGGCGGCGCCGACATGCTGCGCCGTGCCATGGGCAAGAAGAAGGCCGAAGAAATGGCCGAGCATCGGGCCATCTTCCGCAAGGGGGCTGCTGAAAAGGGGATCGATCAAGACAAGGCGGACGAGGTCTTCGACTTGATGGAGAAGTTTGCGGGCTACGGCTTCAACAAGTCGCACGCGGCTGCCTATTCCTTGCTGGCTTACCACACCGGCTGGCTCAAGGTCCATTACACGGCGGAGTTTTTCTGCGCCAACATGACGGTGGAAATGGACGACACCGACAAGCTCAAGGTGCTCTATGAAGATGCCGTCAAAAACTTCGGACTGAGTTTTGAGCCGCCTGACGTCAACCGTGGCACCTACCGTTTCGAGCCGGTGACTGACAAGGTCATACGCTATGGTTTGGGTGCGATCAAGGGCACCGGTCAGCAGGCGATTGAGGCGATGGTGGCTGCGCGCGAGGGCCGCGGTGAAGGGCCTCAGGGCTCCACCAAAGGCCCTTTCAAGAGCTTGTTCGACTTCTGTGTTCGTGTAGACAAGGCGCGCCTGAACAAGCGCACGCTGGAGGCCTTGATCAAAGCCGGGGCGTTTGACTCCATGAACATGAACCGCGCTGCGCTCGTGGCGTCGATTGACCGGGCCTTTGACTTTGCCGCAGCCACTTTGGCCAACGTGAACCAGGGCGGGTTGTTTGACATGATGGGCGACGACGCCCATGGCTCCAGCACACAAGAGCCCGACCTGGTAGATGCGATTCCGTGGGGCATCAAGGAGCGCCTGACCCAGGAGAAAACCGCCATTGGTTTTTACCTGTCAGGCCACCTGTTTGATGAAGTGGCGTCCGAGGTGCGCAAGTTTGTCCGCACGCAGATCGACGAGTTGATCGACAGCCGCGAACCGCAGGTGCTGGCAGGCATCGTGAGCGATTTCCGGGTGATCAACGGTCAGCGGGGCAAGCTGGGCTTGTTCAAGATTGACGACAAGTCGGGGATGATCGAAGCCTCGGCGGATGAAGCGCTACTCAACACTTACCGTAATCAACTCAAGGAAGATGAGTTTGTGGTGGTGGTGGGCCGCCTGCAGATGGATCATTTCAGCGGTGGCTTGCGGGTCAAGGTGCAACAGGTGTGGGACTTGGCCGGTGCGCGTTGCCGCTTCGGCAAGTATCTGCACATTGCCATGGGGGACATGCAGCCCGATGTGAAGCGTCTGGTGTCGGAGTTTCCGCCGCGCCGCGAAGAAACCGAGGAGGGTGAAGTCCTGCACGGCCTGCGCGTGCGCATGGGCGTGCGCTGCCAGTCCGACCAGGGCGGTGCCGTGGCGGAGCTGCAGCTGGGTGAAGGGAGCCGGTTTTTCCCGACGGACGCCGCGCTGGCGGCCTGGAGCGCGCAGGCGGGAAGCGGCTCCGCCACCGTGGTTTACGAGTGAGCGGCTCTGAAGCAGGGCACCACTTATCACGTCATTGGTACGCGGGGCTGCAGTCACTTGAAAAATAGACTGCAGTCACCAGTTTTCTCATGCGGCCATCGGTCTCGGGGGTCGCTAGAATGAATTTCATGGCAACAAAACCACCTTCTCCCCCCACCGCGCTGCCCGTCTCCCGGCCTGCGCGGGATGACGGCGGTTCAGTCGTGCTTGAACGACGTACCCAGAAAACCAAGCCTCCGCAGATGTACCAGGTGGTGATGCTCAACGATGACTACACCCCCATGGAGTTTGTCATCGTGGTTCTGCAGGAGTTTTTCAGCAAAGACCGCGAGCAGGCCACCCAAATCATGTTGAAGATCCATCTGGATGGCAAAGGCGTGTGCGGGGTTTACTCCCGCGACATTGCTGCCACCAAGGTGGAACAGGTGCTCGATGCCGCCGCGAAGGCGGGGCACCCCCTCCAATGTGTCAGTGAACCTGTTGAATAACAGGTCTTTGATCCCGATCTACAGTCATTCCTTCCACGCAAGCACAAAGGAGTTCACATGATTGCCCAGGAACTGGAAGTCAGCTTGCACATGGCCTTTGTTGAGGCCCGCCAGCAGCGCCACGAGTTCATCACCGTGGAGCATCTGTTGCTTGCACTGCTTGATAACCCCAGCGCAGCCGAAGTGCTGCGCGCGTGTTCGGCCAACATCGACGACCTTCGGTCCTCGCTGGCCAATTTCATCAAAGACAATACCCCTCAGGTGGCGGGCACCGACGAGGTGGACACCCAGCCAACGCTGGGCTTCCAGCGCGTTATCCAGCGCGCCATCATGCACGTGCAGTCCACGGGCAATGGCAAGAAGGAAGTCACCGGGGCCAACGTGCTCGTCGCCATCTTTGGCGAGAAAGACTCGCACGCGGTGTACTACCTGCACCAGCAGGGCGTTACCCGCCTCGATGTGGTGAATTTCATCGCCCACGGCATCAAGAAGGGTGAGCCTCCAGAGCCCGCCAAGACTGACAGCCCCGCAGAAAGCGAAGAAGGCGGCGGTGAGCGCAACGAGAAGGCATCGCCTCTGGAGCAGTACACCCAAAACCTGAACCAGGCTGCCAAGGACGGCAAGATCGACCCGCTGATCGGGCGCCACTACGAGGTCGAGCGCACGATCCAGATCCTGTGCCGTCGCCGCAAGAACAACCCGCTGCTGGTGGGTGAGGCTGGCGTGGGCAAAACCGCGATTGCCGAGGGCCTGGCATGGCGCATCACCCAGAACGATGTGCCTGAAATTCTGGCCGAGGCGGTGGTGTATTCGCTGGACATGGGCGCTTTGCTGGCAGGTACCAAGTACCGTGGCGACTTTGAGCAGCGCCTCAAGGGCGTGCTCAAGGCTTTGAAAGACAAGCCTAACGCCGTTCTCTTCATCGATGAGATCCACACCCTGATCGGTGCGGGTGCCGCATCGGGGGGGACGCTGGACGCATCGAACCTGCTCAAGCCCGCGTTGTCCAGCGGACAGCTCAAGTGCATTGGTGCGACGACATTCACCGAGTACCGTGGCATTTTCGAGAAAGACGCTGCGCTGTCGCGCCGCTTCCAGAAGGTGGATGTGGTCGAACCCACGGTGCAGGAAACCGTGGACATTCTCAAGGGACTGAAGTCGCGCTTTGAAGAGCACCACAGCGTCAAATATGCAGCGGCGGCTCTGCAGGCTGCAGCCGAATTGAGTGCCAAGTACATCAATGACCGCCACTTGCCCGACAAGGCGATTGACGTCATTGACGAGGCCGGTGCTGCGCAGCGCATCCTGGTGCCCAGCAAGCGCAAGAAGACCATTGGCAAGGCCGAGATCGAGGAGATCGTGGCCAAGATCGCACGCATTCCGCCTGCGAATGTGTCCAACGACGACCGCAGCAAGCTGCAAACGCTGGAGCGTGACCTCAAGAGCGTGGTATTCGGCCAGGATAAGGCTCTCGAAGTGCTGGCCAGCTCCGTCAAGATGGCGCGCTCGGGTCTGGGCAAGGGCGACAAGCCGATTGGCTCATTCCTGTTCAGCGGCCCTACCGGCGTTGGCAAGACCGAAGCGGCCAAGCAGCTCGCTTACATCATGGGCATTGAGCTGATCCGTTTTGACATGTCCGAGTACATGGAGCGTCATGCGGTGAGCCGTCTGATTGGTGCGCCTCCGGGCTACGTGGGCTTTGACCAGGGCGGTTTGCTGACCGAGGCCATCACCAAGAAGCCGCACGCCGTGCTGCTGCTGGACGAAATCGAGAAGGCCCACCCGGACATCTTCAACGTGCTCCTGCAGGTCATGGACCATGGCACATTGACGGACAACAACGGCCGCAAGGCCGACTTCCGCAACGTGCTCATCATCATGACGACCAATGCGGGCGCCGAGACCATGAACAAGGCCACCATCGGCTTCACCAATCCGCGCCAGGCGGGTGACGAAATGGGTGACATCAAGCGCCTGTTCACGCCCGAGTTCCGCAACCGGCTGGATGCCATTGTCAACTTCAAGGCGCTGGACGAGCAGATCATTCTGCGTGTGGTTGACAAGTTCCTGCTGCAGCTGGAAACCCAGCTGGCCGAGAAAAAGGTGGAAGTCACCTTCACCGACGCCTTGCGCAAGCACTTGGCCAAGAAGGGCTTCGATCCGCTCATGGGTGCACGTCCCATGCAGCGCCTCATTCAGGACACCATTCGCCGTGCCCTGGCTGACGAGCTGCTGTTTGGCCGGTTGACAGAAGGTGGCCGCCTGACGGTGGACATCGACGTCAAGACCGATGACAAGGGTGTGGAGACTTCTGAGGTGCGCTTGGACATTCAGCCGCTGCCCAAGAAAGAGCGCTCAGCCAAATCAGAGCCTGCGGAGCCTGAAGAGGCAACGACCGATTGATGGAAGGGCGAAAGCCCTGGCGCCTCTCCGGGGCGTTCCCCGTCGCTGAAAAGCCGGCCCTTGTGGCCGGCTTTTTCTTTGGCGATGTGCCACGGGGCTGGGGCATAGGCAGACGGGGGTGAGCTATGCGTGTAGCCCTGCAGTGTTCTGGTTTCCGAACAGAACCGAGGCAGATGTTCGAAATGCCGAACGAAGTGCGTGGGGTGGGCACTGATGACGCTCGGTAAATCAATGACTTAGAGCGCAGTGCATCAGCGCGCAGGCTTGGCACGTTGCGTGCAATGACAGCGGCAAGCCGCGCAATAGCCGGCCCAACGTTCTTTGGAGACAAGCCATGCAACAACCCGCGGTGGTCAAAGCACTGATCTGGACCTGGGCGCAAGTCCCGCAAGTGCACTGCCGTTGCGCCTGCGGCCCAGAGCCCCGGTGCACCGCCAATCCTGTGGAGCGTTGCTGAGCGCTACCCGGTGGCCCTGGTCTGTGCACGGTGTCTCATGGGGCGCAGAGACCTGGGTTTTCTTTACTCATCCATCACACATCGCATGAAACTCAATCGCTTGACCACCATGGTCATCCTGGCCATGGTTCTGGGGGTACTGGTCGGCTATGCCTGCCACGCCTGGGCGCCCACGCCAGAGGCCGCCAAGGAAATCGCGGGTTACTTTGGCCTGCTGACGGATATCTTCCTGCGCATGATCAAAATGATCATCGCGCCCCTGGTGTTTGCGACCTTGGCGGCGGGCATGTCCACCATGGGCGATTCGCGCACCGTAGGGCGTATCGGCACGCGGGCGCTGGCTTGGTTCATGGGCGCTTCGCTGATCTCGCTGACGCTGGGCCTGCTGATTGCCAACCTCACCCAGCCCGGCAGTTCCATGTCGATTCCGTTGCCTGAGGCGGGCACCGCCACGCAGCTCAAGACCGGAGCGCTGAACCTGCGTGATTTCATCACCCAGGTATTTCCGAAGAGCATCGTGGAGTCGATGGCCAACAACGCCATCTTGCAGATCCTGGTGTTCTCGCTGTTCTTCGGCATGGCCCTGGGGCACTTGCACAACCAGGCTGCGCGCACGCTGGTCGCCACGCTGGATGAGGTGGTCCATGTGATGCTCAAGGTCACCGACTACGTGATGCGCTTTGCACCTGTGGGCGTATTCGGCGCAGTGGCCGGTGCCATCACCACCCAGGGCCTGGGGATGCTGGGTGTTTTTGGCAAATTCATGCTCAGCTTCTACCTGGCGCTGGCGGCGCTGTGGCTGGTGCTGGTGTTCGCGGGTTACGTGGTGCTGGGCCGCGATGTGTTTCGCCTGCTCAAGCTCATCCGCACACCCATGCTGATTGGTTTTTCCACGGCCAGCAGCGAGTCTGTTTATCCCAAGCTAATGGAACAGCTGGAGAAGTTTGGTGTTCGGCCCAAGGTGACGGGCTTTGTATTGCCCCTGGGTTATTCGTTCAACCTCGACGGCTCGATGATCTACACCACCTTTGCGGCAATTTTCATCGCCCAGGCCTATGGCATTGACATGCCGCTGTCGGCACAGATCACCATGCTGCTGGTGCTGATGGTGTCCAGCAAAGGGATTGCGGGCGTGCCGCGTGCTTCGCTCGTCGTGGTGGCGGCGGTGTTGCCCATGTTCAACCTGCCAGAGGCCGGTGTGTTGCTGATCTTGGGTATTGACCACTTCCTGGACATGGGTCGTACCCTGACCAACGTGATGGGCAACGCCATTGCCACCGCCGTGGTGGCCAAGTGGGAGGGGGCCATCGACCCCGTGCCAGACGCCTTGGCCGAGCGTGAGGAGATGATTCCCGCCCCAGGGGATGACGAGGCAGCGCGGGCCACGGCCTGAGCTTCACTGTGCGCAGTGCGTTCATCACTGCACACCAAGGCTGGCGTTGGCCAGCCTTTTTTCATCCCGCCGTCACCCTGCGGCCCATTCCAGAGGCACTGCGCGACAGGCGGCCGTCTTTCATCGCACTGCTACCATCGCCCACCTGACTTCTGACATGCCTTTGCGCCGATCCCTGCGTCACTTGATGGTTTTGTTGCTGCTGTGCGGGGTACTGCTCAGCGGCTGGCTGGCCTACGTGGTGGCTTTGCGTGTGGGGCAGGCGCAGATCCAGGCCACGGGGCTGCACCGGCTGGAGCTGTACACCGCCAGCTTGCAGCGTGAGATCAGCAAATACGCCTTTCTTCCTGGAACGCTGGATCTGGAAAAAGAGGTACTGGCCCTGCTGGCGCCCAATGCCACCGCCGCGCAGGCAGAGGAAGTCAGCGCCTATCTCGAACAGTTGAATGAGCGCGCAGGCACGCTGTCCATCTACGTCATCAACCTGGATGGCCGGGTGGTGGCCACCAGCAACTGGCGGCGGCCTGACAGCTTCATGGGCGAGGACCTGCAGTTCCGCCCCTACTTTCGCGATGCACTCAGCAGTGGCACCGGGCGCTTGTTTGGCATCGGCACCACGCGCGGAGAGCCCGGCTACTACCTGGCATCTGCGCTGCTCGACGGCAACCGCACCGTGGGTGTGGCGGTCACCAAGGTCAGCCTGGACCAGCTGGAGCAATCGTGGTCCACCGTTGAGGCCCCGGTCATCGTGACCGACGAGAACGGCGTGGTGATTCTGGGCTCGGTGCCCGACTGGAAATTCACGGCCCTGCGCCCGCTGGACGAGAACACGCGCAAGGCGTTTGACCAAACCCTGCAGTACAACCGCCGTGCCCTCTCGCCCCTGGGCATCAAGGTGCTGAGCGATCTGGACCAGGGCGCGCGCGTGGTGCGTGTGGCGCGTGAGGGCACCGAGATGGCATCGGTGTACCCGGTCACTGGCCGGTTCCTGACCCAGGCGCGTGCCTTGCCGGGCACACCGTGGACGCTCACCGTGTTCTCTCACATGGCGCGGGCCGACGAGGCGGCTCAGAGTTATGCGCTGATTGCCAGCACGGGCGCGGCCTTCTTGGCGCTGCTTGGTTTCATGCTCAACCAGCGGCGCCGCCACCAGCGTGATCGCGTGCGTGACCGGCTGGCCGCACGCGAGGCCCTGCAGGCCGCGCACGACAAGCTGGAGCGCAAGGTGCAGCAGCGCACGTCCGACTTGCAACAAACCAACGAACGCCTGCAGCAGGAAGTGCAAGAGCGCATCCGCGCAGAAGCCACTCTCAGGGCCGCGCAGAACGAGCTGGTGCAGGCGGGCAAGCTGGCGGTGATTGGACAGCTCTCCACCGGTGTGGCCCATGAACTGAACCAGCCCCTGACGGCGCTGCGCACTTTGTCGGGCAACAGCCTGCGGTTTCTCGAGCGGGGCGACCTGGCCACCGTGCAGGTCAACCTAGAACGCATTGCCCAGCTGGCCGACCGCATGGGCCTCATCACGGGCGAATTGCGTGCGTTTGCGCGCAAGTCTTCCGGCGAGCCGTGTGCCGTGCCGGTGCGCGCAGCCCTTGGCAATGCCTTGGCGGTGCTGGAGTCACGCATTCAACAAACCGGTGCAAAGGTAGATGTGCAGGTGGCAGAACCTGAGCCGGTGGCCTGGTGCGATGGCAATCGCCTGGAGCAGGTACTGGTCAACCTGATCAACAACGCGCTCGATGCCATGGGGGGTGCGCCCACGCCGTGTGTGGATGTGCGGTGTGAGCTGCTCCATGGGCAGGTGCATGTGCAGGTGCGTGACCATGGGCCAGGGCTGTCTGAACAGGCACTTGCCCATTTGTTTGAGCCGTTCTTCACAACCAAGAGCTCAGGTGACGGCCTGGGCCTGGGCCTGGCCTTGTCGGCCGGTATCGTGCGCGAATCGGGCGGCACGCTCGGCGGTGCCAACCACCCCGGCGGTGGCGCAGTCTTCCACCTCACCCTGCCTGCGGCACAGCCGGGCCAGCCACAACCATGATGACTGATGACCTCAAGGTGCTGATCGTCGAAGACGATCCCGACATTGTTCTGGGTTGCGAGCAGGCCTTGCAGCTCGAAGGCATTGCCACTGAAAGCGCCCCCAGCGCAGAGAAGGCGCGTGCGCGGCTGGGGCGTGATTTTCGGGGTGTGGTGGTTAGCGACATTCGCTTGCCGCAAATGGATGGCATGGCTTTTCTCCAAGAAATCATGCGCACCGACCCCGAGCTGCCGGTGGTGCTGATCACGGGCCATGGCGATATTTCCATGGCCGTGCAAGCCATGAAAGACGGTGCGCACGACTTCATTCAGAAGCCGTTCACGCCAGAGCAACTGGTGGGCGCCGTGCGCCGTGCACTGGACAAGCGTCGCCTGGTGCTGGAAGTGCGTGATTTGCGCAGCCAGCTGGCGCAGCGCGACGCCATTGAGCGACTGGTGATGGGCCGCGCGCCTAACATGCGGCAACTGCGCGAAGTGCTCTCGGGGCTAGCCGCCAGCTCGGTGGATGTGCTGATCCACGGCGAGACCGGCACCGGCAAGGAGCTGGTGGCCCGCTGCCTGCACGAAGCCAGCCCACGCAGCAAGGGCCACTTTGTGGCCATCAACTGCGGCGGGCTGCCCGACACGCTTTTCGACAGCGAAATGTTTGGCAACGAAGCCGGAGCCTTCACCGGCGCGGGCAAGCGGCGCATTGGCAAGCTGGAACATGCCAGCGGTGGCACGCTGTTCCTCGATGAAATCGAGAGCATGCCCACGGCCATGCAGATCAAGCTGCTGCGCGTGCTCCAAGAGCGTGTGCTCGAACGCCTGGGCTCCAACACCCTCATCCCCATCGACTGCCGCGTGGTGGCCGCCACGAAGGTGGATCTGCTGGACCTGTGCAAACAAGGCAAGTTTCGCGAAGACCTGTACTACCGCCTGAGCATCGCCACGGTGGATCTGCCGCCGCTGCGCGAGCGGCGTGAAGACGTACCGTTGCTCTTCGAGCACTTTCTGATGCTGAGCGCGGCGCGCCACCAGCTGCCCGTGCCCGAGCTGGCCCCCGGCCAGCTACAGCAACTGCTGGGCTACCACTGGCCCGGCAATGTGCGTGAACTGCGCAACGTGGCCGAGCGGGCGGTGCTGGGCATTGCCGCCAGCGCTGCGCCATTTGCCGCGAAGGCGGGCGAGGGCACAGAACCCGCGCCCGTACAGGCCCTGGCTGCCGCGGTGGATGCTTTTGAGCGCACCTTGATTGCCGAGGCCTTGCGCCAGCACGGCGGCAACCTCACCCGCACGGCCGAGGCCTTGCGGGTGCCCAAGACCACACTGCACGACAAGATCCGCAGGCATGGCCTGGGCTCTTGACCTCAGCGGCTGCGTGCAAGGGCCGCTATGGCGCTATGGGTTGGTGCCTGCAGGCGCCAGTGAGCGCAGCAACTCCAGCGTGGGATAGCCATCAGCCACCAGTCCCTGGCTTTGCTGGTACTTGCGCAGCCCGGAGCGTGTGGCGGGGCCCAGAACACCGTCAGGGGTGCCCGTGTCAAAGCCCTTGGCGTTCAGCGCCGTTTGCAGTTGCCGCGTTTGCTCGCGCGACAGGGGTTGCAGGTCGCGCGGCCATTCGGCCACCACGCCAGGGCCGCCACTCAGGCGTTGCGACAGCAGCGCCACGGCCAGTGCGTAGTTGGTAGAGTTGTTGTAGCGCAGGATGGTGCGGAAGTTCTTCCCCACCAAAAATGCAGGGCCCCGCGCACCGGCGGGCGCCAGGATGGAGGCAGAGGCCAGGTCGGGCAGGGCGTTGCCGTCCATGGCGCGCACCCCTTCAGCCGCCCACTGGGCAGTGCTTTGCCGCACGCTCAACTCAGCCCTGGCGTGGTCAAAGCCCGGTGGCAGCTGCACCTCAGTGCCCCAGGTTTCACCGGGCACCCAGCCTTCTCGCACCAGAAAATGCGCGGTCGATGCCGCTACGTCGGGGATGCTGCCCCAGATGTCGCGGCGCCCGTCGCCATCAGCATCTACCGCGTAGGCCTGGAACACGGTGGGAATGAACTGCGTATGCCCCATGGCCCCGGCCCAGGATCCGATCATGGCTTCTGCAGCAATGTCGCCCCGGTCAATGATGCGCAGCGCTGCCAGTAGTTGCGAGCGCGCCCAGTCGTGCCGCCGCCCCTCATTGGCCAGTGTGGCCAGAGCGTCCACGGTTTTGAAGGTGCCGAAGTTGCTTCCGTAGTTGCTCTCGATGCCCCAGATGGCGGTGACCACGCTGGCGGGCACGCCGTAGCGCTCCGCGGCAGCCTGCAGTGGGGTGCTGTGCTGCTCCAGCTTGGCAATGCCCTGGCTGACCCGCAGGGGTGACACGGCGCTGTTCAGATACGCCCAAGGGGTGCGCGTGAATTCGGGCTGTGATCGATCCAGCTCGATGACGCGGGGCTGCCATTGGGCCTGGGCCAGCACGTTGCGCACCGTGTCGGGGCGAATGCCTTCGGCCAGCGCCTGCGCGGCAAAGGCATTGCGCCATTGAACAAAGCCTTCTTCATGCCCGTCTGCCGCTGCGGGGGCTGCTGGCACGGCCTGGGCTGGGGGCGGAACGGCAGGCGCTGCAGGCGCCGCGGGCGGCTGGGCTGCGGGTGTGCCTGCGCCGGGCGCCGTGGCGCAGCCGCCCAAAGCCAGGGCGCAGGCCAGTGCCAGTGCGGATGCCTTGGTCGTGAAGGGGACTGGAGAGCGGCGGCAGAGCAGGGGTGGTGTGGGGTGAAAGTAACGCATGCCCCATTGTCCCGCCTCGCCGGTGCGCCACTGTGTCAGTTGGTATAAGCAAATTGCTATCTATTTGGTAGCTGCTCGCGCTTGCCCAATAAGCGCTGCGTGCCAAAATGACTGTAAACCCGGTTACAGTTGACGCTTTTCGCGGGCCCGCCATCGGCTTTGGGGGGCTTTCTCCATCGCGCTGGTTTCCAGGCGGAAGTTTTCCCACCGAGCACCATGGCCTCTCACACCTTTCTCTGGCACGACTACGAAACCTTTGGTGCCAACACGCGGCTGGATCGCCCGGCGCAGTTTGCCGCCATCCGCACCGATGCCGAGCTCAACGAGATCGGTGAGCCGCTGATGATCTACTGCCGGCCCGCCAACGACTATCTGCCCGACCCGCAGTCGTGCCTCATCACCGGCATCACCCCCCAGCTGTGCCTGGAAAAAGGCCTGCCCGAGCGCGAGTTTGCGAACCGCATCGAGGCCGAGTTCGCCCAGCCCGGCACCATCGGCGTGGGCTACAACACCATCCGGTTTGACGATGAAATCACGCGCTTCATGTTCTGGCGCAACCTCATCGACCCCTATGCGCGCGAGTGGCAGAACCAGTGCGGCCGGTGGGACTTGCTGGACGTGGTGCGCATGACGTATGCGCTGCGGCCCGATGGCATCCAGTGGCCGAAGAAGGAAGATGGCTCGCCCAGCTTCAAGCTGGAACACCTCTCCAAAGCCAACGGCCTGGTGCACGAGGCCGCGCACGATGCGCTGTCGGACGTGCGCGCCACCATTGCGCTGGCGCGGCTCATTCGCCAGCACAACCCCAAGCTGTTTGACTTTGCTCTGGCGCTGCACAAAAAGGACCGCGTGGCGGCCGAGTTGCGCCTGCCCGCCACGGCCCTCACGGCGCGGCCTTTTCTGCATGTGTCGGGCATGTTCCCGGCAGAGCGTGGCTGCCTGGCGGTGATGTGGCCGCTGGCCAGCCACCCCACCAACAAGAACGAGCTGATTGCCTGGGACCTGGCGCACGACCCGCGCGAGCTGGCCACCTTGAATGTGGACGACATTCGCCTGCGCATGTTCACCCGCGCGGCAGACCTGCCCGAGGGCGTGGCGCGCCTGCCCATCAAGACCATCCACCTCAACAAATCCCCCATGGTGGTGGGCAATGTGAACACCCTCACGCCTGCGCTGGCGCAGCGCTGGGGCATTGACCTGGCCCAGGCGGCAGCGCATGCGGAGGTGGCCCGCAGCCTGCCGGACATGAGCGGCATCTGGCCCGCTGTGTTCGCCCGGCCGCAAGAGCCTGCGCCCGATGTGGACCAGGACCTGTACGGAGGCTTTGTGGGCAACAACGACCGGCACACCCTGAACGACTTGCGCACCATGAGTGGCGCCAGGCTGGCCTCCGCCCGCACGGGGTTTGACGACCCGCGACTGAAGGAGCTGGTGTGGCGCTACCGGGCCCGCAACTTCCCGGAAACCCTCACGCCCGAAGAGCAGGAACGCTGGGAAGCCCACCGCGCTGCCTGTCTGTTTGACGGGCAGGGCGGGGCGCGCACGGTAGAGCAGTTGTTTGCGCAGATCGACGAGATCTCTGAAACCGCTGACGATGAGCGCACGCAGGACATTTTGGGTGCGCTGTACGATTACGCCGAACACATCGCGCCCGAGCGCTGATCCGGCGCACCGCGCCGGCCACACCGGCGCGCTGAACGCCTTCTTCTCTTTTTCCAGTTTTCGCATTCGCCACCATGAGCATCAAGCCTGCCGTTGATTTCACGACCCAGATCGTCCACGCCGACCGCTGGGGCGGGGCTGAAAAGGGCGCCATCCACCAAGCCATCCATTCGTCCGTGCAGTACGGTTACGACCAGGTGGAAGACCTGATTGCCGTCTTCCAGGGCACGGCCAAGGGCGGTTACAACTACGCCCGCCAGGGCACGCCCACCACGGCGGCGCTGGAGGCCAAGATCACGCAGATGGAAGGCGGCACTGGCTCCATCGTCTTTTCTACCGGCATGGCTGCGCTGTGCGCCATGTTCTTCACGCTGCTGAAGGCGGGCGACCACCTGGTGGCCAGCAAGTTCGTGTTTGGCAACACCAACAGCGTGTTTGGCACGCTGGCTGACCTGGGTGTGCAGGTGACCACGGTGGATGCCACTGACGCAGCCCAGGTACAAGCGGCCGTGCGCCCCAACACCCGCATGGTGTTTGTCGAAACCATTGCCAACCCCGGCACGCAAGTGCCCGACCTGGAGGGCATTGGCGCCCTGTGCAGTGACAAGGGCCTGCTGTACGTGGTGGACAACACCGTGGCATCGCCCTACCTGTTCCGGCCGGCCACGGTGGGCGCGGGGCTGGTGATGAATTCGCTGACCAAGAGCATTGGTGGGCACGGCGATGCGCTAGGCGGCGCTATCACCGATACCGGCCTGTTTGACTGGGCCCATTACCCCAACATTTTCGAGGCCTACCGCAAGGGCGACCCCAAGAGCTGGGGCCTGCAGCAAGTGCGCAAGAAAGGCCTGCGCGACATGGGCGGTACCCTGGCTTCACACAGCGCCCACCAGATTGCCGTGGGGGCCGAAACCCTGGCCCTGCGCATGGACCGCAGCAGCGCCACCGCGCTGGCGCTGGCGCAGTGGCTGGAGCAACACCCGGCCGTAGCCAAGGTGCACTACCCGCTGCTGCCATCGCACCCGCAATACGCGCGCGCCCGCAAGCACTTCAAGGCAGGCTCGTGGTTGCTGTCGTTTGAGCTGAAAGACCCGGGCGATTGTTTGCCCCTGTGCAACCGCCTGCGCCTGCCCATCAAGGCCACAGGCCTGGCCGACACCCGCACGCTGATCATCCCTGTGGCCCACACCATTTTTTGGGAAGCGGGCCCCGAGGTACGGGCGAACATGGGCATTGGCGACAGCATGATCCGCCTGTCGGTGGGCTTGGAAGACGCACAGGACCTGCTGGCCGATTTCGAGCAGGCGCTGGCGGGCTGAGGCTGTTTCGATTCTCACGGCCATGAACGCGCCCTCGGCCCTGCCCCTGCACATTGGCAAATACCAGGTGCAAGCCGAGCTGGGCCGGGGCGCCAGCGGGGTGGTGTACCGGGCGGTAGATGCGTTCAAACGCCGCCAGGTGGCCATCAAGCAGTTGCACGCCCACCTGTTGCGCCAGCCCGAGCAGGCTGAGCGCTACCGCAAGCTGCTGCGCAATGAAGTGATGCTCACCGCGCGGCTGCGGCACCCCAACATCGTGCGCCTGCTGGATGCGGATGAGCATGCCGCGCAGCCATACCTGGTGCTCGAATACGTGGCCGGGCAGCCGCTGTCGGCGTTTGCCAGTGCAGATACTTTGCTGCCCTTGCCGCAGGTGCTGGACATTGCCTACAAATGCTGCAACGCGCTGGAGCACGCCCAGCGCGAAGGGCTGGTGCACCGCGACATCAAGCCCGCCAACGTGCTGCTGTCCGAGCAAGGCGAAGTCAAGCTCACCGACTTTGGCGCGGCCCTGGCGGTGCGCAGTGATGCCACGCAATTGGCCGGGCTGGTGGGCTCGCCCTCGTACATGTCGCCCGAGCAGGTGCAGGAGCAGGACCTGGGCCACCACAGCGACATGTTCTCGCTGGCGGTGGTGGTGTATGAACTTCTCACCGGGCGCCGCCCGTTTGATGGCGACACCGACTTTGCCACCCTGTACCGCATCACGCACGAAGCGCCCACGCCGCCCCGGCTGTTGCGCACCGACTTGCCAGAGCATCTGGACGCCGTGCTGCTGCGCGCCCTGGCCAAGCGGCCGCAAGACCGGTTTGCCACCTGGGCCGACTTTGCCAGTGCCTTGCTGGCCGTGCAGCACGCGCTGCCCGCCACACGCCCGCAAGATTCCGAAGCCCAGCGCTTTGCCCTGCTGCGCGCATTGCCGTTTTTTGCCGACTTCCACGACGTAGCGCTGTGGGAGCTGATGCGCCTGGGCCGCTGGCGCTGGGCTCCCAAAGGCAAGGTGATCTTGCAAGAAGGGCTGCCCGGGGATTCGTTCTACGTGCTGGTGGAAGGCCAGGTCAGCATCACCCGCGAAGGCTGGCACCTGAGCACGCTGGGCCCGGGCGCCACGCTGGGCGAGATGACCTACCTGCAACCCCACAACCGGGTGCGCAGCGCCACGGCGGTGGCGCAGACGGATGCCCTGGTCATCAAGGTGCCAAACCCCGCATTGCGCGAGGCGTCTGCGGACCTGCAGTCCCGGTTTGACAAGGCCTTCATCAAGGTGCTGGTGTCACGCCTGGCGGCCACCAGCAAGCAACTGGGGGCGGCGGATTTGGGGTCAGGTGCCGACTGAAGTGCTGGTATTGATGGTGCTATGTTTTTAATAGCTGGTAGCGCTTGACTATATTGCGCTAGCGGCTATTTTTCCTTGAAATCCGATCACCCAAAGAACTGGTAGCACACCGCAATGGCGGCCACCACACCAGCCAGTTCTGCCAGCAGGGCGCAGCCCACGGCGTGGCGCGCACGCTGTATGCCCACCGCGCCAAAGTACACCGCCAGCACGTAGAACGTGGTTTCGGTGCTGCCCTGGATGGTGGCGGCTGCCAGCGCCGCAAAGCTGTCCACGCCTTGCGTTTGCATGGTTTCAATCAGCATTGCCCGCGCTGCGCTGCCTGAAAAGGGCTTGACCAGCGCGGTGGGCAGGGCATCCACAAACCGTGTGTCCATGCCAATGGCTTCCACGCACCAGCGGATTCCCTCCAGCGCGTACCCCAGGGCCCCCGAGGTGCGCAGCACCCCCACGGCGCAGAGCATGGCCACCAGGTAGGGCAGCAGGCCCTTGGCCACGTCGAAACCTTCGCGGGCGCCCTCTACAAACGCTTCGTACACGGGCACCTTGCGCCACGCCCCCACCAGCACAAACATCACCACCAGGCTGAACAGGGTGAGGTTGCCCAGCAGCGATGACAACTGCGCCAGCGCCGCCGCGCTGAGCGTGGTGAGCAGCGCCATGAACCCGCCCAGCACCAGCGCCACCGGCAGCAAGTAGGCCAGCACCACCGGGTGCCACAGCGGCAGCCGCTGCACCACGGCCACGGCCAGCAGCCCGGCCAGGGTCGAAGCCGAGGTGGCCAGCAAAATGGGCAGGAACACCAGGGTCGGGTCAGCCGCACCCTGCTGCATGCGGTACATGAAGATGCTTACCGGCAGCAGCGTGAGTGACGATGCGTTGAGCACCAGGAACAGGATTTGCGCGTTGGTGGCGGTGTCAGGCCTGGGGTTCAGCTCTTGCAGCGCGCGCATGGCCTTGAGGCCCATGGGGGTGGCCGCGTTGTCCAGGCCCAGCGCATTGGCCGCAAAGTTCAGCGTCATCAAGCCCAGGGCAGGGTGGCCCCGTGGCACTTCGGGCATCAACCGTGCAAACAGGGGCGATAGCCACCTGGCCAGCGCATCCACAATGCCAGCCTTTTCTGCGATGCGCAGAAACCCCAGCCACATGGTGAGGGTGCCAAACAGTAGCACCATCACCTCCACCGACAGCTTGGCCATGGTGAACAGGGATTCGACCATGGCAGCAAACACCTGGGCCTGGGCTGCCAGCAGCCATTGGGCTAGCGCGGACACGGCTGCAACGATGAAAAAACCCAACCACAGGAGGTTCAGCATGGCGGTGCTCAAGAAGGCATGGATGGCGCGCCAGGCGCGCGCAGCGGGGGATCAAGACACGGCAGCGCTGGGGCCACCGTGCGCAGTACGCCGGGGCAGTGTAGCCGCCCTGTGCCGGATGGATTTGGCGGGCTGTGCTGGGTCAGCCTGGGCGGCAACGCCCGTGTATGCGGCGTTAGCCGCTATCAATAGTGATGAGGCTACGGGGCTGCGCATGGCTGAAGGTATGGGTGTGAGAATTTTAAATTTTTGCCATCGGCACGTTGGTTTTTGCGCCAGACGTCAGTTGTCAGAGGTCAAAAACTAAGGCGTAATCACAAAAAGTCACATCTTCACCGTAGATTTTTTACGGTTGTGGGGAGCCCGTCGTGGCCCCGAAATTCAAGTACCTACTGACGAGGAATCCATGAAAAACTTGAAGATTTCCACCCGCCTGTCTGGTGCCTTTGCGCTGCTGGTGCTGATGCTGCTGGGCGTAACCGTGGCGGCCATGACCCAACTGGCAGCCATGCGGTCAGCCACGGCAGAGATCACCGACAACTGGTTGCCCAGTGTGGAAGTGGTGAACGCCATCGACGCACAAACGGCCGAATTGCGCATGATCGTGCTCACCCACATCATGAACACAGACTCTGCGGAAATCGCCAAGATCGACAAGCGCCTGATGGACGGACGGGCCAAGCTGGTGGAGCTGCGCAAGCAGTATGAACGCCTGATCAGCACACCGGAAGAGAAAAAGCTCTACGACGAGTTTGCAGCCAATTGGGGCAAGTACATTTCCGTCAACGATGGTGCCCTGGAGTTGTCTCGCAAGAACCAGAACGACGACGCCCGCGCCATCGTAGAGGGCGAGTCGCTGAGGCTTTACAACACCAGCGGCGAATACCTGGACAAGCTCGTCAAGATGAACAATGACGGCGCCGAGCAGGCCAGGAAGGCGTCTGAACGCACCTACAACCAGGCCCGCACCACCTTGGTGGTGGTGGCCGTTTTGGCTATTGCGCTGGCAATTGCCGCAGCCGTCTGGCTCATCCGCTCCATTACCGCGCCTCTGGCCCGTGCGGTGGAGGTGGCCGACCGCGTGTCGGGCGGCGACCTGACAGCCCACATCGATGTGGACTCGCGCGATGAAACCGGCCAGTTGCTTGGCGCCCTGCAACGCATGCAGCAAAGCCTGGTGCGCACGGTGAGCGTGGTGCGCCAGAACTCGGAAAGCGTGGCCTCGGCCTCGGCCCAGATTGCCTCGGGCAACAACGACCTGAGCGCACGCACAGAACAACAAGCCAGCGCCCTGGAAGAAACCGCCGCGTCGATGGAAGAACTCGGCTCCACCGTGCGGCAAAACGCAGACAACGCCCGCACCGCCAACCAGCTGGCCGTGAACGCCTCCACCGTCGCCACACAAGGCGGAGAAGTTGTGGCCGAAGTGGTCGAGACCATGAAAGGCATCAACGCCAGCAGCAACAAGATTGCCGACATCATCAGCGTCATCGACGGCATAGCCTTCCAGACCAACATCCTGGCGCTCAACGCCGCTGTGGAAGCCGCCAGAGCGGGTGAACAAGGCCGAGGCTTTGCCGTGGTGGCCGGTGAAGTGCGCAGCCTGGCCCAGCGCAGCGCAGAAGCCGCCAAGGAAATCAAGAGCCTCATTACCGCCAGCGTAGAGCGGGTGGAACAAGGCAGCGCGCTGGTAGACAAAGCTGGGGCCACCATGACCGAAGTCGTCACTGCCATTCGGCGCGTGACCGACATCATGGGAGAGATCAGCGCGGCCAGCAGCGAACAAAGCGCAGGCGTGGGGCAGGTGGGAGAAGCCGTCACGCAGATGGACCAGGCCACGCAGCAGAATGCGGCTTTGGTCGAAGAGATGGCGGCGGCAGCGGCCAGCCTGAACACCCAGGCGGGAGAGTTGGTCCAGGCCGTGGCTGTGTTCAAACTGGCGCAAGACTCAGCTTACAGCGCAGGAACACGGCTCGGTGCCACGGCGGGGCCTGCGGCCAGTGCTCCATCCAGCCGCCCCGTGCTGGGTGCCGCCAAAGCGGCCAGTGCACTGCGCCCGGCAGCTACGAAGGCCCCAAAGCCAGCGGCCAGCCTGTCTGCACCGGGTGGGAAGGCCCCCGCGCCCACCCCCGCAGCAGCAGCATCAGGCAAGGGCGGGGCGGATGACGAGTGGGAAAGCTTTTAAGCCCACTGGCTGAACATCGCCAGTAGCGCTGGTGCCGCCCCAGCGAAAACCTGGCGGATCACTCCAAAAGCACGCTGCAACCCAGCGTGCTTTTTTCTGGGCCCATGGTTCTTGCTCGATTCAGGGATGGCCCTGCAGTCACCGCCTTAAAGATAGTTTGGTCATTAAGTAAAAGCCATATATTCGTTTGGGTTTTAACGTTGCCCTCCCAAAATCAGCCTTGACTTCCAACCACACAAACCCGAAACCGCACTGAACCAGCCCGCCAAAAGGGTGAGGCAGGGCGGCCGGGGCAGGGACTGCCGTGACTTCCACCTCCATCATCATCGTGCCCGGCTGGCGGGACTCCGGGCCTGGGCATTGGCAAACGCTGTGGGCCGAACGGCTGCCGCAGGCCCGGCGGGTCGTGCAGGACGATTGGCACACGCCCACCCGCTCTGCCTGGGTGGCGCGGCTGGAAGAGACCGTGCTTGAACAACCAGGCCCCGTGGTCATCGTTGCCCACAGCCTGGGCTGCATCACCACCGCCCACATGAAGCCCGAAGCTGCGGCGCGGGTGCGTGGCGCCTTGCTGGTGGCGCCTGCCGACCCCGAGCGCCGCGCGGTGCTGAGCGACTTTGCCCCGGTGCCCTACGCCGCACTGCCTTACCGCAGCATTCTGGTGGCCAGCAGCAATGACCCTTACTGCCCCATCCGACTGGCCGGTGCCTATGCGCGTGCCTGGGGCAGCGAGTTTGTGCGCTTGCAGAACGCAGGGCACATCAATGTGGATTCAGGCCATGGCGAATGGCCGCTGGGCCGTGCGTTATTGCAATCGCTGACGGAGGTGGAGCAACCCTCACAGGCGACGCCGGCAGAAGAGCTAGCGCAGGGTGCAATGACTTGATGTTGCTATTGAATTGATAGCTGCTTGCGCTTTTATAACGAGCGCTGAAGCCACTTTTCCTTGAAAGCCGGTGACATTGCCAAGGATTGGACTTTTGCGAGGCCAGGGAGCCTTTTCATCAAGATTCATGGCGTCATATTCCAAATTCTGATTAATTAACAAAAATATATTCTTTTGAGTTTTAAGCATTGCATGGGGACAATGAAACATCTACAGCTTTTTGCGAGCGACGCGACATGACTTCTTTGAAACTCAAGACCCTCCTGGCTTCTTTGGCTCTGGCTGCCAGCGGCCTGGCCAGTGCTCAGAACACGCTGTTGAACGTGTCTTACGACGTGGCCCGCGAGTTCTACAAGGACTACAACGCCGCCTTCGCTGCGCACTACAAGAAGACCACCGGGCAAGACGTGAAGATCGACCAGTCGCATGCAGGCTCCAGCGCTCAGGCCCGGGCTGTGAATGACGGCCTGGCGGCTGATGTGGTGACCATGAACACCACCACCGACGTGCAGTTCCTCGCCGACAACGGCGTGGTAGCGAAGGACTGGACCAAGAAATTCCCGCACGACGCATCGCCCACCACCTCGACCATGCTGTTCCTGGTGCGCAACGGCAACCCCAAGGGCATCAAGGACTGGGAAGACCTCATCAGGCCTGGCGTGCAGGTGATCGTGGTGAACCCCAAGACCGGCGGTAACGGCCGCTACGCCTACCTGGCCGCCTGGGGCGCCATCCGCGAAAAGGGCGGCACCGAGGCGCAAGCCGCCGAATTCGTGAGCAAGCTCTACAAAAATGTGCCGGTGCTGGCCAAAGGCGGGCGTGATGCCACGGCCACCTTCCTGCAGCGCAACCAGGGCGATGTGCTCATCACCTTCGAATCCGAAGTGGTGTCCATCGACCGTGAATTCGGCGCCGGCAAGGTCGATGCGATCTACCCATCGGTCAGCATCGTGGCCGAGAACCCCGTGGCAGTGGTCGAACGCACCGTGGCCAAGAAGGGCACGGCGCAGTTGGCCAAGGCTTACCTGGATTACCTGTACTCGGACGAAGCCCAGGAAATTGCCGCCAAGCACGCCATTCGCCCCCGCTCTGAGGCGGTGCTCAAGAAGTACGCCGCCACCTTCAAGCCGCTGAAGCAATTCACCGTGGCGAAGTACTTTGGCTCGCTGACTGAAGCACAAAAGGTGCACTTCAACGATGGCGGTCAGTTTGACAAGCTCTACACCCCTGGCGCCAAGTAAGCCCATCTCGCTGCAAATTCACTTATGACCACCGCGACTGCTGTGGCCGCAGCCCCGGCCGGACGGCGTGCGCCCAAGCGCGTGCTGCCCGGCTTTGGGCTGTCGCTGGGCTACACCCTGTTTTACCTGAGCATCATCGTGCTGATTCCGCTTTCAGCACTGATTTTCAAGACCTTTACGCTGACCTGGGAGCAGTTCTGGGCCGCTATCAGCGCTCCGCGCGTGCTGGCGTCATACCGGCTCACCTTCGGCGCTTCGTTCCTGGCGGCGCTGGTCAACCTGGTGTTTGGTCTGCTGATTGCCTGGGTGCTGGTGCGCTACAAGTTCCCGGGCAAGAAGATCGTGGACGCACTGGTCGATTTGCCATTCGCGCTGCCCACCGCCGTGGCCGGCATTTCGCTCACCGCCTTGCTGGCGGGCAATGGATGGATTGGCAGCATTCTGGAGCCCATGGGCATCCAGCTCGCGTTCAAACCTGCGGGCATTGTGATTGCGCTGATCTTCATCGGGCTGCCGTTTGTGGTGCGCACCGTGCAACCGGTGCTGGAAGACGCCGAGAAGGAACTGGAAGAGGCTGCCACCTGCCTGGGTGCCACGCGGCTGCAGACCTTCACCAAGGTCATCCTGCCTTCCATCACCCCCGCGCTGCTCACCGGCTTTGCCATGGCGTTCGCGCGGGCCGTGGGTGAATACGGCTCGGTGATCTTCATCGCGGGCAACATGCCCATGGTGTCTGAGATCACGCCGCTCATCATCATCGGCAAGCTGGAGCAGTACGACTACGCAGGTGCTACCGCCGTGGCGGTGGTGATGCTGGTCATCTCCTTCATCCTGCTGCTCATCATCAACGCGCTGCAAGCCTGGCAGCGACGCCACGCGGGGGCACCAGCATGAGCGGCAACAACTCCCGAACCGTTCGCCGTGCGCAAGCCGGCACGACCGAAGCGCCGTGGGTGCGCTACACGCTGATCGCCATCGCCCTGGCTTTCATGCTGCTGTTCCTGGTGTTGCCACTGGCCGCCGTGTTTGCAGAGGCGCTGCGCAAGGGCTTTGGCGCGTACCTGGAAGGCCTGCGCGAGCCCGATGCCTGGTCGGCCATCAAGCTCACGCTGATCACCGCGCTGATTGCCGTGCCGCTGAACCTCGTGTTTGGCGTGGCAGCGGCCTGGTGCATTGCCAAGTACGAGTTCAAGGGCAAGGCCTTTTTGACCACGCTGGTGGACCTGCCGTTCTCGGTGTCGCCCGTGGTGGCGGGCCTGATCTACGTACTGATGTTTGGCGCGCAGGGCTGGTTCGGCCCGTGGCTTCAGGCGCACGACATCAAGATCATCTTTGCCGTGCCGGGCATCGTGCTGGCCACTGTGTTTGTCACGTTCCCGTTCATCGCTCGCGAGCTGATTCCGCTGATGCAGGCGCAGGGCAACGACGAGGAGCAGGCCGCCATCGTGCTGGGCGCCACCGGCTGGCAGACCTTCTGGTACGTGACCTTGCCCAACATCAAATGGGGCCTGCTCTACGGCGTAATCTTGTGCAACGCGCGGGCCATGGGCGAGTTTGGTGCGGTGTCGGTGGTGTCAGGCCATATTCGGGGCCAGACCAACACCATTCCGCTGCACGTGGAAATTCTCTACAACGAGTACCAATCCGTGGCCGCGTTCGCCGCTGCCTCGCTGCTGGCCTTGTTGGCCTTGGTCACGCTGGTCATCAAGACGATTGCCGAACACCGCAACGAGCAGGCTTTGAAGGCTGCTGCAGAACTTCCCCCCGAGCGACCCTCGCAAGGAACGACACCATGAGCATCGAAATCCGTAACGTCAGCAAGCAGTTTGGCGACTTTCAGGCGCTGCGCGATGTGAGCCTGGACATCCAGTCAGGCGAACTCATTGCGCTCCTCGGCCCTTCGGGCTGCGGCAAGACCACGCTCTTGCGCATCATCGCGGGCCTGGAGACGGCCGACGTGGGCACCATCCACTTCAGCGGCGAAGACACGACCGATGTGCATGTACGCGAGCGCAATGTGGGCTTTGTGTTTCAACACTACGCGCTGTTCCGCCACATGACCGTGTTCGAGAACGTGGCCTTCGGCCTGCGCGTGAAGCCCCGCAGCGAGCGCCCGAGCGAGGCGCAGATCAAGAAAAAGGTCATGGACCTGCTCAAGCTGGTGCAGCTCGACTGGCTGGCTGAGCGCTACCCGTCGCAACTCTCTGGAGGGCAGCGCCAGCGCATTGCGCTCGCCCGCGCCCTGGCGGTAGAGCCCAAGGTGCTGCTGCTCGACGAGCCCTTCGGAGCGCTCGACGCCAAGGTGCGCAAGGAACTGCGTCGCTGGCTGCGCCGCCTGCACGACGAGTTGCATGTCACCAGCATCTTCGTGACCCACGATCAGGAAGAAGCATTGGAGGTGGCCGACCGCGTGGTGGTCATCAACCAAGGCAAGATCGAGCAAAGTGGCTCGCCTCAGCAGGTGTGGGAGCATCCCGCCAGCCCGTTTGTGTATGGCTTTTTGGGCGATGTGAACCTGTTCCATGGGCGCGCCCATGAGGGCCTTGTGCACCTGAAAGGCATGCAGATCGATTCGCCCGAACACCAGGCGGCGCAGAACGCCAAGGCCTTTGCCTACGTGCGCCCGCACGACCTGGATGTGGAGCGTTATGCGCCTGGCGCCGGGCTGGACGCAGAAGGCCGACCCCGCGGCATCGTGGCCCAGCTGAGCCGCGCCATCGTGGTGGGGCCCATCGCGCGACTGGAACTTATTCCCTCTGACGATCACAAACCAGCGGACAATGCGTCCCCAGACTCCTTGATCGAAGCGCAGATTCCTGCGCAGCAGTTCAAGGAGCAGGGTTTCAAAGAGGGCGAAACGCTGGTGGTGACACCACGACGCGCCCGTGTGTTTTTGGATCACGCCGCTGGAATCTGACTCCCCCTGAGCCGCTTCGCGTCTTCCCCCAAGGGGACGACGGCCTTTGCTGCGGGGCGGCCCTTGCTGGCCGTCCGCGCGCTGGGGCCGTGACGGTTTCAGAGAGCAATGCTCTGGCGGCGACTGTTGGATGAGGGATCAAAATGATGGTGTTGAACTGGATCGATCAGGCCCCGCGGCGCGTGCTGGCACTGATCAGCGTAGCCTGTGTGGCGATGCTGGCCTTTGGTATGTACCTGCAGCATGTGGTGGGCCTGGAGCCTTGCCCCATGTGCATCGTGCAGCGCTATGCTCTCATTGGCGTAGCAATCTTCACAGGCCTGGCAAGCGCCAGAGGCTCAAAAGGCTGGTGGATGAGCTTTGCGGCGCTGGCGCTGCTCGCGGCTGGCTTCGGTGCGTTTGTGGCCGCCCGCCAGAGCTGGCTGCAGTGGTACCCGCCTGAGGTAGCTACCTGCGGCCGTGACTTCTACGGCATGATCGAAAACTACCCCATCGGTCGCGCCATTCCCATGATTTTCCGTGGCTCGGGTGACTGCACGGCCATTGACTGGACCTTCCTGGGTGGCTCGATTGCCAACTGGTCCTTCCTCTGCTTCATGGGCTTTGGTCTGGTGTTGCTGGCGCTGCTGGCCCGTGCGGGCCGCGTCAAAAGCAGTGGTCGCGCAGCCTTGGCGTGAATTTGAGTCCATCTTGAAAGGCGCCCATTGCGGCGCCTTTTTTTATGGGCGCTGTTTGGGTGTGTTGCCCACCTCAGGCAGGCGGAAAAGTAATCCCTGCTTGGCCGTCCACCCAGGCGGGGTATTTCTCCATCACGCTGGCAAGCAAGCTGCTGGCTTGCCACTGCGCCAGCCAGGCCTGCAGACGCGGCCAGGGCTGGGCCTGCCACCAGGCGGGGTCCACCCCCGCAAACTGCCGCACAAACGGGGCAATGGCCATGTCTGTCAGAGCGCAGTGTTCTCCAAACAGAAAAGGATGCTGGCTCAGGCGGGCTTCCAGCGTACCGAGCCAGCGGGCGGCTTGTGCGCGTTCGTACGCCGGGTCGCATTCTGGATAGCGCGTGGGGTACTTGGTGCGGTCCAGGGCCTGTTTGAACGGGCCATCGCACACGGTGATCAGTGCTTGCATCTCTGCCTGCGTGCCCTGGCTGGGGTGCAGCCAGCTTTGTGGGTCGTGCTGGCCCAGCGCCCACAGCATGATGTCCAAGCTCTGCTCCAGCACTTGACCACCCGGCAGCACCAGCACGGGCACCGTGCCTTTGGGCGATGCCTGCAGCAAGCCGTGGGGCTTGGCCTTGAGCACCACCTCGCGCAGCTCGCACCTTTGGCCGCTCACCGCCAATGCCAGCCGCGCACGCATGGCGTAGGGGCAGCGGCGGAAGGAATAGAGCACGGGCACGGCGCTCATGCAGAAGTGTCCTCGTCGGTATGCGGGGGTGGGAGCGTGGCCTGCGGTGGTTTGGCACCAATGTGCGCTTGGCCGCGCTTTGCAGCCAGTTGCACCTGCCGTTCGCGTTCTGCCAGGGCCCGTTCCTGCTCGGGTGTGCGGGTGCCGTGGCAGTAGGGGCAGCTCACGCCCGGCACATAGTGGGGCGATTGCAGTTCGGCCTCGCCCAACGGCATGCGGCAGGAGCGGCACAGCTGGTGGTGGCCACGCACCAGGCCGTGGCCTACGGACACCCGTTCGTCAAACACAAAGCAGTCACCCTGCCAGCGGCTGGACTCCTCAGGCACTGTTTCCAGGTACTTGAGAATGCCGCCTTCCAGGTGGTACACCTCCTCAAAGCCTTTTGATTTGAGAAAGGCCGTGGATTTTTCGCAGCGAATGCCACCCGTGCAAAACATTGCCACCTTGGGGCTGCCTGCCAGCACACCACCGGGCTGCGATTGTTCTGCCACCCACGCCGGAAATTCAGAAAAGCTGCGGGTGTGCGGGTTGATGGCACGGTCAAATGTTCCGATGCCCACTTCGTAGTCGTTGCGCGTGTCGATCACCACCACGCCAGGGTCCTCGATCAGTGCGTTCCAGTCCTCGGGCTTCACGTAGGTGCCGGCATTGCGTGCAGGGTTCAGACCGGGCACACCCAGCGTGACGATTTCCTTCTTCAGCCGCACGCGCATGCGGTAGAACGGCATGGCATCGGTCGTGGCCTCTTTGTGCTGCAGGGCCGCAAAGCGGGGGTCTTTGCGTAACCAGGCCAGTACGGCTTGCACACCCTCTGCCGGGCCCGCAATGGTGCCGTTGATGCCCTCATGGGCCAGCAGAAGCATGCCGCGCACGCCATGGGATTCGCACAGTGACTGCAGCGGCGCACGCAGCTCGGCAAAGTCGGGCAGGTCCACAAACTGGTAGAGGGCGGCGGTGAGGTAGCGGGGGGCGACAGGGTCCACAGAAAAAATGCAGGCAGGCAAGAAGGTCGCCATGATAGCGGTCACCTTTCGTTACGATGCAGGGATCACCAACGCTGCATCCGAGGCGGGCGCATGAGCAAGGAATCCACTCTCAATCTGTTCCGGCGGCTTGAACAACTCAATGGCATCGGCGCCGCCCTGTCGCGCGAGCGGGACATTGAGCGCTTGCTGGAAAATATTCTGGAGGCGGCCAAAACCATCACCGGTGCGGATGGCGGCACGCTGTACAGCGTGACCGAGGACCAGTCGGCGCTGAAGTTCGAGATTCTGCGCACGGATTCACTTGGCATTCGCCTGGGCGGCACCACGGGCAAAGCGGTGGATCTGCCGCTGCTGCCCTTGCGCACGCCTGATGGTGAGCCCAATGATTCGCTGATAGCCGCCCATGCGGCCATTCACGACCGCACGGTGAACATTGCCGATGCGTACTGCGCCAAGGGCTTCGACTTTTCTGGCACACGGGCTTTTGACGAGCGAACAGGTTACCGCTCGCAGTCCTTCCTGACGGTACCGATGAAGAACCATGACCGGGAGCTGATCGGCGTGCTGCAGCTCATCAACGCGCGCGACCCGGAGACGGGCGACATCATTCCCTTCTCTCAAGCCGATCAGAGCCTGGCAGAGTCGCTGGCATCCCAGGCAGCGATTGCGCTCACCAACCGGTTGCTGGTCTCCCAACTGGAGCGACTGTTCGAATCGTTCGTCAATCTCATCAACCTGGCCATTGACGAAAAGTCGCCCTACACCGGCGGGCATTGCCAGCGTGTGCCCGCCCTCACGATGATGCTGGCCGAAGCGGCGCATGCTGTGCAGGAGGGGCCGCTGGCAGGTTTTCACATGACCGAGCGCGACCGGTACGAGCTCAAGATGGCGGGTTTGCTGCACGACTGCGGCAAGATCACCACCCCTGTGCATGTGGTGGACAAGGCCACCAAGCTGCAAACGCTGTATGACCGCATTGGCCTGGTGGAGACGCGTGTTGAGGTGCTCAGGCGCGATGCTGAACTCGCGGCCCTGCGGCGACAGCTCGCCCTGCGGCCGGTGGCCGATGCTGCTGCCGAGGCCAGCATCCAGCAGGTGCTGCAGCAAGAGCTGACGGCGCTGGACGAAGACCGCGATTTTTTGCGTGCCGTGAACCAGGGGGTGGAGGCGATGAGCCCGGCTGACCAGCAGCGGGTGCGTGACATGGGGGCGCAACGCCAATGGCGCAATCCGCAGGGCGTACAAACCAGTTTTCTGACAGCGGACGAGGTAGAGAACCTCACCATCCGGTCGGGCACGTTGACCCAGGCAGAGCGCGACATCATCAACCACCACATCGTCGCCACCAACCGGATGCTGGAGACCTTGCCCTGGCCGCGTCACCTCAGGAACGTGCCCGAATACGCGGGCGGACACCACGAGCGCATGGACGGGCGCGGTTACCCCAAAGGGCTCACGCGCGAACAGATGTCCTTGCAGGCCCGCATGATCGGTGTTGCCGATGTGTTTGAAGCTCTCACGGCCGCTGACCGGCCCTACAAAAGCGGGATGAGCCTGTCGCAAGCGCTGGACATCATGGTCAAGATGCGCAACGGCGGCCACATCGACCCGGATTTGTTCGACGTGTTCGTGAGCCAGGGCGTGCCCCAGCGCTATGCGCAAGAGTTCCTGGACCCAGCACAGATCGACGTTTGACTGTACTGTCGAGATTGGCTGCCGTCAGTGGGCCTGCTCCAGAAGCCACTGCCCAAATGCCTGCATGGCGGCGGTGGGCGTACGCGACTGCAGGTGAGTCAACCAGTAGGTGCCCCGGTGCAATTCCAGGGCAAAGGGCTGCGCCAGCCGCCCCTGTTGCAGCTCGCGCGTGAACAAAGCCACTGGCAACAGGGCCACCCCTGCGCCCTGCGCTGCAGCCTCGGCCAGGGTGAGGGAGGAGTCAAACACCGCGCCCCGCAGCACCGGGCAGGGCAGGCCCGCTGCCGCAAACCATGCCGTCCACTCATCGGTGCGGTAGCTGCGCAGCAAGGGCAGCCTGGCCAGGTCACTCGGCTGCTGCAACCCCTGGGCCAAGGCGGGGGTGCACATGGGCGAGAGTGGTGCCTGAAAAATCTGCTGGGCGTGGGTGCCATGCCAGGCACCGTCTCCAAAGCGAATGGCATAGTCCAGCCCTTCTCCAGCCATGTCCACCCGGTTGTTGTGGGTGAGCAGGCGCAGGTCCACAAACGGGTGGGTCTGCTGAAAGTGTCGCAGCCGAGGCAGCAGCCAGCCCACGGCGAACGTGCCCACCACGCCCACGGTCAGCACTTCGCGCGGCCGGTTTTCGCGGATCTGTTCCAGCGCCGTCTCCATGCGTGCGAAGGCATCGCTCAACGTGGGCAGCAGCGCCAGCCCCTCGTCCGTCAATGCCAGGCCCCGGGGTAATCGCCGAAAAAGCGGCTTGCCCAGGTGATCTTCCAGCTTGCGAATGTGCTGGCTCACCGCAGTTTGGGTGACGTGCAGCTCCAGCGCTGCGCGGGTGAGGTTCAGGTGCCGTGCGGAGGCTTCAAACGCTCGCAGGGCATTGAGAGGCAAGTGCATGGTGATGTATTAGTTTTTCTTGGGTCTGCTCTCAATTATTGCCATTGGCGCAACGCGCAGCGGCGCTTTATCGTCGCGATCTTTCAAAATGATGGAGTTTCAGAATGCAAAGGCGAGAGTTTTCCTTGGGTTTGGCCGCGCTGGGGCTTTCCCCGTTGGCCGGTTGCGCAGTGCCGGCCGCCCCCGGCGCAGACATCTCCAAAAGTTGGAGCAGCGCGATGGAGGGGATTGAGCAGAACGCGCAGGGTCGCCTAGGCGTGTCCATGCTGGATACCGAAACCGGCCTGGCTTTGGGCTGGCGTCAGGATGAGCGTTTCGCCATGTGCAGCACCTTCAAGCTGCTGTTGGCGGGGTGGATGCTGTCGCTGGTGGACCAGGGCCGTGAAAATCTGAATGCACGGGTGCATTACGCGCCAGCAGATGTGGTGGAGTATTCACCCGTCAGCGCGCCGCGTGCGGGCCCAGGTGGGGGCTTGACGGTGGGTGAACTGTGCTCTGCCACAGTGAGCCTGAGCGACAACACCGCAGCCAACGTCTTGCTGGAACGCCACGGCGGCCCGGCTGCGCTCACCCGTTACCTGCGTGCGCTGGGCGATCCCATCACGCGCCTGGACCGCAATGAGCCTACTCTGAACGAAGCCGCCATTGGCGATGTGCGCGACACCACCACCCCGCGGGCCATGCTCCAGACCATGCAAAAGCTGGTGCTGGGCGAATCACTGTCTGCCTCGTCCCGCGCGTGGCTGCAGCGTTGGCTCATTGAAACCAGCACCGGCGACAAGCGCTTGCGCGCGGGGGCCCCGGGCTGGAAGGTGGGGGACAAGACAGGCACTGCCGGCAGCAGTGGTACTGCCAACGATGTGGCCGTGCTTTGGCCGCCAGGCGCCAGCGGTCACCGCGGGGCAGTGCTGGTGACCTGCTATCTCACCCGCGCTGCGGTAGCGCCAGAGCAGCGGGATGCCGCGATTGCTGCTGTAGGCCGCGCGGTGGTGAGCGCAAGTCTGGCATCGCGCGGAACCTGATCGCTGGCGTTCAGGCTGCGTGCAGCCGCTTGAAGCCGCTTGAAGCGCTTAAAAAAGTTCTACGTCGTCATTGGCCACCTTGGTGGCCAATGCGCCGGTGGCGACCAAGTCTTCGTAGAAGCGCACCTGGTTGCGACCATGTTCCTTGGCGTAGTAGAGCGCCTGGTCTGCGTGGCCCAGAATTTCCACCGGCGACCCGCGCGAGGTGCCGACAAAACCCAGGCTCACCGTGACGTTGCCCACCTGCGGAAAGTGGTATTCCTGCACCGCTTCGCGGAAGCGGTTGAACACCTTGTGGGCTTTGGAAAGCGTGGTGTTGCGCAGCAGCACCACGAACTCTTCACCGCCGAAGCGGAAGATGCGATCGTGGGAGCGGAAAGAGCTGCGCAGAATGTTGGCGACCAGAATCAGCACTTCGTCACCATACAGGTGCCCGAAGCGGTCATTGACTTGCTTGAAGTGGTCAATGTCCACCACCGCCAGCCAGTTCTGCACGGGCTCACTGGTGGGGCTGACTTCTTCTGAAATCATCGACTCCGCGCTCTGGGGCTTGCTGCTGCTCAGGCTGGGCAGGGCGTTGCGGGCAAATTGCTCGTCGAAGGTCTTGCGGTTGAACAACCCGGTCAGCGCATCGCGCTCGGAATAGTCCAGCAGGCTCTGGTAGTTCTGGTAGACGAGGAACACCCCTTTGATCACATCCAGCTTGTGTGCCGAGAAGGGGCGGGACTGCGTGATCTCCAGGCAGGTGCTGACTTTTTCGTGCATCCACACCGGCAGCCACAGCGTGTGCCGACCAGGGCGCGGGTGCGCCAGGGCACTGTCGCCCTGCGTGGTCACGCACTGCATCAGTTCGGGGTAATGCTCCAGCGGCTCCTTGCGTGGATCTGCAGCAGCCTCGGAATCGGTAGACACCAGCTGGCCGTCCTGCACCCATGTGCGCGGACGGATGTGGTGCTGGCCACCATCGGTGAACAGCTCCAGCGCCCGCACTTCCTTGATGCCGCTGAGCTTTTGCAGGGTCGAGAGCACCGACACTTCCAGCCGCAAGTGGTCGCGGTGGCCAGTCATCTCGACCAGGTGTTGCAATATGGGCTTCATAGGCGGGGAAGTGCGTGCAGCTCGGGCAGGTGTCAACGGCGCTTGAAAACGATGTCCCACACCCCGTGGCCCAACCGCAGACCACGGTTTTCGAACTTGGTGAGAGGGCGGTAGTCTGGCTGGGGCGCGTAGCCTTCAGCCGTATTGGCCAGCAAGGGCTCCTGGCCGAGCACTTCAAGCATCTGCTCTGCATAGGGCTGCCAGTCGGTGGCGCAGTGCAGATACCCGCCGGGCTTGAGGCGTGCCGCCAGCTTGGCGACCAGCGGGCTCTGAATCAGGCGACGCTTGTTGTGCTTTTTCTTGTGCCAGGGATCTGGAAAGAAAATGTGGATGCCATCCAGACTGCCTGGGGCCAGCATGTGATCGATGACCTCCACAGCATCGTGCTGGAGGATGCGAATGTTGGTGATGTCTTGTTCACCAATGCGCTTGAGCAGGGCGCCCACGCCTGGCTCATGCACTTCGCAGCACAAGAAATTGTCGGCGGGCCGCACGCGGGCGATGTGCGCCGTGGCCTCGCCCATGCCAAAGCCGATCTCCAGAATCAACGGAGCATTGCGGCCAAAGGCGGCAGTGGCGTCGAAGGGCTCTGCCCGGTAATTGAGCAAAAAGCGGGGGCCCAGGTCTTCGAAGGCCTTGGCCTGCCCTGTGGTGGTGCGGCCGGCGCGCCGCACATAGCTCTTGATGGTTTTGGGAAATGCCACGCCAGCGGGTGCAGCGCCAGCGGCTCGTGGCGCAGCGGAAGGCTCTGCGCTAGTGGAAATATTGTTCTGTTCGGTCACGGTGCGACATTGTAGATTCGTGACCACGCCTGAACCCAGTGCGCAAGCGCATCGGACACCGAAATGTGGTGTGAATCTGCCACTGCAGGTAAACCCAGAGCCTGCGCTGCCTGGTTCAACGCCATGAGCGGGTTGGACAGGTCCACCGCAGCCGCGCCGTTTTGTTTGGAGAGTTTTTCGCCATTCACATCCAGCACCAGAGGGGTGTGCAGGTAGGCAGGCGTGGGCAGCGCCAGTGCTTTTTGCAGCAGGATCTGGCGCGGGGTGTTGTCGGCCAGGTCTTCACCGCGCACGATGTGGGTGACTGATTGCTCAGCGTCATCTACCACCACGGCCAGCTGGTACGCCCACAGGCCGTCTGCGCGCTTGAGAACGAAGTCGCCCACGGCGCTGACCACGTCTTGCACTTGCAGGCCCAGCCGCCGATCCCTCCATGGCAGGAAGTTTGCTTCTGAATTGATAGCTGCTGGCGCTTGTGGAATAAGCGCTGGAGCCACTTTTTGGTAAAAGTCGGTCGTATTGAAACGCCAGGCGCGCGGGCTTCGACCATGCAGGCCCTGGCGGCAGGTGCCTGGGTAGGGCAGGGCGGCGTGGCGCTCTTTGGCGTGACCCAGTGCGAGCTGGGCGGCTTCGATCTCCTTGCGGGAGCATGCGCAGGGGTAGGCCAGGCGTTGTGCGATCAGCGAGTCCAGCGCCTGCTGGTACAGCGCGCTGCGCTGAGACTGCCACACGACGGGCCCATCGGGGTGCAGACCGCACTGGGCCAGCTGGCTCAGGATGGTCTGGTCCGCCCCGGGAATGCAGCGCGGCGTGTCCACATCTTCAATACGCACCCGCCAGGTGCCGTTGGCCGCGCGGGCATCCAGCCAACTGGCCAGCGCCGCGACCAGCGAGCCCGCGTGCAGCGGCCCCGTGGGTGAGGGCGCAAAGCGCCCGATGTAGGGTCGGGGTGCGTGGGGCACATCGCGGCTGCAGGCGGAGGACGCAAGGGCTGTGGAGCCCTGGTGAAGGGCTCCCATCACGCTCCCCCCACTCATTTCACGGCAAGTGCCAGTTCCAGGCCCGAGATGAAAGCGTCTTCCAGGCGGTGACCCAGGCACCAGTCGCCGCAAGCACCCAGGCCCATGCTGGCGTCCCACAGGTGGCTCAGGCCCAGTGGATGCGTGGTCTGCGCATAGGGCCAGCAGTGCAGGGCCACATGGGCAGGCTCGGCACGCAGGCCGGTCACTTCGCCAAAGGCCTTGAGCAGCTTGGCTTGCACGCGGGCTTCATCGTCTTGCAGATGTTCTGCCGACCAAGCCGGGTTGGCCTGCACTGTCCAGCGCTCCACCGTGCCGCGGCCGGGTTTGGACGATTCGCGGGCCAGCCAGGCAATGCGGTGGTGGGTGCTGCGCGCCACGTTCCACTGGGGCCCCAGCGTGGTCAGCCCTGGCCGCACGGCCTGGGGGTAGGCCAAAGTCAGCGTCCAGCAGGGGGCCATGGCCACCTGCGACAGGGGCGTGGTCAAGGTGCAGTCAATGGCCGACTTGACCAGCAACGCCTGCGCTGCCGTGGCGGGCTGGCTGAACAGCACCGCATCAAATCCCGCATACACATGCTGGGAGCCATCCGCGCCCTGTGTGCGCAATTGCCAGCCTTGGGGGTTCAGGCTGTCGCGCTCCACGCGCTGCACTTGTGTGTTGAGTTGTACCTGCCCCGCCTGTTGCAGTGGCTGCGCCCAGGCAGCCACCAGCGATTGCATGCCGGGGCTGGGCACCCAGTGCGCTTCGCGCGACAGCAGACCCTGCGAGGTAACCCGGCCGGTGGCGTCCAGCACGCGGACGTTGTTTGCGCTCCAGGGCTTGCACAGCCCTGGTACGGTGTCGATGGCGCGGGCAAAGCGCGGGTCGCGCACGGTGAAGTATTGCGCGCCAATGTCAAACGAGCCGAACACTGTGTTCACGGTGGCCGTGCGGCCCCCTGGCGCATCAGCCTGCTCGAACACCGTGACGCGGTGGCCTGCCTGCACCAGGGTGCGGGCGCACGCAATGCCAGCCATGCCTGCGCCGATGATGGCGAAGTGGCGCGGGCCGGGCGCCGGGGTGGAGGTGTCGTTGCGTCGGGGCCGCTTGGAGGGGCGGGAAACGGTTTTGCTCATGGTTTGCCTTTCAGGGACTTTCAGAGACAGCGGAAGTGACGTTCGACGTTGAATGCTTGACGGTACCCACTCTACACGCGCGCCGGTCTGTCGCGGCTCAAAAATGGTGGTGGTTTTCCAGCAGGGCCTTGCGCGTGGCGGGGCTTTGCAACTGCTGCAGCCACCATTGCAACGCTCGCCCTGGTGCTGTGAAGCCCGGGCCGCCCCAGGCGTAGTGCAGGCGCAACTGGCGCTCGGGGCGGGCCACGCGCTTGGCCACCAGGCGGCCGGCCTCCAGGTAGGGGCGCACCATGGGTTCTGGCAAAAAGCCACCGCCCAGACCGCGCAACTGCACCTGCACCTTGGCTTGCATGGTGTCCACCGTCAGCACATCCTGCCCGCCCAGCAACCCCATGGTCATGCCCCCGCGCTGGGCCGAATCAGCCACCGCCACGGCCCGGTGGCGCAACATCACGGCATCGGTGATGGGCTCGGGCATGCTGGCCAGCGGGTGGTGGGGGGCCACCACGTAGATGAAAAGCAGATCACCCAGTGGTGCCTGCTGCAGCCCGGCCACGTCGGATGCGATGTTGGAAACGCCAATCGCCAGGTCAGCCCGGCCCGAGGTCAATGCCTCGCGCGTGCCGCTCATGATGCCGTCGCGCAGCTTCAGGCGGGTGGGGGGCGACATGGCATAGAACGCCTCCACCAGCTCCAGCATGGTGTGCGGAGAGATCACCCCGTCGATCGACAGCGTGAGCTGCGGCTCCCAGCCCGTGGCCACCCGGCGCACGCGGTTGGCCACGGCATCAATGTCCTGCAGCAGCCGGCCGCCCTCGCGCAGCAGCTCGGCCCCGGCCTCTGTGGGCTTGGCCTGGCGGGCGCTGCGGTCGAACAGCAGCACATCCAGCGCATCTTCGATCTGCCGCACGCGGTAGGTGAGGGCGCTGGGCACCAGCCCCAGTTGCCGGGCGGCGGCGGCAAAGCTGCCTGCTTCGGCAATCACCTGCAGCATGGTCAGGCTGTCCGGTGTGAGGACGTCGCGAGCGTTTTGCATGGTCAGCTCATTTTTGTTCAAGCGTTTTGAATGATGCCATCAATCGGGCAGAGCCTGCATCAGCCCCGTGCACCCTACAGTGGAGTCATTGAAAGGAGCAATCACCATGCTGACGATTCGCAAATCACAAGACCGGGGCTATGCCGATCATGGCTGGCTGCAGTCCTTCCACAGCTTCTCTTTTGCCGGCTACTACGACCCCCGCCACATGGGCTTTGGCAACCTGCGCGTCATCAACGAAGACCGCATTGCGCCTGGCACCGGCTTTGGCACCCATGGCCACCGCGACATGGAGATCATCAGCTACGTGCTGTCGGGTGAACTAGCCCACAAGGACAGTATGGGCAACGTCAAGGGCATTCCGCCCGGCGACGTGCAGCGCATGAGCGCCGGCACCGGCGTGATGCACAGCGAGTTCAATCACGCAGCCGGGCAGACCACGCACTTTTTGCAAATCTGGATCGAGCCCAATGCGCGCGGCATTGCGCCCAGCTACGAGCAAAAGAGCTTCAGCGATGCCGAAAAGCGCGGCACGCTGCGCCTGGTGGCTTCTCCCGATGGGGTGCAAGGCTCGGTGTTGATCCATGCCGATGCGGCCATTTACGCGGGCTTGCTGAGCGGCGATGAGACAGCCACCTTGCCCTTGCAGCCCGGTCGCAAGGGCTATGTGCAACTGGTGCGCGGTAACGTCATGGTCAATGGCGAATGCCTGAAGGCAGGCGACGCGGCGATGCTGGAAAATGAGGCGCAGGTCTCGCTGTCTGGCGGGCAGGATGCGGAAGTGCTGGTGTTTGATCTGGCGAACTGATCGCTCATTTTTTTTAAATTGCTCTGTTGATTTCAGGAGTTTTTGATGCCCCAAATCGTTGTGGTCTACCACTCTGGCTACGGCCACACCCAGCGCGTCGCCCAGCAAGTGGCCGATGGCGCAAATGCCCAGTTGCTGGCGATTGACGCCGACGGCAACCTGCCCGAAGGCGGCTGGGAAACGCTCAACGCCGCAGATGCCATCATCTTCGGCACACCCACCTACATGGGCGGCCCCAGCTGGCAGTTCAAGAAGTTTGCCGATGCGTCATCCAAAGCGTGGTTTTCCCGTGCCTGGCAAGACAAGGTGTTTGGTGGCTTTACCAACAGCGCCAGTTTCAACGGCGACAAGCAGGTCACGCTGATTGCGCTGCAAACCCTGGCGTCGCAACATGGTGGCGTGTGGGTAAGCCTGGGCATGTTGCCCAGCAACAGCAAGGCTGCTACGCGCAGCGACGTGAACAACCTGGGCGGCTCGGTGGGCTTGCTGGTGCAGTCGCCATCTGACGCGTCGGTGGCAGAAATTCCCCAGGGCGACCTGGACACCGCCAAGCTCTACGGCAAGCGGGTGGCCGACATCACGGCGCGCCTCAAGGGCTGACGCTCCCCGGCTTGATCTGCCCTGACCCTGGATGGGGCGGGGCCACTACAGAAAGGGCAAACACCATGGCAGCCATGCAAACCATCACGGCGCACGACAAAGACCTGGGCGGCGGGTTCAAGGTGCGCAGGCTGTTGCCTGCCATGGGGCGCCAATCCATCGGGCCGTTTCTGTTCTTTGATCACTTTGGCCCGGTCACCGTCACGCCCGAGTCAGAGCACGATGTGCGCCCGCACCCGCACATTGGCCTGGCCACGGTGACTTACCTGTTCTCGGGCGCCATCATGCACCGCGACAGTCTGGGCTCGGTGCAGCAGATCGAGCCAGGCGCCATCAACTGGATGACGGCTGGCAAAGGCATCGTGCACTCCGAGCGTCGCCCCCAAGCGCTGGCGCAGATAAGCTATGTGAACCACGGCATTCAGCTGTGGGCGGCGTTGCCGGTAGAGGCAGAAGAGGCGGAGCCCAGCTTTGTGCACACCCCGGCAGACGCCATACCGCAGCTGCAAGTGGGGGACGCCACGGTGCGTGTGCTCATCGGCCAGGCGTGGGGGCAGCAGTCCCCGGTGGTCAGCCTGGCGCCGGCTCTGTACCTGGATATCCAGCTGCCTGTCGATGGGGTGCTAACGTTGCCTGCAGGGCTGGCGCAAGAGGCGGGCTTGTACACCGTGGATGCTGCTGTCACCCTGGACGGCGTCACGCTAGCCGCCCAGACTTTGACGGTGCTGCCCACAGACCAGGCCATGCTGCTGCGTGCGGGCGGCAGCGCCGTGCGTTGCATGCTGGTAGGCGGCGACGCTTTGCTCCAGCGCCGGCACATCTGGTGGAATTTTGTCTCCACCCGCAAAGAACGCATCGTACAGGCGGCCGTCGACTGGGAGGCCCAGCGCATGGGCCATGTGCTGGGTGAGACGGAATCCATACCGCTGCCCGAGCGCCGTTTCAAGCCTTGAAAGGGTTTGAGTTAAAAGTGGCTCTAGCGCTTATTTTACAAGCGCAAGCAGCTCACTTTTTGATAGTAAATTCAACTGGATGCACCGGCATCTTCGTCGCCAGCCTTGGCAGATGGCTGTGCAGAAAGATCGGGCGCCAGCACGGTGCGCTCGTCAAACACAAAGCAGCCGCCGTGGTAGTGCGCTCCGTCGGTGTGTTCAAAGTATTTGAGAATGCCGCCTTCAAGCTGGTAGACATGCTCCAGGCCTTCTTCCCGCATCAGGATGGCCGCCTTTTCGCAGCGGATGCCCCCGGTGCAGAAGCTCACCACGGTTTTGTCCTGCAGCTCTGCCTTGTGCGCACGAAAGGCGTCAGGAAACTCCGTGAATTTGGCAATGCGCCAGTCAATCGCGTCGGCGAACGTCCCGGCGTCCACCTCGAACGCGTTGCGCGTATCCAGCGTCACCACCTCACGGCCAGCGTCGTCATGGCCTTGTTCCAGCCAGCGGTGCAGCGTGGCTGGGTCCACCGACGGGGCACGCCCCTGCGCCGGGCGGATGGTGGGGTGGTCCATGCGGATGATCTCGCGCTTGACCTTGACCAACATCTTGCGAAATGGCACCGTGTCAGACCAACTCTCCTTGGGCTCCAGGTCGGCAAAGCGCTGGTCCACCCGCATGCCGTCCACAAAGCCCCGCACTGCTTCGGCGGTGCCCGCCAAAAAGAAGTTGATGCCTTCTTCGGCCAGCAAGATCGTGCCCTTCAGGCCTGCAGCCACCGCCTGTGCGTGGAGCCGTTCACGCAACTCGGCTGCGTCAGGCAGCGGCACGAATTTGTAGCAGGAGATATTGAGTACGGACGTCACGGCGGGAAGGGGGTAAACAGGCTGAGCGGCGGCTCTGCCGAAACCGGTGGTTGGTTGTCGAAAGCGCTGGCAGCCCAAAGAACAGGGCGCGGGGCACGAAGCCCGGCCCGGCAGGTAAGCACGGCGAGAATTATGCCGTGGGGGTCAGCAGCGCTGTCTCGATCTTGTTCGCCAGCTGCGAAATGGCCAGCGCCGCAGGGCAGCCGGGTGTGTTCACCAGCAAGAGCTGGCGGCGCATCACCGCATCACGCACCGATGGGTCGGCAGGAATATCGCCCATGTGGATCAAGCGCACGGGGCGGCCTGATTGGGTGCTGACAAAGCGGTCGAGCACCTGCTGCAGCTGGCTGGTAATGGCCCGTCCGTCACCCGGACGCGCCGCCTGGTTGATGACCATGCGCACATGCTGGCGCTGTTGCTGCATGGCCAGTACCTTGATGGCGGCGTAGGCGTCTGTCAGCGAGGTGGGCTCGGGCGTTGCCACGATCAGCACTTCAGAAGCCAGCGATACGGAAAAGAGCACCACGTCGGAAATGCCAGCGCCGGTGTCCAGCAGCACCACGTCGTATTGGGGCGTCAACGCCTGGATGACGCTCAGGAACTGGTTGCGCACCTCGGGGGTAAGGCGCGAGTACTCGACCATGCCAGAGCCCGCCAGCAGCACCGAAAACCCGCCAGGGGCTTTGATGATGGCGTCTTCCAGTCGTGCCTTGCCCGTGAACACGTCGTGCAGCGTGATCTTGGGGTGCAGGTTGAGCACCACGTCCAGGTTGGCGAGGCCGAGGTCAGCATCCAATACCAGCACGCGCTGGCCTCTGCGGGTCAACGCCGCCGCAAGGTTCGCTGAAACAAAGGTTTTTCCGACGCCACCTTTGCCACTTGTGATGGCAATGATGCGCGCTCCCGCAACAGGGCCGGCCTGTACGGGCGCTGCGTTGGGCGTCATGGGTTGGGGGGACAGCGCGTCGCTCATCATCAAACTTTCAGTAGGCGCTGCCTGTTGCATCCAGCGGGGGCGGCAGGTCGCCCCAGCCCGAAGGAGAATACAGCGGGCCAAACAACAAGCTCTTTTCTTCAGCACTCACAGTGCTGTCGGGCTGCTCCTCGATGCTCACGCGGTTGCGTCCTTGCGATTTTGCCTGATACAGCTGATTGTCAGCCCTATCAATCCACAGCAGGGTGGTAGAGCGGATCCATTGCAGCGCAAATGCGCCGCCAATGCTGACGGTGACATTCAGCTCGACAGAGGGGGAGATCCGAATCGGCGTGTTGGCCACGGCACGGCGGATACGCTCGGCAACTACGTGTCCAAACGCCGACTGGCAGGCGGGAAGCACCACCGCAAACTCTTCACCGCCGTAACGGGCCAGGGTGTCCATGGGCCGCACACAGGCGCTCAGGGTGCGCGCTACCGATTGCAGCACCAGGTCACCCGCAGAGTGTCCGTGCACATCGTTCACCTTCTTGAAGTGGTCGATGTCCAGCATCAGCAGCAGGGCCGCTTCACCGGAGCGCGTCACCCGGTCAATTTCGCGTTCCAGCACTGCACGAAAATGCCTGCGGTTGGCCAAGCCTGTCAGGGGGTCTTTCAGCGAAAGCTCGCACAGCCCGTCAATCAGGCCTTGCAGGTACTGCCGTGGATGGGCGTAGTCAGAGGCGGTAGCTGGCCCGCCGCCGTGGACCTGGGATACCAGGGCGTGGGCAGTGTCCAGGCGCAAATCGCGCAGGTCTACAAGGTGAGGGGCCGCCGAATCAGACACAAATGGTTGCTTCTAAAGTTGGTTCGAGTGTAGCAGCGGCCACGCCTTGCGTAATGCAATCAGGGCGCGGGTAACGGGGTTAGCGGCTACTCGGAAGTTGCTGCAAGGCCACAAGTGCTTCGGCGTCTGTACGGTAGGTGACCAGACCTGCCGCAGCGGGTAGAACCCCCGCTTTGCGCAGCGCTGTTTCCACCGGCAGTTTGAGCCCGCTCACATGCAGACAGCCGCCGCGAGCCAGCATCAGCGCGTGCAGTTGGGCAAATACCTCCAGGCCCGTCACGTCGATGCGATTGATGGGCTGGGCCAGGAGGCACAGGTGCCTGACGTCGGGGTGTGCGCCCAGGTCTTGCGCCACCCTTTGTTCCAGCGCGCTGGCCGAGGCAAAGTCGAGTTCGGCGTCCATGCGCAAGGCCAGCACGTGCGGCGCCAGTGGCTCCAGGCTCCAAAGGTGCCGATCACGCAGGCTTCCGTCCGGGTGCAAGCCCACCTCGATGATGCGGGGATGCAGGCGCTGGTACAGAAAGTGGCACAGGTTCATCAGCAAACCCGCCAGCACTCCCCAGTACATGCGTGGCGCAGTGGCCAGGGTGAGGCCGAACGTCACGATGGCAATCAAGGATTCGACACGCGACACACCCCAGAGCCGGGTAATGGAGGAGGACTTGATGAGGCTGAACACCGCGGTGACCACAATGGCCGCCAGCGCCGAGGTGGGCACGTAGTACAGCGCAGGTGTGAGCCACAGCAGCACCACCAGCACCACGCCAATCGAAAACACCGTGGCCCAACCCGTTTGTGCGCCCGCATACAAGTTGATGGCGGAGCGCGAAAAAGAAGCGCTGGTGGCAAAGCTGCCGCACAGACCGCTGCTGATTTTGGACAGACCCTGGCCGATCAGGTCCTGGTTTTCGTTCCAGCGCTCGCTCGAGCGCTGGCTTTCCACCTTGGCGCTGGAAGCAGTTTCCAGAAAGCTCACCAGTGTCACGACCAGCACCGGCATCAGCAACGAGCCCAGGTCAGACCAGGACAGCCAGCCGGGCCAATGCAGCGTGGGCAGGCCTTGGGGCAGATGCCCCACCACCGCGCCGCCTGCGTCGGCATAGCCGGTGGCCCAGCTGATGGCGCCCGTAGCCCCCACCACGGCGATGGCGGCGGGAGACGTCGGCTTCAGCTTTTTGGCCAGAATCAGCGCCCCCACGCTACCGACACCAAAGGCCAGCGCAGCCAGGTCAAAAAGCCCCAAGGACGGGGTGGCCAGCAACGCCCCCCAGTTCGACCGTAGCCCCGTGAGGGCCCCCAGCTGAGAAGCCAGGATCAACAAGGCTGCTGCTTGGGTAAAGCCGTTGAGCACCGGCGACGTGACGATGTTTACCACCCAGCCAAAGCGGGCCAGCCCCATCACGCACTGCAAGGCACCTGACAGCAGCGCAATCCACACCGCCATCTGAACCCACTGAGCGCTGCCCGGCTCGGCAAGGCCCGTGAGCGAAGCCCCGATGAGCAGACTGGTCAGCGCCGTGGGGCCCACGCCCAAGCGGGTGGAGGCGCTGAATAGCACAGCCACCAAGGCGGGCAGCAGCGATGCATAAATGCCGGTAATCAGCGGCATACCCGCCAGCGCTGCATAGGCCACGCCCTGGGGCACCAGCATCAAGCCCACCGTCATGCCTGCCAGGAACTCACCACGCAGCAAAGAGGCAGATGGCCAAGGCCAGGACAAAAACGGGAGCCAGGATCGGAGAACGGTGCGCAGCATGGGGAGGGATTGTCGTCGTAGCGGCCGTATCGGTGGATGTGAAGGACTCTCTTTTGCCGGTGGCGGCACACATCGATCCGCTCAACGGGGGCGTTCTTGGGCTGACGCGTGGCTTCAGCCGTGTCCTACACGGTTTTGGCAGGCATCCCACACGGCCGTGGGCCAGGCCTGCCTACAGTCTGTCCATCTTTGTCATCACGAGGAACTTGTCATGAACATCACCGGATTGAACCCACAGAAAGTCACCACCTCTCGCCCCCACTTCAGCAAGGGCGCGCGGATTGCTTCCATTCTGGCGGTGAGCACGCTGGCCTTGGGCTTGACCGCCTGTGGCCGCAACGAAGAGCCCACGGTGGGGCAGCGCCTGGATTCTGCTGTCGAAAAAACAGAGCAAGCGGCGGCAGATGCCAGGGTGAAAACCGAGGCTGCCATGGAAAAGGCTGATGCCCGCATCGACCAAAGCGCTGAGCGTGCCGAAGCCATGGCGAAGGATCTGGGTGAATCTGCCAAGCAGGCCGCCAACACCGCAATGGACAAGGTGGACGACGCCACCATCACCGCCCAGGTGTCTGCCGGGCTGGCCAAAGACCCGGATCTGAGTGCCGTGAAGATCAACGTGGACACCCGAAACGGTGCTGTCACCCTCAATGGCCCAGCGCCCAACCTGGCCGCCAAAGACCGCGCACAGACCATCGCCAAGAGCATCAAGGGCGTCACTTCAGTGACCAATTTGCTGGTGATATCTGCCGGTTGAGTACTGCCATGGCCCGGTGCAGGTGGCGCTAACATGCACGCATGAAAGCACCAGCCCCTGCACCCGACATCTCCACCCGCCTCATCCACCACGCCTACACGCCCCCCGCTGAGTTCGCAGCGCCCCAACCGGGCGTGTTCAAGGCCTCCACCGTTATCTTCCCCAACGTGGCCTCCATGCGCGCCCGCGATTGGAAAGACAAGAGCGGCTACACCTACGGCCTGCACGGCACGCCCACCACCTTTTTGCTGGAAGAACGTTTGTGCGAGCTGGAAGGCGGCACCGAATGCGTGCTGGTGCCCAGCGGCTTGGCTGCCATTGCCACCGTGGGTTTGGCGTTGCTGAAAGCGGGCGATGAGGTTCTGATTCCCGACAACGCGTACGGCCCAGGCAAAGACTTTGCCGTGGTGGAGCTGGCACGTTATGGCATCACCCACGCATTTTTCGATGCCTTGAATCCTGACGACCTGGCCCAGCGCATCACGCCCAAAACGCGGCTGGTCTGGCTGGAGGCCCCTGGCTCCGTGACGATGGAGTTTCCTGATCTTGTTGCCCAGGTGCGCATTTGCCGTGAACGCGGGGTTCTCACGGCTCTGGACAACACCTGGGGAGCCGGGCTGGCTTTTGCCCCGTTTGATTTGCTGGGCGATGGCTCTCTGGGCGTGGATGTGTCTGCGCACGCGCTCACCAAATACCCCAGCGGGGGCGGCGACGTGCTGATGGGCAGTGTGATGACCCGGTCGAACGCTTTGCACATGAAGATCAAGCTCACGCATATGCGGCTGGGCTTGGGGGTGGGGGCGAACGACGTGGAGGCGGTTTTGCGTTCACTGCCCAGCGTGGAGCTGCGCTATGCCGCGCACGACCGCGTGGCCCGTGAATTGGCCCAATGGCTGCAAACCCAGTCGGCCATTGCACAGGTGCTTCACCCGGCCATTGAAGGCTCGCCCGGCCATGAACATTGGCGCGCCTTGTGCGGCGCAGCCAACGCGGGGCAGGGCGCGGCGGCCGGGTTGTTCAGTGTGATGATCGATGCACGCTACAGCCAGGCGCAGGTTGATGCGTTCTGTGATGCACTGCGTTTGTTCAAGCTGGGTTACAGCTGGGGCGGCCCGATCAGCCTGGTGGTGCCCTACCACCTGCCCAGCATGCGCAGCGGCCCCACACCGCACCTGAAGCCGGGCACCTTGGTGCGCTTTGCGATTGGCCTGGAAGCCGCCCCGGATTTGCGTGCCGACCTGGCCCAGGCGCTTGAGGTGATGGAGCGCACTGCAGCCTGATCACCACGGCGCAGAACCCCCAGGCATCTTGTGTAGAGATGCAGGGGCGCGCGGAGGGCGGGGGGAGGGGCGGGGTGGTAGTTTCCTCAGTGGTAAAGCATGGCGGGCTGCATTACGGTGTGGTCAGCGCCCACTTGATGTGGGTTAAGTCCTCGTTTTACCTCGCAGTGCCACCCATGTCCGACACCCCCGTCCCCGAGGTTTCTCCCACCCGCGATGCCGCCCCCATCGTTCTGCAGCGCCTGACGTTGGCAGACCCCTTCCGCTGGCTGGCACAGGGTATGCAGGATCTGCGCGCTGCGCCGGGTATTGCGGTGTTTTACGGCCTGTGTTTCTGGTTCATGGCGATGGTGCTGGGCTGGGTGTTCCGCACGCGGCCGGAATACACGATGTCCCTGGCCAGTGGCTGTCTGCTGGTGGGGCCCTTCCTGGCGATGGGGCTGTACGAAACCAGCCGCCGGCGCGAAGCAGGCATTCCGCCACAGCTCAGCGAGTCCCTGACTTGCTGGGACAGTCACATGGGCAGCATGGGCATGCTGGTCTTGGTGCTCATCGTGCTGGAGTTGTTGTGGGGCCGGGCGTCGCTGGTGGTGTTTGCCGTGTTCTTCAATACCGGCATGCCGTCCACCACGGGCGTATTGCAGGCGGTGTTCAACCCCGAGAACTGGAGCTTTGTCGCGGTGTACTCGGCAGTGGGCGGGGTGTTTGCGGCCCTGGTGTTCTCCACCTCGGTGGTGTCCATTCCCATGATCCTTGACCGCGACACCGATGCCTTGACGGCTGGGATCACCAGCATTCGCGTGGTGCTGGAGAACCCCTTGACGATGCTGCTGTGGGGTGCCCTCATCACTTTGCTGGTGGGCGCATCATTGTGGGCGGGCAGTGTGGCATTGGTGCTGGTGGGGCCGCTGCTGGGCCATGCCAGCTGGCATGCGTACCGCGCCGCCGTGCAGCGCGTGCCCGCCGCTGCCATGCAGCCCGAATTGGCTTGAGCCTTGGCCCTGAAAGCCAAGCTGTTACAGTGGGTCTCTACTTCAGAAAGCAAACACCTTGGCAACACCTAACTACGGATACGAAAAACGCCAGCGCGAACTCGCTAAAAAACAAAAAAAAGAAGAGAAGCTGAGAGCCAAAGCACAACGCCGGCCGGACGATCCGCAGACGGGAAACGCTGAGGGCGAGCAGGATGCAACGCCCCCCGCAGCACCCAGTGAAGGTACGAACAACTGACACTTTGAACCCGGCGCGCAGAAGGTTTTTTCTGGCGCCCAGGCAAAGTCTCGCTCACAAGCCCCGCAACCGCTGATTTCAGCGTTGGCGGGCTTTTTGTTTTGGCGCGTCAGCGCAGCATTTTCTTCAGCTCTGGCCACACATTGGCCAGCATGAGCGGGTGTGCTTCGGCCTTGGGGTGGATGCGGTCAGGCTGGAACATGCGGGTGGGGTCGGCGCCATCAGCCACACCTTTGAGGAAGAACGGCACCACCGCCGCTTTCTGTGCCTTGGCCACCGTTTCAAACAGCGCGGCAAAGCGGTTGGCGTAATCGGTGCCGTAGTTGGGCGGCACCTGCATGCCCACCAGCAGCACTTTGGCGCCCGCTTTCTGGGCGGCCTGGGTCATGAAGGTCAGGTTGTCCTGGGTGTTTTGCAGCGGCAGCCCGCGCAACGCGTCGTTGCCTCCCAGTTCAATCACCACATGGGTGGGCTGGTGCTGCTGGAGCAGCGCCGCTATGCGCGAGCGGCCGCCCGAGGTGGTTTCGCCGCTCACGCTGGCGTTGACCACAGAGGCGCTGATCTTGTCGGCAGCCAGTTGCTTTTCCAGCAGTGCTACCCAGCCCGAGCCGCGCGGCAAACCGTACTCGGCGCTCAACGAGTCGCCCAGCACCAGAATGACCGCAGCCTTGGCTGCTTTGGGAGCTGCGCGCGCCGTGGTTTGGGCTGCGATGCCAGGCGCGTAAATCCCCATGGCGGCAGCCATGGAGGCGGTGAGGATAAAGTGACGCCGATGCAGATCGCGAATCAAAGTAAAGAGCCTTTCATGCCTGAATCCCCCTCGTTGCCCGTAACGCCCATTATTGCTGTCGAGCATGTGTTCAAGTCGGTGACGGACTCCACCGGTACGCTGGACATTTTGCGGGATATTGATTTCCGCCTGTCGCCAAGGGAGACGGCGGCCATTGTGGGGGCCTCGGGCTCGGGCAAGAGCACGCTGCTGTCCATCATTGCCGGGCTGGACACTCCCACACGCGGCACGGTGCGGCTGGATGGGCAAGACCTGTTCGCGCTGAGCGAGGACGACCGGGCCGCCCTGCGAGCGCAAAAGGTGGGCTTTGTCTTCCAGAGCTTTCAGCTCATGGGCAACCTCACCGCACTCGAAAACGTGATGCTGCCTTTGGAACTGGCCGAACGCCGCGATGCCCGCAAGGCCGCTGCCGAAATGCTGGAGCGTGTGGGCCTGGGCCAGCGCCTGGGGCATTACCCCAAGGTGCTATCGGGCGGCGAGCAGCAGCGCGTGGCGCTGGCACGCGCCTTTGTCGTGCAGCCAGCGCTGTTGCTGGCCGACGAGCCCACGGGCAGCCTGGACTTTGCGACGGGCGAATCCATCATGCGGCTGATGTTTGAACTCAACCGCGAATTGGGAACCACGCTGGTGCTGGTCACCCACGACCGGGCCATCGCCGCGCAGTGCGAGCGGCGCATCATCATCGACGCGGGGCGTGTGGCTGAGGTTTGATGGGTTTTTTGCCCCTGGCGTTTGTCCACCAAGCGAAAGCAGCTACCAATTTAATAGCAAGCCATTGCGCAAAGTGAAGCGCCAGCGCTTTGGCTGCGTGGCCCCGGAAGGGGGCGGCGCCAGGGCAACGATAATCCCCGCATGTCCTCCCCCAAAGTTCTCTTCGGCTTTCATGCCGTGGGCGTGCGCCTGAAGACCGCGCCCCAATCGATCATCGAGATTTATTACGAAGCCACGCGCCGCGATGCGCGCATGCGGCAGTTTCTGGACCGCGCCAAAGAGGCCGGTGCCCGCCTGATCGAAGCCGACAGCGTTCGCATCGCCAAGCTGGCGGGCAGCCACGGCCACCAGGGCGTGGCTGCGCGGGTGGAGCCCGTGGCCCAGATCACCTCGCTGGACGAGCTGCTGGAGAACCTGGAAGCGGCAGGCGTCGAGCAGCCCTTGCTGCTGGTGCTGGATGGTGTGACCGACCCGCATAACCTGGGCGCGTGCCTGCGCGTGGCAGACGGTGCTGGTGCACACGCAGTGATTGCCCCCAAGGACCATGCCGTGGGCATCAACGCCACCGTGGCCAAGGTGGCCAGTGGCGCGGCTGAAACCATGCCTTACTTCATGGTGACCAACCTGGCGCGCACCCTGAACGAGCTCAAGGAACGCAACATCTGGTGCATCGGCACCAGCGATGACGCGGCCAAGACCGTCTATCAGGTGGACCTCAAAGGCCCGGTGGCACTGGTGCTGGGCGCGGAGGGTGACGGCATGCGCCAGCTCACCCGCAAAACCTGCGATGAGCTGGTCTCCATCCCGATGAAGGGCGCGGTCGAGAGCCTGAACGTTTCTGTGGCCAGCGGTGTGTGCCTGTACGAGGCGCTGCGCCAGCGTTCGCTGTAAACCCGCCCAAGGCTGGTAGCCCAGCTACCGGCTTGGGCCAGGGCTGGCGGCCCCGGCCGTTCAGATCCAGCCCATGCCCCCGGCCACTGCGCCGGCCCCCAGCATCCACAGCAGGTGCAGCTTGGTGCGCCACACCAGCAGCGTGGTGGCGGCCGTAATGGCCCACAGCGGCCAATTGGCCAGTTCAGGGCCATGCGCGCGTGTCAGCACCCATGCCGTGGCCAGCAGCAAGCCAATGACCACCGGTGCCATGCCCTGCTTGAAGGCGCGCACGCTGCGCCGGTTGCGGTTGCGATGGCCCCAGCGGGTGGCCTGCCAGGTCAGCAGGCTGCTGGGCAACATCACGCCTACCATGCACACCAGAATGCCCAGCAGGCCCAGCGCCCAGCCTGCGGCGCCAGGGCCACCGGCGTTGATGCCGATGTTCCACCCCAGCAGGGCAATGAACAGCACATTGGGGCCTGGCGCGGCCTGCGCGATGGCGATGGAGGCGTTGAACTGTGGATCGGTGAGCCAGGCGTTGCGCTCCACCAGAAAACGGTGCATGTCCGGCGCGGTGCTGATGGCCCCGCCCACCGCCAGCAGCGACAGCGACAGGTAGTACAGGAACAGTTGCAACCAGTCCCACGAAGAAAGGGCCACGATGGCGGGCACAGCAGTGGTCATGGGGCGATCTTTCTCCAGGTCAGCACGCAGGCGAGCAGGCCCACGCTGGGCAAGGTCCAAAACAGTGGCCAGCGCAACACCGCCATGGCAATCACCGTGAGCGCGACCAGGCCCACGCACACCGCCAGGCCCAGCGGGTGCTTGCGCAAGGTGGACGAGAGCTTGAGGCCCATGCCAGCAATCAGCCCGGCGGCTACCGCCCCCATGCCCCGCAACGCGCCAGCCACGGCGGGCTGGGAGGCAAACTGGGCATACACCACGGCCACCGCCAGCACCAGAATGAGTGGGAAGGTCAACATGCCCGCCAGGGCCGCGACGGCGCCGCGCCAGCCAAAGTAGCGCTCGCCGATCATGATGGAGAGGTTGACCACGTTAGGCCCCGGCATGATCTGGGCCACGGCCCAGTCTTCCACGAACTCGTCGTTCGTCATCCAGCGTTTTTTCTCGACCAGTTCGCGTTGCACCACGGCCAGCACACCGCCAAAGCCTTGTAGCGCCAGCCAGGTGAAGGACCAGAACAGATCGGCGCAGTCGCGCGGTTGGGGGCGGGGGGCGGCGGAGTCGGTGCCAGCAGCGGTCACATCAAGGGCGTCGGCCATGGGGTTGGGGCAAAATTGGCCTCTGGCGCTTATCCATCAAGCGCAAGCAGCTATCAAATCAAGAGCAAATCTGCGACTCGGCTGGCCTCTCAGGGCGGCGCAGAGCCAAGCCGCGTCAAGCCTGCGATGTTAGCCCGCAAAGCTAGGCTGAGCGCTCGGTTGCCCTTCGCATTGCGGCAAGGCCGGGGCGATGAATGGCGTGCCCCGGCCGCAGCCGCTCACTTCCCCAGTTTGCCTTCCAGCGCATGCCCCTGCGTGCGCCAGCCCGCCTGCGCCAGGTGCTTGACCTTGAAGATGCGCAGATCTGCCTGGGCCTCGTACTTCACCTTGAAGATCTTGAAGGTGGCCTGGCTTTCATAGTGAACCATGTGCCACACGGCGTCGCCTGTGGCCTGCTGTTCGTAAGGTACCTCCAGGACGGCAAGGTCCGCCTGGCTTTCATATGGGGTTTCAAACACTTTGGCGTCGGCCTGGTTTTCGTACTTCACGACGAGGACTTGTGCCATGGGTCAGTTCCTGTGATGGGGTGAATGGGTGCCACGGGTCAGCACCCGAACGATGCCCATCAGGGTACCGCGCAAGCGCTAATCCTGGTCCACCGTCTGGACAAGCGAGCCGTTTGGTTGCCCTATCGGCATGCGCACGCCGCGCTACCATGTGCCCACGCGGCCCCAGCGCATCCGCTGGGAGCCTTCCTAACGCACCACACCACACCACAGCGACGCAACCCATGCAGACAGCAGACTACATCGTCATCGGCGCCGGTATTGCAGGCGCTTCCATTGCCTGGCAGCTTGTACAAAACGGGCGCAGCAGCGTGCTGCTGCTGGAGCGGGAATCGCAGCCGGGCTATCACACCACCGGGCGCTCGGCTGCGCTGTACATGGCTACGTATGGCACGCCCAACATCCAGGCCCTGACGCGTGCCAGCCGTGCGTTCTACGACGCGCCACCGCTGGAGTTTGGCGCGGACCCCATCCTCTCGCCCCGCGGCGTTATTTATGTGGCCGGGCCAGACCAGCTGGACCTTCTGAAGCAGGCCTATGACGATGCCCGTGCTGCATCCCCCAATGTGGAATGGGTGGACAAGCCTGCGCTGCTGGCCCAGCTGCCTTGCCTGAAACCCGAGGCCGTGGCCGCCGGCATGAGCGAGCCAGAGGCCGCTGACATCGACGTGCATGCGCTGCACCAGGGCTACCTGCGCGGCCTGCGCCAGCGGGGCGGGCAGGTGCTGACCCAGGCAGAGGTGGTGGGCTTGCAGAAAGAGGGGGATGCCTGGCACGTGGCGCTGGCCGATGGGCGGCAATTGCGGGGCACCACCATCGTCAATGCCGCGGGCGCCTGGGCGGATGTGGTGGCCGCCATGGCGGGCGTGCCGCCCATCGGGCTGGAGCCGCGCAGGCGCACCGCTTTCACGTTTGCTGTGCCAGAGGGGATGGACGCCAGCCATTGGCCTGCCGTGATTGGCATTGACGAGAGCTTTTACTTCAAACCCGATGCCGGCCAGTTGTTGGGCTCGCCTGCCAATGCCGACCCCACCCATCCACACGACGTGGCGCCTGAAGAGCTGGACGTAGCCACGGGCATCTATCACATCGAAGAATTGACCACGTTCCAAATCCGCCGCCCCTCGCACACCTGGGCAGGGCTGCGCTCTTTCGTGCCCGATGGCGACATGGTGATTGGCTGGGACAACCACGTGCCCGGCTTTTTCTGGCTGGCGGGGCAGGGAGGGTACGGCATCCAGAGCGCGGCAGGGGCGTCGCTGCTGGCCAAAAGACTGCTACGGGGCGAGCCGTTGGGCCCCGAGCTGGAGGCTGCAGGCGTTGAGCCGCAGGGGCTTTCGCCAGCCAGGTTGCGTTAAGGGTGGTGCGGGGTGCGCCCCGCCATCCCTTTGAGCAAGTTCTTACGCGAAGGTGTTGACCTGGGTGCCCAGCGTGCCCGAAGTGGCCAGCGCGGGCTGGGGCATTGATTGCTGCATGGCCTCAATCATGGTGGCGGCACTCGATGCCTGAACGTCCAGCGCTTTTTTTAGCACCACCATGTTCAAGGCGTCAGAGGTCTTTGCACTGGCAAGGTTGGTGGCGGTGGCCACGATGCTGTTGGTGAGGGCGACGTCCATGAAGGGCTCCTGCTGGGTTACACAGCCTTATCGGCTTTGTTTGCCGCGCACTTGACCGTTGTTACATCTGGCGCGCTCATTCCAGTGCCGGCACACCGATGCCGCCACAGGTGGCCAGGTCGGAATCCGCAGGCTGCGGCAGCTGCCGAGCGGCATCACGCAGGGCCGTGCGCAACCCTTCCTCATAAGTGGGGTGGTAGAAGGGCATTCCCAGCAGATCTCGCACCGTGAGTTTTTGCTGAACCGCCAGCGCCAGAAGATGTGCCATGTGCTCTGCCTGCGGGGTGCACATCTCCGCGCCTTGCAGGCGGCCCGTGGCCTGGTCGGCGTAAATGCAGAGCCGCCCCGCGTTGCGCAGGGCGGTGCGCGCACGCCCCTGGTCATGAAAACTGGCGCAACCGGTGATGGTGGTGTGGGCGTCCGGGTCCGCCCACCGGCGGCCCACGGCAGCCACCTGCGGGTCTGAAAAAACAATGGCCAGCGGCGTACGGCGCCGGAACTTGCGCGGCGTGCCGGCCAGCGCGTTGATGCCCGCAATGTGGCCTTCGTCGGCCCCCTCGTGCAGCAAGGGCAGGTGCCCATTGGCATCGCCCGCCATGAACACGGGCAGGTTGCCGATCTGCTGGGTTTGCGGGTCTACGGGCGGCAGGCCCCGTTCATCCAGCGGCACGCCCAGGGTTTCCAGTCCCAGGTGCTCGATGTTGGGCGTGCGCCCCATGGCCGCCACCACCTGATCGACCACCACGGCCTGGTTGCCGCTGCGCACCTCGATACCGCCCGCCACCTCCCGCAGCTCGGCAGGTGCCCCGGTGTACAGCCGCATGTCGGCTTTGAGCACCTGGGCCAGCTCGGTGTTGATGGCGTCATCGCGAATGCCCGCGAAGTGCTCGCCTGTGCTGAACGCCGACACCTGCAGCCCCAGTCTTGCCAGGGCCTGGGCCATTTCCACCCCCAGCGGGCCCATGCCGATCACGGCGATGCGTGGGCCTAGCGTGGGTTGTTCAAACAGCGTGTCGGTGGTGAGCATGCGGTCGCCAAAAGCCAGCCATTCGTCAGGCAGCCGGGGGCGCGATCCGGTGGCAATGATGATGCTGCGCGTGGCATGGGCTTTTCCGCCAATTTCCACCAGCCCTGGCCCCAGCAGCGTGGCACGGCCCGACTTTTGCGCGCTGCCCAGGTTCTGGGTGGCCTTCAAGGCTCCGGCGACCAGCTCATCGCGCAGTGCGCGCACCCGCTGCAGCACGGCGGGCAGGTCGGCCACCAGCGCCGTGGCGCCGCGCAGGCCCAGTTCATTCCAGGCATGGCGCCGGTGGAACGTGCTGGCCGCCTCGATGAGCATCTTGGAAGGCATGCAGCCCACCCGGGCGCATGTGGTGCCCCAGGGGCCGTCGTTCACGATGAGGTAGCGATCGGTGCGCTTGCGCACCTCGCGCAGGGCCGCCAGCCCCGCAGTGCCCGCGCCGATGATGATGGTATCCAAGGGTGCCCCCATGTGCCCGTCTCCAAAGTGAGGTGAGAGCAGCGAGTGTGAGCGGCCCGTGGCTGGGCGCGTGTAGGCCTACAGCCCAAATTGGGTGAGCCGTGCTAGGGTGTGACCCACCCCACGCGACCCTGCCCATGGTCGTTGATGCGTTGTACGAAAGCCGGTGCCTGCACTTCGGGCAAACGCAGCTGCAGGCTGACAAGCGAGCCGTGTTGCACATCGAGCAGCTGCGCTCCTGCGGCTTCCACTTCTCGGCGAATCATGCCTTCCAGTGCGTAGGGCACCTGGCATTGCAGGGTTTTCATGCGTTGCAGCGTGATCTTGGGGGCTGTGAGCAGCGCCTGTGCCACTGTATCGGTGTAGGCCCGCACCAGACCGCCCGCGCCCAACTTCACCCCGCCAAAGTAACGCACCACGGTGGCCAGTACGCCTTCCAGATCCTGGTGGCGCAGCACGTCCAGCATGGGCCGCCCTGCGGTGCCGCCCGGTTCGCCATCGTCCACCGCCGCTGATTGGCCACCCGCCAGCAAGGCCCAGCAAATGTGTGCGGCGCCGGGGTGCTGCTTCCAGAGCGCATCCACCACGGCCTGGGCGCTGGCACGGTCGGCCATGGGCTGCACGCAGCCGATGAAGCGGCTTTTCTTGATGATGAGTTCGCTGTGGGCGGGTTCGGCCAGGGTGTAGGGCATGGGGGCGCAAGTGTACGGCGGCAAATCAGGGGGAAGTCGGCCCTGCGCAGGCGGCCTACAGCTTCAGCTCCCAGGTCTCCCCCACCAGATGCTGCCCAAAGCCTTCGTAGGGCTCGGACTTCACCAGCACAAATCCCCGCCGCGCGTAGATGTGGCGGGCGGTGGTCAGGCAGCTGTTGGTCCAGAGCACCATTTTTTTGTAGCCCTTGGCTCGGGCAAAGCTGATGCACTCGTCGGTGAGCCGCGCCCCCAGCCCCAGGCCGCGTGCCGAGGGCGCCAGGATCAACATGCGCAGCTGGGCCACCGTGCGGCTTTTGCGCACCACAAACACGGCGCCCAGGCGTTCGCCGCCTTGTTCGGCGATCCAGCAGCGTTCCCACTCGGGCTGAAATTTGCGCACAAACCGGGCAGCAATGTCGGCCACCAGCGCTTCAAATTGCTCGTTCCAGCCGTACTCGCGGGCGTACACCTCACCGTGCTGCTGCACCACCCAGCCTAGGTCGCCCGGGGCCAGTGCGCGCAGGGTGATGGGGCTGTGGGGCAGGGGGTGCGTCATGGCAAGAATCAGGGATTGGGCTGCCAGCAGTATAGAAACAGGCCGCCAAGCCAAGGGGCCATCGGCCCATGCAGCGACAAAAACCGGCGGGCGCCGTAAAATCGCGGCCTCCCCACGATATGACGGTGGCCGCCAAGCTTCTTCGGCGGCCATTCCCCATTGCATGAACGCCCCCGTTGACGTCTCCTTTTTTGCGCGCGCCGCAAAGCCCTTGACCAGCTACCGTCCGTACTGGGCCAAGCGCTTCGGCTCGGCCCCATTCCTGCCAATGAGCCGCGCCGAGATGGAAAAACTGGGCTGGGACAGCTGCGACATCATCCTGGTCACAGGCGATGCGTATGTGGACCACCCCAGCTTCGGCATGGCTGTGATTGGCCGCACGCTCGAAGCGCAGGGCTTTCGCGTGGGCATCATTGCCCAGCCCGACTGGCAAAGCGCCGAGCCCTTCAAGGTGCTGGGCAAGCCCAACCTGTTCTGGGGCGTGACGGCGGGTAACATGGATTCGATGATCAACCGGTACACCGCCGACCGGAAGATCCGCAGCGACGACGCCTACACCCCCGGCGACGTGGGCGGCAAGCGCCCCGACCGCGCCGCCATCGTCTACAGCCAGCGCTGCCGCGAAGCATTCAAAGACGTGCCCATCGTCCTCGGTGGCATCGAAGGCAGCCTGCGCCGCATTGCGCATTACGACTACTGGAGCGACAAGGTGCGCCGCTCCATCGTGGTGGACAGCAAGTGCGACCTGCTGCTGTACGGCAACGCCGAGCGCGCTCTGGTCGAAGTGGCCCACCGCATTGCTGCCCGCGAACCGGTGGAAAAAATCACCGATGTGCGCGGCACGGCCTTTGTGCGCCGGCCTGATGATGAAAGCGGCAAGGGCTGGTTCGAGATCGATTCCACCACCGTGGACGAGCCCGGCCCGGTCGAAGCGCACATCAACCCCTACATGACCACCAGCGAGCAGGCCGCCGCCCAAGGCACCAGCTGCAGCAAGGAGGAGGGCGGCGCTACTGATTCAGGAGCTGCCAGCGCTTGTGGGACGGGCGCTAGCGGCCAAAATGACCCCAACCCTGCGATCCAGCCGATCCAGTTCGTAGCGAACCCTGCGCTCAAGTCCAAGCTCAAGGTGCCCCCTCGCGAGAAGACCGTGATTCGCCTGCCCAGCTACGAGCAGGTGAAAAGTGACCCGGTGCTCTACGCCCACGCCAACCGCGTGCTGCACCTGGAAACCAACCCCGGCAACGCCCGCGCCCTGGTGCAAGCCCACGGCGAAGGCGTGACGGCGCGCGACGTGTGGATCAACCCGCCTCCCATCCCGCTGACCACGGCTGAGATGGACTACGTGTTCGACTTGCCCTACGCCCGCAGCCCGCACCCCGCTTACGCCGACGATAACGGCAGCCACGACGGCGCGACCAAGATCCCCGCGTGGGAGATGATCCGCTTCTCGATCAACATCATGCGCGGCTGCTTTGGCGGCTGCACCTTCTGCTCCATCACCGAGCACGAAGGCCGCATCATCCAGAGCCGGTCGGAAGATTCGATCATTCAGGAGATCGAGGACATCCGCGACAAGGTCAAGGGCTTCACCGGCACCATTTCCGACCTGGGCGGCCCCACGGCCAACATGTACCGCCTGGGCTGCCGCAGCCCCGAGATCGAGGCCGCCTGCCGCAAGCCCAGTTGCGTGTACCCCGGCATCTGCCAGAACCTCACCACCGACCACGGCCCGCTGATCAAGATTTACCGCCGTGGCCGCGCGCTCAAGGGCATCAAGAAGATCCTGATCGGCTCGGGCCTGCGCTACGACCTGGCCGTGAAGTCGCCCGAATACGTGAAGGAGCTGGTGCAGCACCACGTGGGCGGCTACCTGAAGATTGCGCCCGAGCACACCGAGCAGGGCCCGCTGTCCAAGATGATGAAGCCGGGCATTGGCAACTATGAACGTTTCAAGCAGATGTTCGAGAAGTTCAGCGAAGAGGCGGGCAAGAAGCAGTTCCTGATCCCGTACTTCATCGCTGCCCACCCAGGCACCAGCGACGAGGACATGATGCACCTCGCCATCTGGCTGAAGAAGAACGGTTTCCGTGCCGACCAGGTGCAAACCTTCTACCCCAGCCCGATGGCCACAGCCACGGCCATGTACCACTCGGGCCGCAACCCCCTGACCCGTGTGCGCCGCCAGATGCGCGATGAGGCAGAAGAAACAGTGGACATCGTGCGCGGCGAAAAGCGCCGCCGCCTGCACAAGGCGTTTTTGCGCTACCACGACCCCAACAACTGGCCGCTGTTGCGCGAAGCGCTCAAGGCCATGGGCCGCGCGGATCTGATCGGCAACGGCAAGCACCACCTGATTCCGACCTTCCAGCCATTGACGGATGGCGGCTACCAAAGTGCGCGCCGCAAGAACTCCACCCCCGTGGGGCAAAAGGCTGCAGTGGCCAAGCCCCAAGGGCAGGCCGCCAAGCCGGGCCAGCCCCAAAAGGGCCGCGTGCTGACGCAGCACACGGGCCTTCCACCCCGGGTGACGGGCAGCGGCAAGCCGTCCTTCAAGGCAGCAGCCCGTAAGCCACGTTGATGGAGCGGTTGCGCAGGGGGCCGACTTAGAACAGATTCTTAGATCGGCCCTGCGTGCGTTCCCACCACCACGGACTGGTTTTCCTGCTCCGGCGCCTGTGGCACCAGGTCTTCAATGATGAAGGTGCGGTAGTAAAACGCCGCAGCGGCGCCTTCGGGAGCGATGGCCTCCACCACGCGTTCGGGCGTGTCCTTGTCGGCCATGCAGATCAGCACACCGTGGTGGCCGATGCCTGCCAGGTCGGCAATGCGCCGCACCATGTCCCCTTCTGCACCCACCGAGGGCAGGGGAATGTCGGTGCCCCCCAACGTGCGCACGATTTCTTGCAGAATGAATTCAGGGCTGGCGTGTGCCAGCTCGCCCTGATGGCCGGCGCTGCCCAGCGCCGCGGCCGCCTGGCGCGCGCAGTCCTCATCGGGGAACAGCGCAAACACATGGCCGGTGGGATAGAACACGCCGGACATATTGGTCATGCTGGAGTCGAGGATGAGAGGCTTCATGGCGCGGTTCCCGTGGTGTTGAAAACACTGCCATTGAAGCCTGCGCGCAGAAGGCTGGGTGTAGGCGCCGGGGCCTTTCGGGTGTCAGCCAGGGGTTTGACTACGAACTGCGGGCAATGCAGCCCATAGCACCTGCGATTCACATCAGAAGTGACTCTATCGCCCATCCATCAAGCGCCAGCAGCTATGATTTTTGAAGTGCTTACGTGCTCATTCAGCCCGGGCTTTCCACTCAGGCCAGCTCATCCAACCAGCCCCAGCAGCCATGCTGCCAGGGCGCCGCAATGCGCCACCACCGTCAGGGCGTAGACCGCGCGAAACTCTGTTTTTTGGGATTTGTGCCGCAGCATTTGCTGCGCCAGCCAGGCGGCTGGCCAGCCACCGGCCAGGGCCAGCAGGTGCAAATGGCTTTCCTTGGTGCGCCACACGCCACGCTGCGCTGCGCTTTTGTCAGAGGCGTAGACCAAGAAAGTGAACAGGTTCAGCCCCAGGGCTGCACCCACCGCCCACAGCGGCAGGCGCTGCGCCCAAACGGCCCAGGCCAGCATGCCTATCCACACCACAGCCATGGCGCTGATGAGCAGCAGTTCCCCGACAGGCAAGGACGTTACCCGCTGGGTACGCCGCCGCATCGGGGCTGCTGGCCGCGAAGCCGCGCGTGGGTGTGCCCCGGTGGTGCGCTGCGCAGCGGAAGGGCCTCGGCGTGCAGACAGCGGTGCTTCGCGCGAGGCGGCGCTACCCGCACCGCGCGGGTCGGCTGCGCGGCCCGGCGCGCCCACCGCCTGCGCACTGGGGCGCACCGCCATGGCCCGTGGCCCTTTGCCGCCCACATGGATTTCTTCAAAAACCACGGCCATGCCCATGCGCGGTGCGGCAGGGCCTTGAAAGTCGCGCAGATGAAAAAACACATCGGCCACAGAGTCTGGACTGCGGATGAAACCGAAGGCGCGTTCGGCCTCCCAGCGGGTGATTTGCCCTGTCTTTTGCATGGTTTACGTTCAGCCTTTCACGCCAGCGTGTGCAGGGGAATGTCCTGGGCCAGCGCCAGCGCGTCCAGCTGGGCGCGGGTTTGGGTGCGGATGAAATTCGCCACCGCCTCGTGCGTGGCAGGGGCGCGCAGTGTGGGCCCGTCGCCCACGGCGGGCAGCCCAGCGGCTGCGCACAGGCGGGCAGCAAAGTGGGGTTCCAGCGCGGCCACGGCCACGCGGCCATCGGCGCAGGGGTAGATGCGGTAGCCAGCGTGGGCGCCGCCCACATCGCCATCGGGCGTGGTCAGGCCCCAGTGCCGTGGCTGGGCCAGCCAGGCGGCGGCGTCGGCCAGGGCCACTTCCAGCAGGGCGCCCTGGCCGGTTTGGGCGCGAACCAGCAGGGCTTGCAGCACGGCCTCGCTCGCCATCAGGGCGCCCCCCATGTCGGCGTAGAGCGTGGGGGGCATTTCTGTGCCCGTGGCCAAGCCCGCGTCGGCCAGGTAGGTCAGGTCGTGGCCGGGCTCTTCGGCCAGTTCACCCGCGGCACCCACGATGCGCACCAGGGACAGGCGCGGGTAGCGGGATTGCAAGGCATCCCACCCCAGGCCAAGTTTTGTGAGGGCCGAGGGGCGGAAGGAGGTGATCAACACATCCGTGCGCTGCAGCTCGGCGTGCAGGGCAGCCTGGCCTTCCTCGGTTTTGAGGTGGGCCTGCACCACGCGAATGCCCTGGTGCATGTCGGCGTAAGCCTGTGGGCTGTAAAGCGCCATGGGGTCTGCGCTGGTGTGGGGCGCGGCGGCCAGGGGTTCGAGCTTGGTGCAGGTGGCGCCCATGCGTGCGCAGCGCATGAGGGCGGCGGGGCCGGGCAGATTCAGCGCAAGGCTCAGAACGCTTGTGCCGTTCAGCGGCTGGGGAGCGGAAGAGGACATGGGTGGCATGAGGCGGTTGAAAGGGCGGGTAGGGTGAGTGATCGCTGGGGAGTGCGGAACTTTGCCCGCAGTCTCCTTCAAAGGGTTATACATAAATTGTTACGGGCGCTCCCACTTCATCGCATGCAACGCAGAACTTCTTTGGCCGCCCTCGCCGGGCTGGCCGCTTCTTCGGGAGCTTTCATGGCCTCTTGGTCCAGCGCAGCGGGCTTGCCCTTGCTGCAGTCCCTGAAACCCTCACCGCGCATGCCGGTGCTGTTCGTGGGCCATGGCAGTCCCATGAACGCGATTGAAGACAACGCCTGGCGCCGTAGCTGGCAGGCCATGGGCAGCGAGTTGATGGCACGTGCCGTACAACCTCAGTTGATCCTTTGCGTGTCGGCCCACTGGCTCACGCGGGGCGGATGGCAAATCACGGGCATGGCCAGCCCCAAGACCATTCACGACTTTGGTGGTTTTCCGCAAGAGCTGTTTGACCAGCAGTACCCCGCGCCCGGTGCGCCTGCTGTGGCGCGTAGCCTGGCGGCTGAGTTGCAGTCTCCCGCCACCGGCAAGGTGCTGGACGTGGACGAAGGTGAGTGGGGGCTGGACCACGGCACCTGGTCGGTGCTCAAGCCCATGTTCCCCAAAGCACACATCCCGGTGCTGCAGCTGAGCATGGACTACAGCCGCCCGCCTGCCGAGCACTACGCGCTGGGCCAGCAGCTTCAGCGCCTGCGCGAGCGGGGCGTGCTGATTGTGGGCAGCGGCAACATCGTGCACAACCTGCGCGCCACCCGCCGTGGAACCGCCGCCAACGAGGCGTATGACTGGGCCACAGAGTTCGACACCATGGTGCAAGACCAGATCAAGAAGGGTCAGCTGGCGGCGCTGCCCAACTTCATGGGCCTGGGCGCGGTGGCCAGGCAAGCCCACCCGACGAACGAGCATTACTTGCCGCTGCTGTATGCCGCAGGGGCTGTGCAGCCTTCGGAAATGCCCCGGTTCTTCAACACGGGCTACCAGTCGGCGTCGATCTCCATGCGCTCTGTGTTGTGGGGTTAGCTATTGAATTGATAGCTGCTGGCGCTTGATGGATAAGCGCTAGAGGTACAAAAAGCAAAAAACCGCCCGAAGGCGGTTTTTTGTTGTGGTCAAGCGCAAGGAAGCAGGTTAGATGACCTTGGCAATCGCTTGGCAGACGTAGTCGATGTTCTTGCTGTTCAGGGCAGCCACGCACATGCGGCCGGTGTCGGTGCCGTACACGCCGAACTCCGTGCGCAGGCGCACCATCTGGTCCTTCGAGAGACCGGAGTAGCTGAACATGCCGATCTGGGTGGTGATGAAGGACATGTCCTTGGTCACGCCGGCGGCCTTCAGGCCATCAACCAGCTTTTGACGCATGGCCTTGATGCGCACGCGCATTTCGCCCAGTTCCTTTTCCCACAGGGCGCGCAGCTCGGGGTTGCCCAGCACGGCGGCCACGATGGCGCCACCGTGGGTGGGTGGGTTGGAGTAGTTGGTGCGGATGGCGATCTTGAGCTGGCTCAGCACGCGGTCGGTTTCTTCCTTGGTGCTGCCGACCACGCTCAGGGCGCCCACGCGCTCGCCGTACAGGCTGAAGCTCTTGGAGAAGCTGGTGGACACAAAGATGTTCAGGCCAGCGGCCACGAACTTGGCGATCACCGCGCCGTCTTCAGCAATGCCGTAGCCAAAGCCTTGGTAGGCCATGTCCAGGAAGGCGGTGAGGTTGCGTTCCTTCACCACGGCAATCACCTGATCCCACTGGGCGGGGGTGATGTCGTAGCCGGTGGGGTTGTGGCAGCAGGCGTGCAGCAGCACGATGGTGCCTGCTGCAGCGGCCTTGAGCTTGGCCAGCATGCCGTCAAAGTTAATGCCGCCCAGGCCGCCGTTGGCGCTCTGGTCGAAGTAGGGGTAGGTGTCAACGGTGAAACCGGCGTTGGTGAACAGCGCACGGTGGTTTTCCCAGCTGGGGTCAGAGATCAGCACGGTGGCGTTGGGGCTGATCTTCTTGAGAAAGTCGGCACCGATCTTCAGGCCGCCGGTGCCGCCAATGGCTTGCACGGTGGCCACGCGGCCGCTCTTGACGACTTCGGAGTCTGCGCCAAACACCAGGCCCTTCACGGCTGCGTCATAGGCAGCGATACCGTCGATGGGCAGGTAGCCACGGGCGGCGGGCTTTTCCATCATGGTCTTTTCAGCGGCTTGCACACATTGCAGCAAAGGCAGCTTGCCGTTGTCGTCGAAATACACACCCACGCCCAGGTTGACCTTGTTGGGGTTGGTGTCGGCGTTGAATTGTTCGTTCAGACCCAGGATAGGGTCGCGGGGGGCCATTTCGACGGCGGTGAACAGAGACATGAAAATCCTTGAAAGGTTGTCAGTAGCGAAGAATCCGGGCGTGGTGTACTGTGCCGGGTTCCGCCGATTTTAACGGGCGGCCTGCTCCACCCGTTGACCACGCCCCATGCCAGATATCACCGAAGTCATTCCTGAAAAGCAAGACGGCGAGTTCGTCCGCTTCCCGGACTCGCCGTTTGAGTTGTTTCAGCCGTACCCCCCCGCTGGCGACCAGCCTGAGGCCATCAACAAGCTGGTGGAGGGGCTGCGGGATGGCGAAGCCTTCCAGACGCTGCTGGGCGTGACTGGCTCGGGCAAGACCTTCACCATGGCCAATGTCATCGCCCGCATGGGCCGCCCGGCCATCGTTTTTGCGCCTAACAAAACCTTGGCGGCGCAGCTGTACAGCGAGTTTCGAGAGTTCTTCCCCAAGAACGCGGTGGAGTATTTCGTCAGCTACTACGACTACTACCAGCCCGAGGCCTATGTGCCGCAGCGGGACCTGTTCATCGAGAAGGACAGCGCGATCAATGAGCACATCGAGCAGATGCGCCTGAGTTGCACCAAGAGCCTGATGGAGCGGCGCGACGTGGTGATCGTGGCCACCGTGTCAGCCATCTACGGTATTGGCGAGCCGGAGAGCTATCACCGCATGGTGATGACGCTGCGCGTGGGGGACAAGCTGGGCCAGCGCGACGTGATTGCGCAGCTCATCCGCATGCAGTACCAGCGCAACGAAGCCGATTTTTCACGCGGCAAGTTCCGGGTGCGTGGCGACACGATCGACGTGTTCCCGGCAGAACACTCCGAGCTGGCCATTCGCATCGAGCTGTTTGATGACGAGATCGAGAGCCTTCAGCTGTTCGACCCGCTCACGGGGCGCGTCAAGCAGAAGATTCCGCGCTTTACCGTGTACCCCAGCAGCCACTACGTCACCCCGCGTGACAAGGTGCTGGCAGCGGTGGAGACCATCAAGCTGGAGCTGGCTGAGCGCCTACAGCAACTTGTGGCTGACGGCAAGTTGGTAGAGGCCCAGCGGCTGGAACAACGCACCCGGTTTGATCTGGAAATGCTCAGCGAAGTAGGGCACTGCAAGGGCATTGAAAACTACACGCGCCACCTGTCTGGTGCAGCGCCGGGAGACCCGCCCAGCACGTTGACCGATTACATGCCCAAGGACTCCATCATGTTCCTGGACGAGAGCCACCAGATGATCGGGCAGCTGTCGGCCATGTACAACGGCGACCGCGCGCGCAAGACCACGCTGGTGGAATATGGCTTTCGCCTGCCTTCGGCGCTGGACAACCGGCCGCTCAAGTTCGAGGAATTTGAGCAGCGCATGCGGCAAGCGATTTTCGTAACGGCCACGCCAGCCGACTACGAGAAAACCCACTCTGGGCAGATCGTGGACCAGGTGGTGCGCCCCACAGGGCTGGTGGACCCGGTGGTGGAGGTGCGGCCCGCCACCCATCAGGTGGACGACGTGCTGCAGGAAATCCGCATCCGCGTGGAAAAGCACGAGCGCGTTCTGATCACCACACTGACCAAGCGCATGGCCGAGCAACTCACCGATTACCTCACCGACAACGGCGTGAAGGTGCGCTACCTGCACAGTGATGTAGACACCGTGGAGCGGGTGGAAATCATCCGTGACCTGCGGCTGGGCGCATTCGATGTGCTGGTGGGTATCAACCTGCTGCGTGAGGGGCTGGATATTCCCGAGGTGTCGCTGGTGGCCATTCTGGACGCGGATAAGGAAGGTTTTTTGCGCGCGGAGCGCAGCCTGATCCAAACCATTGGCCGCGCGGCGCGCAACCTGAATGGCCGCGCCATTTTGTACGCCGACCGCATCACCGACTCCATGAAAAAGGCCATGGACGAAACCGAGCGGCGGCGCACCAAGCAGATCGCCCACAACGAAGCCCACGGCATTACGCCGCGCGGCATTGTCAAGCGGGTAAGAGACCTGATTGACGGCGTTTACAGCGAAAAAGCGGGCAAAGATGCGGAGCGCCTGGAACAAGAGGCCATGCAAAGGGCGCAGGTGGAAGAGATGTCTGAGAAGGACATTTCGCGCGAGATCAAGCGCCTGGAAAAGCTGATGCTGGAACACGCTCGCAACCTCGAATTCGAGCAGGCAGCGCGCGTACGCGATCAACTCACCAATCTCAAGGATCGCGCCTTTGGTGCACCTGGAAGCGATCCGATTACGGCCTGATCCGCTTTGCCGACGTCAATACGGGTCAGGGGGAATTGTGACCTGTTGGTTTTTTAACCTGAGCAATTCGATAGGGATTTGTGATATACTCTTACAAAATACTCAACAACAAAGCCCAACGATGAAGGGCTCCGTGACAGGCAAGGCTGAGCGGAGTAAGGGGCGGAGACGGTGCCCGTGCTGACCATTCGCCAGCGCAGGCAGTTTCTTTAACGAACGAGCCTCAGCACAAGGAGCTTTCCATGCGTCTCACCACCAAAGGCCGTTTCGCGGTCACCGCGATGATCGACTTGGCTCTGCGCCAAAACAATGGTCCCGTCACGCTGGCGGCCATCAGCCAGCGCCAGCAAATCTCCCTTTCTTATCTTGAACAGCTGTTCGGCAAACTTCGCCGTCATGAACTGGTCGAGTCCACCCGCGGCCCCGGCGGCGGCTACACGCTGGCCCGCAAGGCTGGTGAGATCACCGTGGCTGACATCATTGTCTCGGTGGACGAGCCTATCGACGCCACACAGTGCGGTGGCAAAGAGAACTGCCTGGGTGAGGCTGGCCGTTGCATGACCCACGAGCTGTGGGCTTCGCTGAATCAGCGCATGGTGGAGTTTCTGGATTCCGTCACGCTGCAAAAGCTGGTGGACGAGCAGCTTGCCAAGGGCGTGCAAATTGAAGACAAGCCCATCGTGCGCCGCGCTATTTCCACCACGCCTGTGGTCAAGCCGATCCGCGTGAATGCCCCGAACTCCGTGTTCGCGCTGGGCAACGCATTCGCCAAATCCTGACAGCCTTGCGAGGCGCTTGGCCTCAAAGGCCAGCAGCGCCCTGTACGTTTACCTGTTTTTGACAACCGTTTTTGCTGCCAGCCAGAAACGCAACTGAGCCAGCCATCAACATGACCCCACACTTTCCTATTTATCTCGACTACGGCGCCACCACCCCCGTGGACCCTCGCGTGGTGGACGCGATGATCCCCTGGTTGCGCGAGCACTTTGGGAACCCCGCTTCCCGCAGCCACGCCTGGGGCTGGGAAGCGGAAGAGGCCGTCGAGAAGGCGCGCGCCCAAGTGGCCGACCTGATCGGTGCCGATTCCCGTGAAATCGTGTGGACCAGTGGCGCTACTGAATCGATCAATCTGGCCCTGAAGGGCGCTGCCCAGTTCTACAAAGGCAAGGGCAAGCACCTGATCACGCTCAAGACAGAACACAAGGCTGTTCTCGACACCATGCGTGAACTGGAGCGCCAGGGTTTTGAAGTGACCTACCTGGATGTGCAGGAGGATGGCCTGGTGAGCATGGACGCCCTGAAGGCTGCCATCCGCCCTGACACCATCCTGATCAGCATCCTCTTCGTGAACAACGAAATCGGTGTGATCCAGGACATTCCTGCGATCGGCGCCCTCTGCCGCGAAAAGGGCATCTTGCTGCATGTGGATGCAGCGCAGGCCACAGGCCGCGTCGAGATCGACATGAACGTGCTGCCCATCGACCTGATGAGCATGACCGCACACAAGACCTATGGCCCCAAGGGCGTGGGCGCCCTCTATGTGCGCCGTAAGCCCCGCGTTCGCCTCGAAGCCCAGATGCATGGCGGTGGTCACGAGCGCGGCATGCGCTCGGGCACGTTGCCGACGCACCAGATCGTGGGTATGGGTGAAGCCTTCCGCATTGCCAAGGAAGAAATGGCCGAGAGCAATGCCAAGGCCCGCGCCTTGCAACAGCGCTTGCTCAACGGTCTGAAGGACATTGAGCAAGTGTTCATCAACGGCAGCATGGAGCGCCGTGTGCCCCAGAACCTGAACATGAGCTTCAACTTCGTTGAAGGCGAATCGTTGATCATGGGTATCAAGGGCCTGGCGGTGTCCTCCGGCTCGGCCTGTACCTCGGCAAGCCTGGAGCCTAGCTATGTGCTGCGCGCCCTGGGCCGTAGCGACGAGCTGGCACACAGCAGCCTGCGCATGACCATCGGCCGTTTTACGACCGAAGAAGAAATTGATTACGCGATCTCCACCATCCGCGAAAACGTAGCCCGTCTGCGTGAACTCAGCCCCCTGTGGGAGATGTACAAGGATGGCGTCGATCTCAGCACCATCCAATGGGCTGCGCACTGATCGCGCCCTGAAACGACCTAAGAGGACTTGCCATGGCTTATTCTGAAAAAGTGGTTGACCATTACGAGAACCCCCGTAACGTGGGCTCTTTCGACAAGGGTGATGAGTCGGTGGGCACCGGCATGGTAGGTGCGCCTGCCTGTGGTGACGTGATGAAACTGCAGATCAAGGTGAACCCCCAGACGGGCGTGATTGAAGACGCGCGCTTCAAGACCTACGGCTGCGGCTCTGCGATTGCTTCTTCGTCGCTGGTGACAGAGTGGGTGAAGGGCAAGACCCTGGACGAAGCAGCGGCCCTGAAGAACAGCGTGATCGCTGAAGAGTTGGCGCTACCGCCCGTGAAGATCCACTGCTCCATCCTCGCGGAAGATGCCATCAAGGCAGCCGTGAACGATTACAAAGCCAAGCACGCTACCCCTGCAGCCTGAAGCAATGGCCATTACCCTCACAGAAGCGGCGGCACGCCATGTCAGCAGGTACCTTGCCCGCCGTGGCAAGGGCCTGGGTGTGCGCCTTGGAGTCAAGACCACTGGCTGCTCGGGCTTGGCCTACAAGCTGGAGTACGTGGACGAGTCGGAGCCTGAGGACGTGGTCTTTGAGAACCACGGCGTCAAGGTGTTGATCGACCCCAAGAGCTTGGCCTACATCGACGGGACAGAGTTGGATTTTGTGCGTGAAGGCCTCAACGAAGGCTTCAAGTTCAACAACCCCAACGAGCGTGACCGCTGCGGCTGTGGAGAGAGCTTCCGCGTTTGACACACAGGCCTTCCGGCTTGACTGTCCCCCATGAAACCGCCAGCGCACTGTGTGTTGGCGGTTTTTTCTTGAGCACGACTGATCTTTCTGCGAGCACTGCAGCATGAACCTGCAATCCAATGACTTTGAACTCTTTGGTGTACCTGAGCGCTTTGCTCAAGACCGGGCGGCCCTGGATGCCCGCTGGAAAGAACTCCAGAAAGAAGCCCACCCCGACAAATTTGCGGCGCAAGGTCTCGCAGCCCAGCGCGTGGCGATGCAGTGGTCAGTGCGCATCAACGAGGCGTACCAGCGCTTGAAAGATTCGCTGCGGCGCGCAGCCTACCTGTGCGAGCTCCACGGGGCGCCTATCCAGGCCCACGACAACACCGCCATGCCCCCTGCGTTTCTGATGCAACAAATGGAGTGGCGCGAAGCCCTGGAAGATGCCTCAACCCCTGCTGCTGTGGATGCTCTGGAAGATGAGGTCATGCAGGCCCGCAAAGCAGGTTTGGCGCAGTGTGAAGCGCTGATCGACCAACAAGGCGATTACCCGGCGGCCGCGCAGCAAGTGAGAGCCCTCATGTTCATTGCGCGATTTGCCGACGAGATCGATCGCCGGCGCGAGCAACTGGGACAATAGCAGCTGTTAACTTTTCGACCTTTGGCCAACGCGCCAGGGTCACTCACGTAGAACAAAAGAATTCCATGGCGCTTTTGCAGATCTCCGAGCCCGGACAGTCCCCCGACCCCCATCAGCGCCGCATTGCGGTGGGTATTGATCTGGGAACCACGCACTCCCTGGTGGCAGCCGTTCGCAACGGCGTGGCTGAATGCCTGCCCGACAGCGAAGGCCGCGTGCTACTTCCCTCCGTAGTGCGTTATCTGGGGCAAGGTGGGCGCCAGATTGGCTACCAGGCTGTTGCCGCCCAGGCCAGTGATGCGGGCAACACGATTGCGTCGGTCAAGCGCTTCATGGGCCGCGGTTTGCAAGATGTGGCACAAGCTGGACAATTGCCCTACGAATTTGTGCAGCCAGCTGAAGGTGGCATGGTCAGCATTGCCACGGCCGACGGCGTAAAAACCCCCGTAGAGGTCAGCGCCGAGATCCTGGCCACACTGCGCTACCGGGCGGAAGACACCTTCAATGATGATTTGTACGGCGCAGTCATCACGGTGCCTGCGTACTTCGACGATGCCCAGCGCCAGGCGACCAAGGATGCAGCCAAGCTGGCTGGCATCAATCTCCTGCGCCTTATCAATGAACCTACCGCCGCTGCCATTGCCTACGGGCTGGACAATGCCAGCGAGGGTGTGTACGCGGTGTATGACTTGGGCGGCGGTACCTTCGATATTTCGATCCTGCGCCTGACGCAGGGTGTGTTCGAGGTGATTGCCACGGGTGGCGATTCTGCCTTGGGGGGCGACGACTATGACGCAGCGTTGGCCGACTGGGTGGTGGCCCAGACTGGCTGCACGGTCCAGAGCCCTGCAGACAAAGCAGCCATTCGGCTGGCAGCGCGAGCTTGCAAGGAAGCCTTGACCTCTACAGAAAAAGTAGCATTTAGCGCTGATCTGTCGGGCGGTAACGTGCAATTTGATGTGCATCGCGTGGATTTCGATGCGGCCACTGCAGCCCTTACCGCGCGCTCCATGGCAGCCGTGCGCAGAGCACTGCGTGACGCCCAGCTTGAACGTGAAGAAGTGAAGGGCGTGGTGATGGTGGGCGGCTCGACCCGCATGCCGCAGGTGCAACGTGCTGTGGCCGAATTTTTCGGCCGCGAACCACTGACCAACCTGAACCCTGACGAGGTCGTGGCGCTCGGCGCAGCCATCCAGGCCAACCAGCTCGCAGGGAACAACACCGCAGGCGACTTGCTGTTGCTGGACGTGATCCCTCTGTCGATGGGCATTGAAACCATGGGCGGCCTGGTGGAACGGATCGTGGCTCGCAATGAAACCATCCCCACGGCCAAGGCACAGGACTTCACCACCTACAAAGACGGGCAAACCGCCCTCGCCATCCATGTGGTGCAAGGTGAGCGCGATCTGGTTCAGGACTGCCGCAGCCTGGCACGCTTCGAACTGCGGGGCATTCCCCCCATGGCAGCCGGTGCTGCCCGCATTCGGGTGACGTTCACGGTGGATGCGGATGGCCTTTTGTCCGTCAGTGCGAAAGAGCAGGGCAGTGGTGTGGAAGCGCGCATTGATGTGAAGCCCTCGTATGGCCTCTCGGATGAGCAAATCGCGCGCATGCTGCAAGACGGCTTTGCCACCGCTGCGCAAGACATGCGCGCCCGCGCCGTGGTGGAAGCCCGGGTAGACGCGGACCGCATGCTGATGGCAACCCAAAGTGCACTGGATGCCGATGGCGATCTGCTCACAGCGCAGGAGCGTGCTGGCATTGACGCGCTGATGCAGGCCCTGCGCGATCAGCTCCAAGCGGAGGATGCAGCAGTCATCGAAGCGGCGACCGAAGCATTGGCCAAAGGCACTGAGCCTTTTGCTGCACAACGGATGAACCGAGGCATTCAGCAGGCACTGGCCGGCAAGAATGTCCAATCCCTCTAATACCAAGCACTGAACCAGACGCCATGCCCGTCATCAAAATTCTTCCCCATCCAGAATACTGCCCCGCAGGCACCGAAATCACGGCCCCCGCAGGTACATCCATTTGCGAGGCTTTGCTGGACAACCAGATCAACATTGAGCACGCCTGCGATATGAGCTGCGCCTGCACCACCTGCCATGTGATCGTGCGCGAGGGGCTGGCTTCTTTGAACGCAGCGGAGGAAGAGGAAGAAGACCTGCTGGATCGCGCGTGGGGTCTGGAGCCGCAGTCGCGCCTGTCGTGCCAGGCCATCCTGGCCCAGAAAGACCTGGTCATCGAGATTCCCAAGTACACGATCAACCACGCCAAGGAAAACCACTGATGTCCCGCCAGATTGTTCTGGACACGGAAACCACCGGCCTTTCGGCCGAAGGTGGTGACCGCATCATCGAATTGGGGTGTGTGGAGCTGCTCAACCGCAAGCTCACGGGCAACAACCTGCACCTGTACTTCAACCCAGGTCGCGACAGCCATGAAGATGCGCTCAAGGTTCACGGCATCAGCAACGAGTTTCTGAAGGACAAGCCGAAGTTCGCCGATGTGGCCCCCCAAATCCTGGACTATTTGCAGGGCGCCGAGATCATCATCCACAACGCAGCGTTCGACGTGGGCTTCCTGAACAAGGAACTGGAGTTGACCGGGCGGGCGCCCTTCAGTACCTATGTGGCCAGCATCACGGATACCCTGGCCATGGCCAAGGAGATGTATCCGGGCAAGCGCAACTCCCTGGATGCACTGTGTGACCGCCTTGGCGTTGACAACTCGGGCCGCACGCTGCACGGAGCGTTGCTAGACGCAGAACTGCTGGCCGACGTCTACATCAACCTGACCCGCGGCCAGGATGCGTTGCTCATCGTGGACGACGCGCAGGAAGGCGCGGAGGGCGGAGCCTCGGCACAAGTCGACCTGAGCCGTTTCACGCTGCAGGTCATCACGGCCAATGAGCAGGAATTGGCCGCGCATGAAGACGTCATGACGCAGATCGATAAATCCAGCGGTGGCAAAACAATTTGGCGAAAATTGTCGGCGGCTGTTTAATTTGTGCCATAATCTAAGGCTTGACGCAAACGGGTGATTAGCTCAGCGGTAGAGCACTGCCTTCACACGGCAGGGGTCACATGTTCGATCCATGTATCACCCACCATTTGCAGTTTTGATTGATGTGGTGTCCAAATCTTGGGGCAGCACAACGGGTGATTAGCTCAGCGGTAGAGCACTGCCTTCACACGGCAGGGGTCACATGTTCGATCCATGTATCACCCACCAAATTCAAAGGCGCCTTGCAGCAATGCAAGGCGCCTTTTTCTTTTTGCCTTCATGCAGGCACATTGGCATGCTCGGGACAGGGGCAGGTTGCAGGCACAATGATCAGGCGCCTGTTTCAACCAACGTTCGCTATCGGTTTGCACCAAAGGCACGCCTTCTGAGCAAGGTGACAGGGTGGCAACCGCGGCGGAGCCATCACATGATCAGCTTTCACAACCCCATACATCACCTGCACGCGCCGGCGCACGAGTTTTTTCGTGGCAATCGCGTGGACTGTTTTGAAAAACCCGCGCGCGCCGATTACGTGGAGCAGGCATTGCGCCAGGCGGGCTACGAGCTGCTGGCCCCCGACACAGATGCCACAGGGGCGCTGAAAAAGGTACATAGCCAGCGCTACCTCGACTTTCTGGCATCCGCCTGGGCGGAGTGGGTGGCGCTGGACCCGGCCAACACCACCACGCAACCATTCCCATCGGTCTGGCCCGTGCGCACATTGCGCAGTGATGTGGAGCCCGCCAACTTCATTGCCAAGCTGGGCCTCTACTCGATGGACAACGGAACGCCCTTGGCCCGAGGCACTTGGGAAGCTGCCAAAGCCGGTGCAGACGCAGCAGCCAGTGCCGCCATGCGCATTGCCGCAGGCGCGCCCGCGGCGTTTTGCTGCACCCGGCCACCGGGTCACCATGCCGGCCCTGATTTCATGGGCGGCTACTGCTTTCTGAACAACGCAGCGGTGGCCGCCCAGACGCTGCTGGATCAAGGAGCCCAGCGGGTGGTTGTGCTGGATGTGGACTACCACCACGGCAATGGCACGCAGAGCATCTTCTACCAGCGCGCAGATGTGCTTTTCATCAGCATCCATGGCGACCCGCTGACCGAATATCCTTTTTATCTGGGGCATGCAGACGAGCAGGGCGAGGGCGCCGGATTGGGTTTCAACCTGAACCTGCCGCTGCCCGCAGGCAGCTCCGTCGCGAAGTGGTTTGCGGCCCTGGAAGCGGCCTGCACTCGCATTTCTCAATATGCTCCCGATGCTCTGGTGGTGTCGTTGGGGTTGGACACCTATGTGGGTGATCCCATCTCGCAATTTGCGCTGGCCACGGAAGACTTCTCAACCCTGGGCCGCAGATTGGCAGCCCTGGGCTTGCCGACAGCACTGGTGCTGGAAGGCGGGTATGCCGCCGCTGAGCTGGGGGCCAACGCACTCCAGGTGATTTACGGCTTTGAAGCGGGTCGGTGAGACCGCAGCCACAAACAGCAGAACCCACAGAAAAGGTGAGGAACGATGGATCAAATGGAATGTGTGGTGGTCGGGGCAGGTGTAGTGGGTTTGGCTATCGCGCGAAAACTTGCTTTGCAAGGGCTCGAAGTGATGGTGCTGGAAGCTGCAGATGCCATCGGCACAGGTACCAGTTCCCGCAACAGCGAAGTCATCCATGCGGGCCTTTATTACCCCACCGGCTCGCTCAAGGCGCGCTTGTGCGTTGCAGGCCGTCAGCAGCTTTATGCCTATGCCCAGGAGCGCGGCGTGGAGCACCGACGGTGCGGCAAGTTGCTGGTGGCTACTGCAGATGAGCAGCGCGAAGGCCTCCGAAGCATTTACGACCGTGCGCTCAGCAATGGTGTCACGGACTTGCAATGGCTGGATCGAGCCCAGGCGCAGGCCATGGAACCCGCGCTGGAATGCGTCGCTGCCTTGTTTTCGCCCAGCACCGGCATCATCGACAGCCACGGGCTGATGTTGTCGCTGCAGGGGGACCTGGAGAACGCAGGGGGGCTTGTTGCATTGAATTCGGCCTTGGCGTACGGCAGCATTGCGCAAGGTGCTATTGATTTGGTAGCGATTGATGGTACCCGTTTGAGAACCCGCTTGCTCATCAACGCGGCGGGGCTGCACGCCCCTCAACTTGCGCGGCAATTTGCCGGTTTGGATCCGGTTCATGTGCCCGAGCCACGTTTTGCCAAAGGCAACTACTTCACGCTCTCTGGCAAGGCCCCCTTCAGCCATTTGATATACCCGGTGCCCGAGGCGGCGGGCTTGGGCGTGCATCTGACGCTGGACTTGGGCGGGCAGGCCAAATTTGGGCCAGATGTGCAGTGGGTGGACTCCGCAGATGACCTGGTAGTCGATCCGCGCCGGGGCGATGCGTTTTACGCCGAAGTGCGCAAATATTGGCCTGCGTTGCCCGACGGTGCATTGGTCCCCGGTTATGCGGGCATCAGGCCCAAAATTCATGGCCCCGGAGAGCCTGCGCCTGATTTCTGCATCCAGGGTCCTCAAGACCATGGCATCGCGGGCCTGGTGAACCTCTTCGGCATCGAATCCCCTGGCTTGACCAGTTCACTGGCCATTGCTGACCATGTTGCAGAGTTACTCAGCCAGGGTGGGTGATCAACTCCCTGCAAAGTTTGTAACCCTACGCGACGGTGTCCTACAGAGCGGCAGGGCCTAGCGGCGCTAAGATGCTTTCACACGGACGCCTCCAACGGCTACCTCATTGATGTCAGCATTAAATGCGGACACCGTTGGTGCTTTGCAGGTTTAGGTCTCAACTTGTCTTTTTAAAAAAGGAAATGCCATGAACACATCCGAACACTCCACCACCCAAGGCGAACTGGAGAAACTGGTGTCTGACTTGCGCGGCTTGCTGGCCAACAAAGACCTGGACGTCGTTCCCGAGATCAAACTGCTGCGTCAACGCCTGGACGACGGCATCCACTCAGCCCGCGAGTCCGCCATTCGTGCAGCGCAAGACGCCGCCCGCCAAGCCAAGGACGCAGCGATTGCTGCCGACCGCTACGCCCATGACGAACCTTGGCGCGTGGCAGGTGCCGCCTTGGCTGTCGGCGCCCTCGTGGGCTTTTTGCTGGCCCGCCGTTAAAGCGCAGTGGCTTCCACTCCTCCGATCCACAGCATGCTATGAATTGGCTGGCTTTGTTAGGGCTGGATGTGATCGTCGCCCGTTGGCGTGTGGCGGCGATCGAAGGCGCCATCGCGGTGGAAGACCGCATGGAGCTGGCCAAGCTGGAGTGGCAAGACCAGAAACGCTACATCCGGCACGTATTGGTGCTGGCCATGGCGGTGGCTGGATTGACCGTGGTGAGCATGGTCATGGTTTCCATGGCCGTACTCGTCCAGTTTTGGGACACCCCGTACCGCAGCGTTGCGGGCTGGATGGTGGCCGGGGTTTGGTTGGCCGCCTGGCTTGGCCTGCTCGTCGCGCTACTGCGCAGCGTACAGCGGGCGGAAGACGGATTTCCTTTAACGCGCCGTGAGCTTGCTCAGGACTGGCGCGACATCAAGGACATGCTATGAGTGAGCCAACCCAGCCCATGCATCCAGACAAACCGCGGGTGCCTGCCACGCCCGCACAGCAACAGATCCTCCATCGTATTGCTGCGCAACGGGAACGGATTCAGGCACGCCAACAGGCCTATGCGCAAGCCAACAGCACTGCGGAGGCCGGTGCTGCTGGAATTGGCGACGATTCACTCGTACTGCGCTGTGTGGCATTTGCCAAGCAGCATCCAGCGGCAGTGGTCGCCTTGGCAGGCGCTGCAATGGCCCTGGGCCCCAGCCGCCTCGTGCGCTGGGCCAGCGTGGCACTACCTTGGATATTGCGCTTTCGCCGCTGATCACGCCAGAACAGGACGCCCGCTGCAAGTGAGGCCAGGCCAGTTTTTCGGCCAGCAATTCGCATGCAGCCGGGTCTTTCCACAGACCCACCACTGCACTGCTAACTTCAGCGTTTAATCCGTGAAGCCTTGATGGCCTTGGCGGCCTGCTCTACCAGTGCAGGGCCTTCATAAATCAGCCCGGTGTAGATCTGCACCACGTCGGCACCCGCCTCGATTTTGCTGACTGCATCTTTGGCACTCATGATGCCGCCGACACCCACAATCGGAAAGTCACGGCCCAGCGCTGCTCTGAGCTGACGAATTACACGGTTGCTGGCCTCCAGCACCGGCGCTCCGCTGAGACCACCCGTTTCTGTGGAGTGGGGCATGCCCTGCACGGCATCGCGCGCGATGGTGGTGTTGGTGGCGATCACTCCGTCCATGCCATGGCGTTGCAGGGTGCTGGCAATCACCCCGACCTGTACCTCGTCCAGATCGGGAGCAATCTTCACAAAAATAGGGACCCTGCGTTTGGTGCGTCCAGCGCTACCTGCGTGTGGCAACTCCTGGCTCGCCAGCCACTCACGCCGCTCGGCGATGGCTCCCAACAAAGCATCCAGTGCTTCATCGCTTTGCAGGGCCCGCAGGTTTTGCGTGTTGGGCGAGCTGATGTTGACGGTCACGTAATCGGCATGCGGGTATACGCCATCCAGACATGCAAGATAGTCACTCGTGGCATTTTCGATGGGCGTGCTGGCGTTCTTGCCAATGTTCAACCCCAGCAACATGGGTGTTGCGCGATGCTGCTTGCGGAACTGAGCCCGCTGCACGTTGTGGATGAATGCATCAAGGCCCTCATTGTTGAACCCCAGGCGGTTGATCAGTGCGCGGGCTTCGGGCAGTCTGAACATGCGCGGCTTGGGGTTGCCTGGCTGGGGCTTGGGGGTGACGGTACCCACCTCCACAAAGCCAAAGCCCATGGCTCCCAAGGCGTCGATGCACCGGGCGTTTTTGTCCAGCCCTGCAGCCATTCCCACCCGATTCGGAAATCGCAGACCTGCCAGTTCCACAGGGTCGTCCACACGCGTTTGGCACCAGGCCCACTGCAACGGGGTGCGCTGCCCCTTGGCCAGCATGTCCATGGTCAGGTCGTGTGCAGCCTCCGGGTCCATGCCAAACAGAAAGGAGCGGGTGAGGGAGTAGGGGATGAGAGACATGGAACGATAATTGAAGAATTACCTTCGATTTTCTCCCATGACGACACCTTCCTCACTCACCCAAGACGAACTCAAGACCCTGGTAGGCCAAGCCGCGTTGCAATACGTGGTGCCCGGCGACATCGTGGGCGTGGGCACGGGCTCTACCGTCAACAAATTCATCGATGCGCTGGCCAGCATCAAGTCGACCATCAAGGGGGCTGTTTCCAGCTCTGTGGCCAGCACCGAGCGTCTTCAGGCTTTGGGTATTCCAGTGTTTGATGCGAACGAAGTGCAGTCTCTGTCGGTGTACATCGATGGTGCGGACGAAATCGACGGCAACGGCAACATGATCAAGGGCGGTGGTGCTGCCTTGACCCGTGAAAAAATCGTGGCCGCCCTGGCGCAGCGGTTTGTTTGCATCGCAGACGAGTCCAAGCGCGTGGAAGCGCTGGGCAAGTTTCCGTTGCCGGTGGAAGTCATCCCCATGGCCACACAGCACATTGCCCGCCGCTTTGAAGCCATGGGCGGGGTGGCCAAGGTGCGGCTGAAAGATGGCAAGCCTCTTGTGACAGATAACGGCCAGCACATCCTGGATGTCACGGGCCTTTCCATTCAAAACCCGCTGGAATTTGAATCGCAAGTGAACCAGTGGCCTGGCGTAGTGACTGTGGGCGTTTTTGCCCACCAGAAGGCGGCCGTGTGCTTGCTGGGCACCGCCCAAGGGGTGCAAACCTTGATTTATTGATCTGCGCCGATCAACAGTCAGCTGCAAAAAAGGGGTGCCCGAAGGCACCCCTTTTTGTTTACAACCTGAGTGTCGTCAGAACTTGATTCCCGCAGGGTTGTTCGGGTTGGGGGCATTCGGATCTGGTGCGGCCACAGGGGGGCGGGCCAATCGACGCACAGTTTCGGTCGCAGCAGGTGCCGTATCAGCCGCTGCCGCAGCAGGTGCTGGCTTGGGTGGTGTCAGCGGAGTTGCTGCAGGACGGCGGTAGTTGCTGGGCAACTGCGAAGTCTTTGGGTAACCCGCTGCGTCAAGGTAGGAGTTCCATTCCGAATCCGAGAAACCCGACAGCTGCTGCCCGCCAATGGTGGCGAAAGGCAAGCTCGAATCGCTGCCCAGCTTTGTCAGGGCTTGCAGGTCTTCCGACGTGTTGATCGTGCGTTCAGAGAAAGGCACACCCCGGGCTTCCAGCATGCGCCGTGCCGTATCGCAGGGCGCGCAGTTCTGGCCGGTGTACAGAGTGACCGGAAAACGCGCTGCCACTTTGCCCAGTTCAAAAGGCAGACCTGCGCCCGCAGCAGAGGAGCCACCGGGGGTGCCTGCTGTCGTTTGCGCCGGTTTGGCGGCCGTATCGGGGGCCCGGTCAGAGAACGTCACCTTCCCGTCAGGGCCAACGATGCGGTAGACGGTTTGCGCATGGGCTCCCACCGACAGCAACGCAAGCATCAGAGACAAAGACAAAACTTTGGGCAGCATATGGTTTCTCCTCAAGAAGGGCTGTATCCCAGGAATGGGGGCTTATTGGCTCATTCCCTGGTGGCGCAGCAGCGCGTCCAGTTGCGGCTCACGGCCACGGAATGCCTTGAATGACTCCATGGCCGGGCGGCTACCACCGGCTTCCAGAATTGCCTTGCGATAGCGGCGACCTGTTTCAATGCTGGGCTGGCCGTCAGCCCCCACTGTTTCTTCAAAGGCTGCATAGGCATCGGCACTCAACACCTCAGCCCACTTGTAGCTGTAATAGCCCGCCGCGTAGCCGCCCGCAAAAATATGGCTGAAGGTGTGGGGCGTGCGGCTGAAAGCCGGGGGCTGCAAGACGGCCACTTCATCGCGCACCTTGGCCAGCAAAGGCATCACATCATTGGCCGGGTCGTGCTCGGTGTGCAGCAGCATGTCAAACAGGGCAAATTCAATCTGGCGCAGTGTCTGCATACCTGCCTGGAAATTCTTGGCGGCAATCATCTTGTCAAACAGCGCGCGGGGCAACGACTCTCCTGTCTCGACGTGAGCCGTCATGTGCTTGAGGACATCCCACTCCCAGCAGAAGTTCTCCATGAACTGGCTGGGCAGCTCCACTGCATCCCATTCCACACCGCCAATGCCGGACACGTCGCGCTCATTCACCTGCGTGAGCATGTGGTGCAGGCCGTGGCCAAACTCATGGAACAGGGTGATGACGTCGTCATGCGTCAGCAGCGCAGGTTTGCCATCCACGCCATCAGCAAAGTTGCAGACCAGATGGGCCACAGGGGTTTGCAGCTTGCCGGTATCCGGGCGCAACCAGCGGGTACGTACGTCATCCATCCAGGCTCCGCCGCGCTTGCCGGTGCGAGCTGGCTGGTCCAGGTAGAACTGGCCTACCAGTTCACCGTTGCGTTCAATGCGGTAAAACTCCACCGAGGGATGCCACACGGGGGCGCTGTCACGGCGAATTGCTACCTCGAACAGCGTTTCGATGATCTTGAACAGCCCCGCCAGCACTTTGGGGGCTGTGAAGTACTGCTTTACCTCTTGCTCGCTGAAGGCGTAGCGTGCTTCCTTGAGCTTTTCAGCGATGTAGGGCCAGTCCCAGGCTTCAGGCGCCGCAAGACCCAGCTCAGTGCGGGCAAATTCGCGCATGTCCGCCACGTCTTTTTCAGCATAAGGGCGAGCACGGTGGGCAAGGTCACGCAAGAAGTGAATGACTTCGGCGGGCGACTTCGCCATCTTCGGCACCACAGACACTTCGCCAAAATTGGCGTAGCCCAGCAGCTGCGCTTCTTCCTTGCGCAGTGCCAGGATTTCGTTAATCAGCGCGGTGTTGTCAAACTTGCGGGCATCGCCCTCGGCTTGTTCGGACGCGCGCGTCACGAAAGCGCGGTAGAGCTTTTCACGCAGATCCGCACGTTGGGCAAATTGCATGACCGGCAGGTAACAAGGCATCTTCAGCGTAAGCTTGTAGCCATCCTTGCCCTCGGCCTTGGCAGCGGCCAGCGCCGCCTGCTGTACATCGGCCGGTACGCCTTCCAGTTCCTCGGCAGTGGCGTAATAGGCAAAGGCATCCGTCGCATCCAGGGCGTTTTCGCTGAACTTCTGGCTCAACTCTGCCTGGCGCTCCTGGATTTGCGCGAAGCGCTCTTTGGCGGGGCCAGTCAGTTCAGCGCCGCTCAACACAAAATTGCGAATGGCGTTGTGGTGAGCACGCTGCTGCTCGGCGTTGAGCGTAGCGGGGTCAATGGCCTTGTACTTGGCGTACAGGCGCTCATCCGCTCCCAGACGCGTCCAAAACTCGGTGACCTGTGGCAGCGCCGCGTTGTAGGCTGCACGCAGCTCCGGCGTATCGGCCACGCTGTTGAGGTGGCTCACGCTGCCCCAGGCAATGCCCAACTGCTCGGTGGCAACATCCAGCACCTTGGCAATGGCGTTCCATTCGGCCGGAAAGTCCGGCGCAGTCACGGTTTCAAGCGCTGCGTTCGCTTTTGCAAGCAGCGCATCCACAGCAGGACCGACGTCGGCGGGCTGGATGCGATCAAACGCGGGCAGGGTGGAGAAGTCGAGAAGGGCGTTGCTCATGCGGATGTAGATAGCGGCGCAGCGCGCAGGTTCAAGTTGCAATGCAGCCGAAAAGGCTTTCTGCCCGAATTAACCGGCAGCGCGCTCTGCGGCTTCCATGGTGTTGACCAGCAGCATGGTGATGGTCATGGGGCCCACGCCACCGGGCACCGGGGTGATGTGGCTGGCTACGGCCTTCACGCCTTCAAAGTCCACATCACCACAAAGCTTGCCTTCGTCGTTGCGGTTCATGCCCACGTCCAGCACCACGGCGCCAGGCTTGACCATGTCAGCGGTCAGAACGTTGCGCTTGCCCACGGCGGCGACGATCACGTCAGCCTGCAGGGTCTGGGCCTTGAGGTCAGCCGTGCGCGAGTGGCAAATGGTGACGGTGGCGTCTTTTTGCAGCAGCATCAAGGCCATGGGCTTGCCCACGATATTGCTGCGACCAATCACCACCGCGTGCTTGCCCTTGAGGTCGTAGCCAATGCTCTCCAGCATCTTCATGCAGCCGTAGGGCGTGCAGGGCCAGAAGCCAGGCATGCCGGTCATCAGTGCGCCTGCGCTGGCTATGTGGAACCCATCCACGTCCTTGGCAGGGGAGATGGCTTCGATCACCTTTTGTGCATCGATGTGGGCAGGCAACGGCAATTGCACCAGGATGCCGTGGATGCTGGGGTCGTTGTTGAGGGCCTCTACGCGCGCCAGCAGCTCTGCCTCAGTCATTCTGGCATCGTGCTTTTCCAGCACAGAGTACAAACCACTGTCTTCACAGGCCTTGACCTTATTGCGCACGTACACCTGGCTGGCCGGGTTGTCGCCGACCAGGATCACCGCCAAACCGGGAGTCACCCCCCGGGCTTTGAGGGCAGCGGCACGTTCGGCCACTTGGGTGCGCAATTGGCGGGAGAGGGCGTTGCCGTCGATGAGTTGAGCAGTCATTCTGTTTTACAAATAAAAACAGCTGCCAGCGCAGATTGGATAAGCGCAGGCAGCTATGAAAATAGGAGCAATCAGGCCTTGGGCGCGTTCTGGCCCAGAGCAATTTTCAGCAGGTCGGCCACGGTGTTGGCATTGAGCTTTTCCATGATGTTGGCACGGTGCGCCTCCACGGTCTTGATGCTGATGCCCAGGTCGTCGGCGATCTGCTTGTTCAGGCGGCCTGCAACGATGCGTTCCAGCACCTGCGCTTCGCGGCTGGTGAGCTTGGAGAGCAGGGCATCGCGGCTGGCGGCTTGCTGAAAGCCGGCAAAAGCTTCGCGGGCATGGTCCAGCATGCGCTCAACCAAGCCCAGCAGTTCTTCTTCGTCGAAAGGCTTCTGGATGAAATCCAGCGCGCCTTTTTTCATGGTGTTCACCGCCATGGGTACGTCGCCGTGGCCGGTGATGAAAACGATGGGCAGTGGCGATTTGCGCTCGATCAACCGGTCTTGCAATTCAAGGCCCGTCATGCCGCCCATGCGGATGTCCACGATCAGGCAGGCCACTTCGCGCGGGTCATAGCGCGTCAGGAAGGTCTCAGCCGAATCAAAGCAGCGTACGCGGTAATCCTTGCCCTCCAGCAGCCATTGCAGCGAATCGCGCACGGCCTCGTCATCATCTACAACGTAAACAGTGCCTTTTTTCGGAATCAAGCTCATGCAATTGTCCTCGGAGTTTGCTCGTTTGCTACAGAGTTTGTAGTGTCATCGGCAGGCTTTGCCAGCGGAAGCCAGAAGGAGAACCGGCAGCCAACGACGTCCGGTCCATTGTAGATGTTCTGCGCCTGCATCCTTCCCTGGTGGGACTCGACGATGCTGCGGCACAAATTCAGGCCCATGCCCATGCCTTCCTGCTTGGTGGAGAAGAAGGCTTCAAAGAGCCGCTCCAGCACTTCAGGGGCCAGGCCTTTGCCCGTGTCCTGCACCGAAAACTCAACCACTTCGCCCTCTTCCGTGTGCTTGGGAACCACGCGCAACTCCACACTGCGGCCCGAAGGAGGGCGCTGAGCATGCTGGATGGACTCGGCGCCGTTCTTCATCAGGTTGACCAGCACCTGCTCGATCAGGATGGTGTCGGCCATCACGGGCGGCAGCCGAGCGGCAATGTAGTGGGTGAGGCGCACGTTGTGACGGCGCAGTTCAATGTCTGCCAGCTCCACGGCTTCAGACACCATGCTGTGCACGTCGGCCAAAGTGCGATTGGGTTCGCTCTTTTTCACAAAGGCACGGATGCGCTGGATGATTTGGCCCGCACGCTGCGCCTGGTGGGCGGTTTTTTGCAATGCCGACAACAACGCTTCTTCCGTGATCTGCCCGCTTTGGATGCGCGAGACCATGCCCGAGCAGTAATTGTTGATGGCGGTGAGCGGCTGGTTGAGTTCATGCGCCACACTGGACGCCATCTCGCCCATGGTGATGAGGCGGCTGACCGATTGGGCGCGCTCTGCCTGCCGCTCGGCCTGTTCCTCAGCCAGGCGACGGGGGGTGATGTCGGTGGCAATGACCATCTGCGCCAAGCGGCCGTCCACCCAGTTCAGGTAGCGTGAGCGCACTTCCAGCCATTTGCCCAGGTCGGGCAGATAAATCTCGGCGTTTTCAGACCGTGCGCTGGTCAAAGGGTCGGTGGGCAGCCCCATCAGGCCATCCTCGTCATCCACTCCGCTGTTGCTGGCTACGGGCAGCACACCGGCCTGGGCCACCAGCTGCAGGTGCCCCGCCGTCTGGGATCCGAACCATTGGCGATAGAGCTTGTTGGCAAACAGCAGCTCTTCGCTGCCCAGCGGCGCCACCGACACTGAGGCGTCCAGCGACTCCAGCACGATGGTGAAACGCTCATGCGCAGCCGTGAGTTGCTGGCGCACGCGGTTGGGCTCGGTGATGTCGGTCATCGACGTCATCCACCCGGTTTGCTGGCCGTGGGCGTCAATCAGGGGCGAGACATACAAGCGGGCATCGAACAGCGTGCCATTCTTGCGCTGCACGCGCACCTGGAATCCGCCGGTCACGCTGCGGCCGCTCAGCTCGTCGCGCAGCTTGGCGTGCAGGGATTCATGGTCTTCCTTAGGCCAGTAGGGGTAGGGGGGCTTCAGGCCCACCAGTTCGGCTTCGCTCCAGCCAGTCATCTGGCACAGCGCCGCGTTCACGTAGGTGATGCGTCCTTCCATGTCCAGCGCGCGCATGCCGGTCAGGATGGAGTTCTCCATGGCGCGACGGAAGTTGGTCTCAGCCACCAGGGCTTGTTGGGCCTGCATGCGCCTGCGGGTGTGACGCCAGGTGGCAATCAGCATCCAGGCCGTCATGGCACTCAGGGTGCCCACCAGCCAGAACAAGCCACTGCCCACCACGCCCAGCGAGGTGCGGTAAGCCTGCGCACGCAGCACCAACCCATTGCCAACGGGGGACACTGGCACTTCGTATTCGTTGGCCTTCGGCGTCCAGGGCAGCAGCTGGGTGGCAGGGTTGCGCGGAGGCAGGGGGGTACCTGCCAGCACCTGGTTACGGGCATCCATCAACGTAACGGCATAGCGCGCCAGCACTTCTGTAGGAGTGCCATAGCGCAGCAGGCTGTCGATGGAGTACTCGCCCAGCACGACGCCAGCGAACTTGCCCTGGTTGTTCAAAGGTACCTGCAATTGCAGCAAGGGCGATGCATCCCCCTTCGCTGCGGCTGGCTGGGCGTAAACCGGTTGCTGAAGGTCGCGGGCCAGGCCGTAGGTGTCTGCGGTCTCTCCAGGCTTGAGCAGCTCGCCCGCCACCCGCAACTGCTGGCTAGACAGCGTGGGCGCCGCATGGCTGGCGCGAATCTTTCGGCGCTCATCAATCCAGGTGATGGCCTGCAGTTCGGGGTATTGGCTGATGAGTGCCTCGGCCCGGTTCACAAATTCCGCGCGCTCCAGCTCCTGGTTGGAGATGTCGCGGGCAATGCGCATCAGTTGTTCCTGGCGTTCCAGCAGGCGCAGGCGAACCCGCTGCTGCGCATATTCCACGTCGCGGCGAAGGGCTTCTTGTTCGCGCTCTGCCTCCTCCGCGCGCAAATACCAGAACGCCGCCACGATGGCGGCCAGAAACATCATCACCGCAGCCAAGGGTGCCAGGGCGGCAAACCGGTCCTGGCGCGTGGGCGAAAGGCTGCGCCACCACTTGCGCCACCAGCGTGCGGGCGCGGCAATGGCCGATGGCTCGGGGGCTGGTGTGGTCTCTGGGCTTGTCGTTTCCATGACTGAAGTGTAGGGGACGGCCATGTCCTTTTCAGCAGCTGAAATTATGTGCGCTTGCAGCAATTTATCGCAATATGAAACATGCAGGCACCATTTGAAATGAAGGCGAATTGTGCGAAACTACGCCACAATTTTTGCCAGCTGCAACTCACAGGAGACAAAGCATGTCAGCTCAGCCCGACCCACAGGCCGGCCTCGGTATCGGCACCGACGCGGATCAACAAGAAACCCGCGAATGGATGGATGCCCTGTCCGCCGTCATTGAAAAAGAGGGCCCCGAGCGTGCCCACTCCCTGTTAGAGCAACTGCTGGAACATGCCCGGCAAAGCAGCATCGACCTGCCGTTTTCTGCCAATACCGGCTACGTGAACACCATTGAGCCCGAGCAGGAAGCCCATTGCCCCGGCAACATCGCCATTGAAAAGCGCCTGCGTGCCTACATGCGCTGGAACGCCATGGCCATGGTGGTGCGCGCCAACCGTCTGAACCCAGCGGACGGCGGCGATCTGGGTGGCCACATTGGCTCCTTCGCTTCCGTGGCCAGCATGTTCGGTGCCGGCTTCAACCACTTCTGGCATGCCGCCAGCGAAAACCATGGTGGCGACCTGCTGTACATCCAGGGCCACAGCGCCCCCGGCATCTACGCTCGCGCCTACCTGGAAGGCCGTTTGAGCGAAGAGCAGCTCGACAGCTTCCGCCAGGAAGTGGACGGCAAGGGCCTGTCCAGCTACCCGCACCCCAAGCTGATGCCTGAGTTCTGGCAGTTCCCCACCGTGTCGATGGGCCTGGGCCCGCTGATGGCGATCTACCAGGCACGCTTCCTCAAGTACCTGCACGCCCGTGGCATTGCCAACACCGAGAACCGCAAGGTCTGGGTGTTCTGCGGCGACGGCGAGATGGACGAACCCGAATCTTTGGGCGCGATTGGCCTGGCGGCGCGTGAGAACCTCGACAACCTGATCTTCGTCATCAACTGCAACCTGCAGCGCCTGGACGGCCCGGTGCGCGGCAACGGCAAGATCGTGCAGGAGCTCGAGGGCGAGTTCCGTGGTGCAGGCTGGAACGTGATCAAGCTGCTGTGGGGCAACGGCTGGGATGAGCTGCTGCGCCGCGACAAGACCGGCAAGCTCAAGCAGCTGATGATGGAAACCCTGGACGGCGACTACCAGGCCATGAAGGCCAACGACGGCGCTTTTGTTCGCAAGAACTTCTTCGGCAAGTACCCTGAGACCGCCAAGCTTGTCGAGCACATGACCGACGAAGAAATCTTCGAGCTGCGCCGTGGTGGCCACGAGCCCGCCAAGGTGTACGCCGCCTTCCACGCCGCCAACGAGCACAAGAACCAGCCCACTGTGCTGCTGGTCAAGACCGTGAAGGGCTACGGCATGGGCAAAGCCGGTGAAGGCAAAAACACCGTGCACCAGACCAAGAAGCTCTCGGACGAGGACATCAAGTACATCCGCGACCGCTTCAACATTCCGATTCCGGACAGCCAGCTGGCCGACATTCCGTACTACAAGCCGGCCGATGACACGCCCGAAATGCAGTACCTGCACGAGCGCCGCAAGGCCCTGGGCGGCTATTTGCCCCAGCGCCGTCCCCAGGCCGATGAGAGCTTCACGGTGCCGTCGCTCGACACCTTCAAGGCCATCCTGGAGCCCACAGCGGAAGGCCGTGAAATCTCCACCACCCAGGCTTATGTGCGCTTCCTCACGCAGCTGCTGCGCGACCAGGCCCTGGGCCCCCGCGTGGTGCCCATCCTGGTGGACGAAGCCCGCACCTTCGGCATGGAAGGCCTGTTCCGCCAGATTGGTATCTACAACCCCAAGGGCCAGCTCTACACCCCGGTCGATCGCGACCAGGTGATGTACTACAAGGAAGACAAAGCCGGCCAGATCCTGCAAGAAGGCATCAACGAAGCCGGCGGCATGGCCAGCTGGATTGCAGCGGCCACCTCGTACAGCACGAACAACCGGATCATGATCCCGTTCTATGTGTATTACTCGATGTTCGGCTTCCAGCGCATTGGCGACCTGGCCTGGGCGGCGGGTGACATGCAGGCGCGTGGCTTCTTGCTGGGCGGCACTTCGGGCCGTACCACGCTGAACGGCGAAGGCCTGCAGCACGAGGACGGCCACAGCCACATCCTGGCGAACACCATCCCCAACTGCGTGAGCTACGACCCGACCTTCGCCCACGAAGTCGCGGTGATCATGCACGACGGTTTGAAGCGCATGGTGGAGCGCCAGGAAAACGTCTTCTACTACATCACCTTGCTCAACGAGAACTACGCCATGCCTGGCCTGCTGCCCGGCACGGAAGAGCAGATCATCAAGGGCATGTACCTGTGCAAGCCTGGCGCCGATGGCGACAAGCGCGTACAGTTGCTGGGCTCGGGCACCATCCTGCGTGAATCGCTGGAAGCCCAGACCCTGCTGGCTGCCGACTGGGGCGTGCAGGCCGACGTGTGGAGCTGCCCAAGCTTCAACGAACTGACCCGTGAAGGCCAGGACGCTGACCGCTGGAACCTGCTGCACCCGCTGGAAACCCCACGCGTGCCGTTCGTTACCCGCCAGCTGGGCAGCCGCAGCGGCCCCGTGGTGGCATCCACCGACTACATGAAGGCCTATGCCGAGCAAATCCGCCCCTTCGTGCCCAAGGGCCGCAGCTACCGCGCGCTGGGCACCGACGGTTTCGGCCGCTCGGACTTCCGCAGCAAGCTGCGTGAGCACTTTGAGGTGAACCGTCACTACATCGTGGTGGCCGCACTGAAGGCGCTGGCCGACGACGGCGTGGTGCACGTGTCCAAGGTGGCTGAAGCCATTGCCAAGTACGGCATCAACGCCGACAAGATCAACCCGCTGTACGCCTAACCCGAGACGGAGACAACAATGGCATTGGTCAACATTCAAGTCCCGGACATCGGGGATTTCGACGAAGTCGGCGTTATCGAGTTGCTCGTGAAGGTGGGTGACACCGTCAAGGCCGAGCAGTCGCTGATCACGGTGGAGTCTGACAAGGCCTCCATGGAGATCCCCTCCAGCCACGCTGGCGTGGTCAAGGAACTCAAGGTGGCGCTGGGCGACAAGGTCAAGCAAGGCTCGGTGATTGCCGTGGTGGAAGCTGTTGGCGCCACTGCCGCAGCCCCAGCGGCTGCGCCCGCACCTGCAGCGCCGCCTGTAGCCGCCCCGGCTGCTCCAACGGCCGCTCCTGTGGCCGCCGCACCTCCGCCAGCCACCGCAGGCCCGGTGGAAGTGCGCGTGCCCGACATTGGCGACTTCAAGAACGTGGCCGTGATCGAGCTGCTGGTCAAGCCCGGCGACACCGTGGCGCTGGAGCAATCACTCTTCACCGTCGAATCCGACAAAGCCTCGATGGAGATTCCTTCGCCCGCCGCAGGTGTGCTCAAGGAACTCAAGGTCAAGATCGGTGACACGGTGAACATCGGCGACCTGGTGGCCATTCTGGAAGGCGTGGCCAGCACCGCGGCGCCTTCCGCCACCGCACCTGTTGCGGCAGCTCCCGCACCTGCAGCCCCCGTGGCTCCGGCTCCCGCCATGGCGGCAGCAGCCCCTGTAGCGGCGACGGCGACGGTGGCAGCCCCCGCCCACCAGCCCGGCGCTGCCACGCTGGGTCTGCCGCACGCCAGCCCCTCGGTGCGCAAGTTCGCCCGCGAGCTGGGCGTGCCGCTGGAAGAGGTCAAGGGCAGCGGCCCCAAGGGTCGCATCACCCAGGACGACATCCAGAACTTCACCAAGCAGGTGATGAGCGGCGCTGCGCAAACCAAGGCCCAGGCCGCTAAGGCACCCGCACCGGCAGCCGGTGGTTCTGGCGTGGGTCTGGACCTGCTGCCCTGGCCCAAGGTCGATTTCGCCAAATTCGGCCCGGTGGAACGCAAGGACCTCTCGCGCATCAAGAAGATCAGCGGCGCCAACCTGCACCGCAACTGGGTCGTCATCCCGCACGTCACCAACCACGACGACGCGGACATCACCGACCTGGAAGCCTTCCGCGTGCAGTTCAACAAGGAGAACGAGAAGAGTGGCGTCAAGGTCACCATGCTCGCCTTCATGATCAAGGCCGCCGTGGCCGCGCTCAAGAAATTCCCAGAGTTCAACAGTTCGCTCGACGGCGATCAGCTGGTGATGAAGAACTACTTCCACATCGGCTTTGCGGCCGACACGCCCAACGGGCTGGTGGTTCCCGTCATCAAGGATGCCGACCAGAAGGGCATCGTGCAGATCAGCAAGGAAATGGGCGAACTCGCCGCCAAGGCGCGCGAAGGCAAGCTGGCCCCGGCAGACATGCAGGGCGGCTGCTTCTCCATCAGCTCGCTAGGCGGCATCGGTGGCCGTTACTTCACGCCCATCATCAATGCACCAGAAGTCGCCATCATGGGCGTGTGCAAGAGCAGCATTGAACCCAAGTGGGACGGCAAGCAATTCGCCCCGCGCCTGATGCTGCCCCTCTCCCTGAGCTGGGACCACCGCGTGATCGACGGCGCCGCCGCCGCACGTTTCAACGTGTACTTTGCCTCGCTGCTGGCGGACTTCCGCCGCATCGTGATGTAACGCGAGGGCCCGACACATGGCAATCATCGACATCAAAGTGCCCGACATTGGCGACTTCGCCGAAGTCGGTGTGATCGAAGTGCTGGTCAAGCCTGGCGACAGCATTAAGGCCGAGCAGAGCCTGATCACCGTGGAGTCCGACAAGGCCTCCATGGAGATCCCCTCCAGCCATCCTGGTGTGGTGAAGGAACTGAAAGTGAAGCTGGGCGACAAGATCGCCGAAGGTGCTGTGGTGCTGACGCTGGAAGTGCAGGGCGCTGCCGCTGCGGCACCGGCTGCAGCACCAGCCCCTGCAGCACCAGCTTCTCTGTCAAAACCGGCTCCAGCGCCCGCTGCACAAGCGCCAGCAGCTCCTAATATTGCAGCAGCCAGCTTCGGCGGTTCTGCGGATCTGGACTGCGATGTGCTCGTGCTGGGCGGCGGCCCTGGCGGCTACTCGGCGGCGTTCCGGGCGGCTGACCTGGGCCTCAAGGTCATCTTGGTAGAGCGTTACGCCACCCTGGGCGGCGTCTGCCTGAATGTGGGTTGCATCCCCTCCAAGGCGCTGCTGCATGTGGCGGCGGTGATGGACGAGGTGTCGCACCTGTCTGCCGCTGGCATCGACTTTGGCGCGCCCAAGGTCAACGTGGACCTGTTGCGCGGCCACAAGGAAAAGGTCATCGGCAAGCTCACCGGCGGCCTGGCCGCCATGGCCAAGATGCGCAAGGTGACCGTGGTTCGTGGCTACGGCCACTTTGTGGGTGCCAACCACCTCGAAGTGGAAGAAACCACAGGCACCAGCCAGGACAAGACGGGCACCAAGAAAGTGGTTGCGTTCAAGCGCGCCATCATCGCTGCGGGCAGCCAGGCCGTGCGCCTGCCGTTCATGCCCGAAGACCCACGCGTGGTCGATTCCACCGGCGCGCTGGCACTCAAGGAAGTGCCCAAACGCATGCTCATTCTGGGCGGCGGCATCATCGGCCTGGAAATGGGCACGGTGTACAGCACGCTGGGCGCGCGCCTCGATGTGGTCGAGATGATGGACGGCCTGATGCAGGGCGCTGACCGCGACCTCGTCAAGGTGTGGCAGAAGATGAACGCCCACCGTTTCGACAACATCATGCTCAACACGAAGACGGTGGCGGCCGAGGCCACACCCGAAGGCATCAAGGTGAGCTTTGCGCCCGCCAAGGATGGCGTGACAGTGCCCGAACCTCAGGTGTACGACCTGGTGCTGCAGGCCGTAGGCCGCACGCCCAACGGCAAGAAGATCGCTGCCGACAAGGCTGGCGTGGCCGTCACAGACCGTGGCTTCATCAACGTCGACATCCAGATGCGCACCAACGTGCCGCATATCTTCGCCATCGGCGACATCGTGGGCCAGCCCATGCTGGCGCACAAGGCGGTGCATGAGGCGCACGTGGCGGCTGAAGTCATCGCGGGTGAACTGCAGGGCAACAAGGAACTGGCCAGCGCCGCCTTCAACGCCCGCGTGATCCCGTCGGTGGCCTACACCGACCCCGAAGTGGCGTGGGTGGGCCTGACCGAAGACCAGGCCAAGGCCCAGGGCATCAAGGTCAAGAAGGGCCTGTTCCCCTGGTCGGCCTCCGGCCGCGCCATCGCCAACGGCCGCGACGAGGGCTACACCAAGCTGCTGTTTGACGATTCGCCCGAGGCCCATGGCCACGGCAAGATTCTGGGCGGCGGCATCGTGGGCACCCACGCGGGCGACATGATTGGTGAGATCGCCCTGGCCATCGAAATGGGAGCCGACGCGGTGGACATCGGCAAGACCATCCACCCGCACCCCACGCTGGGCGAAAGCATTGGCATGGCGGCGGAGATTGCCCACGGCAGTTGTACCGACGTGCCACCCCAGCGCAAATAACGCGCCGTAGCACAGGAGCCCGGCCGCACCGTCTGGAGAAACGCCATGGCAGCCGTCAAGAAGTTTCCCAAAGCCCCCGCCCACCCCGAGCGGGTGAGCTGGGGTTGCAACTTGTACTGCCCGGCCAAAGACATGCGGTGTGGCAATGGCTCCGACCGAACCCAGCACCCGGCAGAGCTGTTTGGGGATGATTGGGATCAGTGGGGGCTGGATGCTGACGAAGCCTTGGCAGCGTCAGCACCCGCTCCCGAGGTTCCGCCCAAGCCTTGAGGCCTGGCAGCGCAAGCCAAAATCAAAAGTCGCACGGTTTTTACGACTGTGCGACTTTTTATTTTGTGGCGGCAGATGCGTTGGCACCAGCGGCGCTGGCCGTCCCCAGCAATTGGTTCTGCATCAAAACGGCACTGGCGAAAACTGGTGGAAAATACCGGGTTCGTTGCCACTGCGCGCCAGGGGCAGCGCAATCGCCCCGGCTTTCCACTTTTTTGCTCTCCTGAGCCTGTCCATGCAAGACGTTCAAAACTCCAAGATCTCTGTCGAGAAGATCGGCGGCACTTCCATGACCGCCTTTGGCGATGTGCTGCGCCACATCATGTTGTACGACCGTTCTCGGATTTACGGCCGCATTTACGTGGTGTCTGCCTACTCGGGCGTGACGAACCAGTTGCTGGAGCACAAAAAGACGGGCGAGCGCGGCATTTACGCCCTGTTTGCCGAAGGCAAGGGCTATCAAGACGCACTGGCCAACCTGGCCATCAGCCTCAAAAAGCTCAACGCAGGCTACGCCGACCTGGGCCTGCCTCTGGATGTGGCCGACGCCTTTGTGGACCAGCGCATTGGCCAGGCCCGCGAATACCTGAACGCCATGCACCATGTGCTGGCCAGCGGCTATCTGAGCCGCAAAGATGTGCTGCTGGCAGCGCGCGAAGTGCTGGCATCGATTGGTGAATCGCACAGCGCGTTCAACTCGGTCGAGATCCTCAAGGCCAACGGCGTGAACGCCGTGCTGATGGATCTGGCTGGTTTTGACGACAACGAAGCCTGGACCATTGACGAGCGCATTGCCCACAGCTTCAAGGGCCTGGACCTGAGCGACAAGGTGGTGGTGGCCACCGGCTACACCAAGGGCACCGAAGGCATCATGCGCGAGTTTGACCGCGGCTATTCTGAAGTCACCTTCAGCAAGATCGCCGTGGAAGTGCGCCCCGCCGAGGCCGTGATCCACAAGGAATTCCACCTGTCTTCTGCCGACCCCAACCTCGTCGGTCTGGAAAACGCCATCGTGGTGGGCGCCACCAACTACGACGTGGCCGACCAGCTGGCCGACGTGGGCATGGAGGCCATCCACCCCAAGGCCGCCAAGCCGATGGAGCTGGCAGGCATTCCGATCCGCCTGAAGAACACGTTCGAGCCCGACCACCCCGGCACGCTCATCACCAAAGATTTCGTGGGCGAGCGCGCCCGCGTCGAGATCGTGACCGGCACCGACAAGGTCACGCTGATCGAGATCCACGACCCCAGCATGGTGGGCACCGTGGGCTTTGACGCTGGCCTGATGGAAGTGTTTTGCAAGCATGGCGTGAGCTACATCCTCAAGGCCACCAACGCCAACTCCATCGCCCACCTGGTGTGGGACAGCCAGGCCACCCAGGAACTGGTGGCCGAGCTGGAGGAGACCTACCAGGTCGTGACCATCAAGCCCAGCGCCATCGTGTGCGCCATTGGCTCCAACATCAGCATCCCTGGTGTGCTGGCCAAGGCAGCGCAAGCGCTGGCCGATGCCCATGTCAACGTGAACTGCGTCTCGCAGACCCTGCGCCAGGTGAACATGCAGTTCGTGATCGAGCGCGAAGACTACAAGACCGCCGTGAAGGCGCTGAACATGGCGCTGTGCGTCAATTCAGGCACACCCGTGCCTCGCGTCTGATCCCAGGCTTTGCCCGCCTCAAGCCCGCCTTGCGCGGGCTTTTTTGTGGGCGCCGGGGCGTATGGGTGGGATAGGGCCTGCGGCATGGCGCTTTATCTTTTTTTATCCAAAATAGATAATTAACCTGTAGAAGATAAAAAGAGGTAAGCATGGCCACCGACGTTTTTCACCGCACCGCCTATGCCGAGCAGATGGCGCAGCAACTGCTGCAGCCGTCGCCCCTGCACATGAACGTGCGCTCGGGCGTGCTGCTGTCGGGCATACGCCGTGTGGGCAAAACCACCTTCCTGCGGCAGGACCTGGTGCCAGCGCTGGAAGCGCGTGGTGCGCTGGTGGTGTACGTGGACCTGTGGGCCGACCGCAGCAAGAGCCCTGCAACCCTGGTGCTGGACGCCGTGCGCGCCACGCTGCAGCAGATGCAGACCCCCGGCTCGGGTTTGCTGCAGCGCTTCAAAGGGCTGAACCTGGGTGCCGTGGGCCTGACCCTGGGCTTCCAGATCGAACACCTGGGCACGCCCGGCGGTGCCACGCTGGCGCAGGCATTCTCTGAACTGGTGGCCAAAGCCAGGGTGGATGTGGTGCTGATCGTGGACGAGGTGCAGCAAGCGCTGGGCACCGAAGATGGCACCAGTCTGCTGCATGCCCTGAAGGCCGCGCGGGACGCGGTGAACGCCCAACCGGGCACACCAGGGTACTTCTTGTTCTTGGGCACCGGCTCGCACAAGTCGCTTATCACCGACATGGCCACGCGCCATTCACAACCCTTCACCGGCGCGCTGACCACAGCGTATGAGCCGCTGGGGCAGGATTTTGTGCAGTGGCAACTGCAACGCATTGCCAGTGCGCCCGGCGTGGTGCTGCCCCGCGCCGCCGTGGCATGGGCAGGGTTTGAGGCACTGGGCCATCGGCCGGAAGAAATGCTCAAGGCCCTGGTGCAATTACAAAGCGCCCAGGCACCGGCCGACCAGGCGTTCCCCATCATCTGCGCCACGCTGGCCTCGGCCGCGGCCGATGTGGAACTGCGCGCCATTGAAGAGTTTGGCGAGCTGGGCCAGGCGGTGTTCGACTTCATTGCCCAGGGCAGCGAAACCGGCGTGTCGGGCCTGTTTGCCGAAGAAGCCATGGCCAGCTACGCGGCCCGCACGGGTGGCAAGGTGCCCACATCGCAGGTGCAAAAGCTGGCCGAAAAAATGATCAGCGCCAACCTGATTGCACGCCCCGGCCACGGCATCTACACCGTGGCCGACCCGTTTGTGCGCAAGGTGTGGCTGGAGCGGCGCAAGCTGCTGCAGCGCTAGGTCGCCACAATTTGCTATTAAATCAATAGCTGTTAGCGCTTTACCAGTAAGCGCTACAGCCATTTTTGGCTTGTATCACACCTTACGGCGGCTGATGAGCAGCACCCCCGCCAGCACCAGCCCCGCACCCATCATTTGCCACACCGACATGGGCTCGGCCAGCAGCCAGTAGCCGAAGAAGATGGTGAGCATGGGCCCCAGCGTGCCGATGAGCGCGGTGCGCGCCGCGCCAATGCGCCGAATGGCCGCCGAGGTCATGAACACCGGCAGCACGGTAGAAAACACCGCCATGCCCACCGCGTGCAGATACACCGGAGCTGGTTGCGCCAGCGCCTGCAGGGGCTGGCTCACGGCAAAGTGCAGCAAGGTGGCCACCGTGGACACCAGCATCGCCAGCGCGGTGAAGCGCGCCGCGCCCAGCCGCCGAATCACGGGCTCGCTGCCCGCCTGGTAGAAGGCGTAAGACACCGAAGAGCCCAGCACAAAAGCCGCGCCGATCAGCACCGCCCGCATCTCGCCGGCAATGTGCAAGTCGTGCGCAAACGCCAGGCCAATGCCCGCGTACGACAGCAGCAGGGCACCAATTTCGCGGCGCGATGCGGTTTTGCCGAGAAAGACCACGCCGATCAGGATGGTGAGGGTGGGGTAGGTGAACAGAATCAGCCGCTCCAGGCTGGCGGTGATGTACTGCAAGCCCATGAAGTCCAGAATGCTCGCGCCGTAGTAGCCCAGCAGCCCCAGCGCCGTCACCCAGCCCCATTCGCGCAGGCTGAGCGGGGGCAGGTTGCGGCTGGCCTTCCAGCCCACCCAGGCAAACGCGGGCAGCGAAAACACCATGCGCAGCGCCAGCAGCGTGACCGAATCCACCGGCACGGCCTGCGGCACTGCATAGGCCAGCTTCACAAAAATGGCTTTGAAGGAAAAACCCAGCGCCGCCAGAATGGCGAGGGCAATGCCGAGGCGTTCGGCGGACCAGTGTTTCCAGGGCATCAGTGGGGGCGCAATCCAGAAAGTGCGAGGCGGGCGGTCAGGTACCTGCCTTCGTTGAGTGGACGTGATGATGGGGCAAACCCGCAGTCCCCGCCCTTGCCCATTTCCACAGCGTGCATTCGCCAAAAGCGAATGGTGCTAACGTGCGTGCCGCATTCGGGCAGGCGGCTCATTCACCGGCTGCAGCCGCTGCAGCCGGTGGAATGGTGGGGCGCAAGGCGCAGCTACTTTCCACTTGCTGCAAAAAACATAGCTGCATGCGCTTGTTAGCATTGCGCTGGCGCCCATTTTTGTATAAAACCCTGCCTCCCCACGCGGGTGGCGTTGTTGCCCCCGGCCACTCGATCCATCCATTCGATTGCACCCGCGCTGCACCCTGGCGGGGGCATGACCGTTCCATATCGCTTCCTCTATGCAAGCCCTGCTCAGCGCCATCGCCTCCATGCCCCTGCCCACCGATGCACAGCGCATCTTTCATGGCCGTGGGGGCCGTCACCCAGGTTGCGAGCAGTGGACGCTGGACGCCTACCCGCCCGTGTTCGTTCTCACCAGCTTTTTGCCAGCCACCGACGAGACCGATGCGCAACTGGCCGCCATTGGCCAGGCCCTGGCAGATCGCTGGGCCGTGCTGGCCCCAGGGCAGCCGCTGAACTGGGTCTTCCAGTGCCGTAACGAAGCGCTGCGCACCCAGGGCCGCACCGAAACGCGGCTGATGCAAGGCGAAGTGCCTGACCCGCACGTAGTGACCGAGAACGGCGCGCGCTTCAAAGCCCATGTGCTGCGCGGCCAGAACCATGGCCTATTTCTCGATATGGCTGAAGGCCGCCGCTGGGTGCGCCAGTATGCAGAGGCCCGCAGGCAAGACCGCTATGGCCTGAAGGTGCTCAACCTGTTCGCCTACACCTGCGCGTTTTCAGTGGTGGCATTGCAGGGCGGGGCCAAACAGGTGGTCAACGTGGACATGAGCCACGGCGCCATGGCCATTGGCCAGCAAAACCACCAGCTCAATGGCATCACCACCGGCGCCAGTTTTTTGGCGCACGACATCTTCAGCAGTTGGGGCAAGATCACCCGCAGCGGCCCCTACGGCCTCGTCATCATGGACCCGCCCAGCTACCAAAAGGGCAGCTTCGTGGCCACCAAAGACTACGCCCGCCTCCTGCGCCGCCTGCCCGACTTGCTCGCCCCCGGCGGCCACGCCCTGCTGTGCCTGAACGCGCCCGAGCTGGGCGTGGACTTTTTGCAAAGCCAGATGCAGGAACTGGCACCCGAGCTGCAGTTTGTGGAACGCGTTGCCAACCCGGCAGCGTTTGCCGATGTGGACGAGGGCAGGGCGCTGAAGGTGCTGGTGTACCGAGCCGCTGGCATTTGAGTCTCAAGGAAAGCTCGCAGAGCAACCTACCGTTTTGCGCCCCGCTAACTCAAAATGCGGCACACATCTCCTATTGATCCAGCCTCTTTGACTTTGAAAAATCCGTTCCGCTTGAGCCCTTCGACAGGCTCAGGGCAGGCTTGTCGAAACCTTGTGCTGCGCTTCGACGGCGCTTATTAAACGGTTCAGGTGGCTTCGTGCCAGATCAATAACGAAGCAGCTTTCCTTGGCACTGTACTGAGGGGGGCCTTCACAAGCGACAAATGCGCCGTGTGCCAATGAACCGTTATGTGGCTCATTGAGCTCCTTGCAGCAACGACGCCACATCCGGTATTTCTTTCCAGTCAAAGGCCAGCTTGCCCCTCAGCGCTACAGTCCCATCGCTGTTCTGAATAGCGTCCCAGTCAGCAATGCCCAGGGTCCTGTTCAGAGCCACCACCTTGCGGCCAGTGCGCAGATCAGTCAGATAAAGGTTGGCTTGACCATCCTCCAAAGTCAGTGCAACCGGGCCCGCAGGAGTGTTGAGCCAATGCACCAGCCAGTAGTAGTGCTGACTGTTTTTCATACCTTGCGCGTTGTACAGAGCTTCAAAGCTCTGCATCTGGGCACATTGATTGACGAACGAATTTTTCCTGCGGCACTGCGAATGCACATTTACGTTTTTACCGGTCGCAGAGATGTTCAATGGGTACAGCTTTCGGGTCTGAATGTCCATCAATGCGAAGTCGTCTGTGCGGTTGGTGCCCAAGAAGGAGCCGATGCTCTGCAGATTGGCGGCGATTTTGGAAAAAGAGTCGGTGCCTGTCGCCCCCTCTTTTTCTAACAGCACGAAGCCGGTGGCGCCAACATGGCCCCTTTGCAAAGGGGCCAGGAAATAGCCGCTAGGAATCGCTATGTTGCTTACCCCTTGGCCGGCCTTGTAACGAAAAGCGGCGGTTTCCCTCCCCACCAGAAAGCCGTCCGAAAGTACGGACAGTGTCTGACCACTCAGCTGCTGGCCGGTGGATGTGACGACTTCCCATCCATTCGGCCCCTGCCTCCCCGTGGCCAAGACCAATTTGCGTGATGGGTCTGCCGCACTCAGGCTTTTAACGCTCATTCCGCGTGAGCTTTGAACCATGTAGGTCACTGCACCGCCTACTACGTCGGTGGCGTAACTGGAAATACGACCTTCCGGATCCAGCACCGGCTGCCCATTGATGTCGAACCCGTCTTTGCGCGCAGTAAAAGAAAGCTGCACGGGCTTTGCTGGCCATGCTGCAAGCGTCTGCGTGATTTGTTCTTCGGTTAAGGCCGCGTTCTGCGCGGTTGCTACCGCAGCGCCCCCTGTCGCTCCAGGCACGCCAACTGGCGAGGTCGGCTGGACCCTAAGCTGCGAGGCTGCCTGCAGGGCTCCCACGGAACCCATCAGCTGCGCAAGTTTGTTTCGCATGGACTGAACCATGACTTGAGCTTGCTCCTGGGTGAGCGCCATGCCGCTTGCTTGATACTGCTCGCGCACGGTTTTCACATATTCGCGCTCTTGAGGAGTCCAATCTGTTTCAGGAACACCCGCAGGTACGGGTGTGCTTTGGGCCTTTTGGCGCATTTGCTGAACTGCAGAGGCTGCTTGCTCATCTCCGTAAACAAGCCCCTGCTGCTGGAACAGGTTGCGCGCATTTTGAACAAACTGGCGTTCCTGTTCCGTCCATTGGTCGGCAGGTATTCCCTGCGCTGAGGCCACTGCAACGCAAACCATACCTGCAATGGCCCACAAAGCCTGATACCAGTACCTGCTCTTCATCTCTCTTATTCCTCCCGGGGATCTTGCCAATCAAACCGTTGACCTGCCTCTGAACAGAAAAGCGGTGGCAGGGAAACGGCACAGAAACAAAAGACCTGCGAAAAGAAGTGCGGACACAAAAAAAGCCGCAAGTGAACACTTGCCTGATTTACCAAATAGCCCGACTAAGCCTCATGCCAATGGGGCGGGGCCGTGGATTTGCGTCCGCAATTTACATTTCGTTTGCCTTTTGCGCGGTGCGATTGTAGTTTCTGTTTACATAAAGAAACAAATGGGATGGCCTACGAAAGAAGCTATCGCTCGACAAACTTACTGACGACTACCGCCCATTCCTCGGGCTCCACCGGGGTGATGGACAGCCGGCTGCCTTTTTGCAGCACCCGCATCTGCGATAGCAGCGGGGTGCTGCGCAACTCGGCCAGGCTGATCAGGCGCGTTTTGCGCAGGGCCTGCACATCCAGCAGCAGCCAGCGGGGTGCATCGGCGGGCGATTTGGGGTCGAAATAGGGGGAGGTGGGGTCGAACTGCGTGGGGTCCGGGCGGGTGCCGCTGGCCACGCGGGCAATGCCGGCAATGCCCGGCTCGGGGCAGCTGGAGTGGTAGAACAGCACGCCGTCGCCCACCTGCATGCCGTCGCGCATGAAATTGCGCGCCTGGTAGTTGCGCACGCCCGTCCAGGGCACGGTGGCGTTGGGCGCGGCCAGGGCGTCGTCGATGGAACACTCGTCGGGCTCGGACTTCATGAGCCAATAGCGGGGCGCTGGAGCAAGGGTGGATGTGGTCATGGGGTCGGCGGGCTGGCTTGGCAGGGTTTTGATGCTATTGATTTAATAGCTGGTGGCGCTTATTCCATAAGCGCCATGTGCCATTTTGGCTTGAAAAATGGTGTGGCCGTTAGACTGGGTCCCACAAAAGTCAGCGCACCCGCGCACATACCGCGCGCCCAAGCCCGCGCGAACCACAACAACAAACGATGCTTGAGGGAGTCTGTGATGGGTTCATCCGCAGAAAACGGGACTGTGCATGCCCCGCAGGGCCAACCCTGGCTGACGCGCAAGGCATGGGCAGGCAACCGCATTCGGTCGCACAAGCGCTGGGAGGTCATCATCCTGTGGGGCTTTGCCGTGGTCTGGTGCGCTCTGTCCATGCCCCTGGCCTATGTGCAGATTCCAAAGGCTTTGGCACGGGGTGAGACGCTGGTGGCCTGCATCATCGGCCTCATGCTGGTGGTGGCGGTGGGGTTGCTCATCGGCGCCATCCGCACCACGCGCGATGCGCGCCGCTTTGGCGATGTGGCGCTGCAGCTAGACCCGTTTCCGGGCAGCATTGGCGGGCACTTTGGCGCCACCACGGTGCTGCCCGTGGCGTATCGGCCGGGGCTGCTGTTAGCCGCCACGCTGGCCTGTCTGCACCACAGCACCCGCCGCACCACCGACGCTGACAACGACAACAACACCGAGGCCCGCGAGAACGTGCTGTGGCAAAGCGAGGGCATGGCCCAGGTGCGGCCGCAGGGCGATGGCATTGCGCTGAGCTTTCGGCTGGATGTGCCGCCAGGCCTGCCAGAATCCGAGCCCGCCCACGGCGACCACCACGCCTGGCGCCTGACGCTGGAGAGCCGCAGCGACCCACCATTGGCGTTTGTGCGCCACTTTGATGTGCCGGTTTACGCCACGGGCGAGGCATCGCAACGGCTGGTGGCTGATGCTGCCCAGCACCCGGCGGCGGTGCAGTCTCGCAAAGCCCGGCTGGACGAGGTGGTCCACCTGGAGCGCACCCCCGGTGGGGTGGACCTGTATTTGCCCTATGGCCGCACCTGGCAAAAAAACCTGCTCTGGCTGGTGTTTGGCGTGACCTTTGGCGGCTTTGGCCTGCTGGCTGGCCGCCTGGGGGCACCGCTGCTGTTTCCTTTGGTGTTTGGGGGAGTGGGCGGCGCTTTTACCGTGTGGGCCATTTTTGCGCTGGGCAACAGCCTGAAAGTGCAGTTCAGCCCTCAGGGCCTGCGCACCGAGCGGCGCCTCTTGGGCTTCATGTTTGCCTGGCACCAGGTGCCCCACAGTGATTTGCAGGGGCTGCAGCTGGTGCAAAGCTACACCTCGCAATCGGGCTCGCAGCACACCGTGTGGTACCGGATACGGGTAGCGCTGAAAAGCGGCAAAACCATCACCGTGGCCGACAGCCTGCGCGGCGAGGCCGTGGCAGAGCAGATGCTGCAACAACTGGCCCAAGCCACCGGGCTACCCGTCCGTGCGGACTGACAGCCATTCATCCTCTCTCCAACCCCATGTCTCGCACATCCACCCCCGCCACGCCCCTCGCCAGCGCAAATCCTTCTCACGCGAGGGAGGCTTCCTCGCCCCTCAAGCTCGGCCTGGCGGCGCTGTTCATGCTGCCCTTTGTGGTGCTTGGGCTCAGCCTGCTGCTGTTCGGTGCGGGCCCCACGCTGGTGGACTGGGCCCGCTCCCAGCAGTGGCAGGCCACCCCGGCCATCGTTGAATCTGCCGCCACCCTGTGGGAGCCTGGGCAAGAGGGCGCGGCAGCCTACGGGGTGGAGGTGCGCTTTCGCTACACCGCGGCGGGCCAGGAATACCGTGGGCAGCGGGCATCACTGCACATAGGCAATGGCAACGCCAGCCTGTATTACCAGCAACTGGGCGAAAGGCTGGAAGCCGCGCAGCGCACAGGCACACCGGTGCCGGTGTGGGTCAACCCCGCCCAGCCCACCGAATCGATGGCAGACCGCAGCCTGCGCCTGGATTTGCTGGCGCTGGAGCTGGTGGTAGCGCTAGGCTTCACGGGCTGCGGCCTGGGTGTATGGTGGGTGCTGCTGCGCATTTGGCGCAGCCAGCGCCGGGGCAGTCTTCCCAGGTCAGCGTCATGACCCAGCAACTCTCTGCTGCCGAGCGAAAGCAAACGCTCATCGGGCTGCTCATCGGGACGGTGCTGGCCGTGCCATTTGCCGCGGCGGGCCTGGGCATCCTGCTCTTCATGACAGCGCCCATGGTGTATGACTGGGCTCGCATGCAAACCTGGCACAGCGTGCCAGCGCAGGTGGAGGCGGCCACGCTGCAAAGCCACAAGCCCAGCAAAGGGGGCACCGCCCACAGCATCGCCATCCGCTACCGCTACCAGGTGGGCGGGGTGGAATACACGGGAAGCCGCGCCTCCCTCACCACGCGCGCCGACAACATCGGCAGCTTTCAAGAGCAGCTGGGCCATCGCCTGCAGGGCGCCGAACGCACGGGCGAGCCAGTGACGGTGTGGGTCAACCCCGCGCAGCCCACCGAGTCGATCGTGGACCGCAGCCTGCGCCCCGGCCTGCTGGCCTTGCAGTTGGGGCTGGCCCTGGCGTTTGGGGGCTTTGGCGGCCACCTTTTGGTGCGCATGGGGCGCACGATGTGGGTCCGGCTGCGCACACAGCCCCCGGGCTAACGCCGGGGTGGTTACAGCTTGGCCGCCTGGCTGGCCTGGCCCAGTGCAATGCTCTTGTACAGCGCCACCAGCAGGTCCGACTGCGTGACCATGCCCACTACCTTGCGCTGCTCATCCACCACCGGCACATGGGGCAGGGCTCGCTGCGAGATCTGGCGAATCAGCTCCGACAAGGGTGTCTGCGGCGTGGCTGTAAAAACGTCGGCGCTCATGATCTGGCCCACCACTTCGGGCTTTTGCGCAAACAGGCCCGGGGTGCGCTTGAGCAGCACCTGAATCCGCGTGGCCAGGTCTTTGGGGGTGGCCTGTTGGTCAATCTGGCGCAGAAAATCCGCCACCGTGACGATGCCAATCACCCGCTCAAACCGGTCCACCACGGGCAGGGATTTGATTTTGTGCTGGCGCAGCAGCCTCCAGGCCTGGGCCAGTTCGGTGTCGAAGTGGGCGGTGATCACGTCGCGCGACATGATGTCGCCACAGGTCAGTGCCACATGGCGGCCAAAGGCGTGGTCCACCGCCAGGTTGTAGATCTCGACCAGCTCGTCCTCTTGCACGTCCACAAAGGTGTTCAGCATTTTGACGGCGCTTTCCAGATCCGTGTGGTTCAGCCCCATGCGCTCAATTGGCGGCCGGTCTTGCGTGCGGTGGCTGGGGCCGGGCGGGGTGCTGCTGTGCGGGTAGCGGCGGCGCAGCAGCATGCGGTTGATGAGCAGCGCCACCAGCAGCAATGTGCCTGCGTTGATGGCAATCAGCTCGGCCACCGCCACCATATCGGCGTTGGAATACGGGCCGTTGAGCACCAGCAACAACGCCAGCGCGCCCCCCGGCGGGTGCACGCAATTGAGCCAGGCCATGAGCCAGATGGTCAGCGCCACCGCCAGGGCGGCCGCCAAAATGGGCTGAGTCACCCAGTGCGAGCAGGCCAGCCCCGCTGCGGTGGCGATCAGGTAGCTGCCCAGCAGCGGCCACGGCTGGGCCAGCGGGCTGTGAAACTGCACAAACAAAATGACCACACTGGCCCCCACGGGCGCCAGCAGCCAATGCGCGTCCAGCGGCAAGCTGCGCAGCAGCAACCCACACGCAGCTAGGCACAGCAGTGCACCCAGGCTGGCTTTCCACCGCTCACTGCTCGATAAGGAAAGGGTGTTGCTCAACACCCTGGTGTGGAACCAGGCGTTTATTCTTTTGTGCACTTGAAACGAAGAGCAGGAAGGCTGGAGAACGGGCGAACGATCGCCGCCGTGGCGCACCACATTGGGGCAGGTGCACATGGTACTGCTCAGGCCGGGCCATCGCGGCAGTAGGGTTTCCGCCGCGCGCGCGGCAGATTTGCTATCTTATTGATAGCTTGTTGCGCTTGTCAGTAAAGCGCTGGGGGCGAAAAAGACCTAATTTTCGGGCGGCTGCAGCGGCCGAGGCCGACGCTTGCCGGTGCCGCCCCAGCGCAGTGCATCGTCGCCTGGAATGCCCAGCGGGTTGTTGGCGGGCTCGGCCAGCGGCGCCAGCAGAGCGTGCAGGTCGGCCTCGCTGAACTTCACCGCGCCCTCGGCATCGTGGCCCAGCACGCCATGCGCCAGCGCGGCCTTGCGCTCCTGCAGTTCCAGCATGCGTTCTTCGATGCTGCCTTCCACCACCAGCTTGTAGACGAACACAGGCTGTTCTTGCCCGATGCGATGGGCGCGGGCGGTGGCCTGCTCTTCCACCGCGGGGTTCCACCAGGGGTCGAGGTGGATCACGGTGTCGGCGGCCGTCAGGTTCAGCCCCACGCCGCCCGCTTTGAGGCTGGCCAGCAAAATGGGCGCGCTGGTTTCGTCCTGTGCCTGAAAGCGCTTCACCACGGCGCCACGCTCACGCGGCCGGGTCTGGCCTGTGAGGGTGAGGTAGGGCAGGGCCAGAGCGTCGAGCATCTCGGCTGCCAGTGCCAGCATTTCAGTGAACTGCGAGAACACCAGCACGCGGCGGCCCTCATCGACCAGGGCGGGCAGCAGGTCGGCCAGCAGTTCGAGCTTGGCGCGCTCCATGGTGTGGGCGGTCTTCGAGGTTCCTTTGACCAATCTGGGGTCGCAGCAGACCTGGCGCAGCTTGAGAAGGGCGTCGAGGATGGCGATTTGCGAGCCTTCAAAACCTTGCCGCTCCAGTGCGCGGCGCACCTGCTTGTCGGCGGTGGTACGCACGGCTTCGTACAGCTCGCGCTGCCTGCCCAGCAGCTGCACGCGCAGGATGGTTTCGGTGCGCGGCGGCAGTTCGGTGGCCACGTCCTGCTTGCGGCGGCGCAGGGTGAAGGGGCGCACGCGCTGCGACAGCAACTGGGCTCGCAGGGTTTCGCCGTTTTCTTCGATGGGCTTGCGCCAGCGGGCGTTGAAGCTGCGCACATCGCCTAGAAAGCCTGGCATCAAAAAGTCAAACTGTGCCCACAGCTCGCCCAGGTGGTTCTCCAGCGGCGTGCCCGTCAGGCACAGCAGGTGCGGTGCCTGCAGCTTGCGCAGGGCGCGGGCGCTGCGGCTGCCGGCGTTTTTCACCATCTGCGCTTCGTCCAGGATGAGCAGGTGAAAGGGCTGCGCGGCCAGCGCATCCACATCGCGCCACAGCAACGGGTAGGTGGTCAGCACCAGGTCGTGGTCTGCAATGTGTGGGTAGCGTTTGGCACGGTCGGCACCATGCAGCGCCAGCACGCGCAGGCCGGGCGCCATGCGCGCAGCCTCGGCCTGCCAGTTGAAGAGCAGCGAGGTAGGCAGCACCACCAGCGCCGGGCGCGTGAGCCGGCCCGCTTCCTTTTCGGCCAGCACATGGGCCAGCGCCTGTGCGGTTTTGCCCAGGCCCATGTCGTCGGCCAGGATGCCGCCCAGGCCTTGCTCGCGCAGGTATTGCAGCCAGGCCAGACCCTCCAGTTGATAGGGGCGCAGTTGCACTTGCAGCCCCTGCGGCGCCGCGACCGGCTGGGGTACTCCGATGCGGCGCAGGCGCTGGGCCAGGTAGGCTAGGCCTGCGTCGCCCTGCAACTGCCAGTCGTTGCTCCAGCCATTCACCGTGCCCACGCGGTGAGCCTGCACCAGCCCGACGCGCAAAGCCTCGATGCGGCGGGCCTCCCACGCGCCCAGGCGCAGTGGGTCGCCTTCCTGGCGCTGCTTGCGTGTGGGGTCGGTGAGCAAGTCCACCATCGCACCCACGATGGCCTTGAGCGGCCCCGCAGGTGCCTCGATGCGTTTGCCGCCGGGGGCGCGCAACTTGATGATGGCCAGGTCGTCGATGGCGGCCATCTGCTGCGCATTGAGCCAGCGCGCATCGCGGCGCAGCAGGTCAGCCAGCAGCGGGGCCAGGTCCAGGGTTTCGCCGTCGATCTCGATGCCCAGCGTCAGCAGCCACGCACCTTCGCGCTCAGGCAACTGCAGCTTTTGCACGGGGCGCTCGCGCGCGGCTAGCGGGCCATCCACCTCCTTGCCCAGTATTTCGCCAGTGTCGGGGGCAATGTGCAGCTTCCAGCGCTGCACGGGCACGCTTTCGTGCGCAAAGCCGGGGCACACCACCACGCTCCAGCCTTCGGCGCGCAGCTGCGGCACCACATCGGCCCAGAAGTCGCCGAAATGCGCCTCCTGCGCCAGCGTCCACACGGGGCCCAGGCTGCTGGCGGCGGCGCGGTGGCGCCATTGCAGCTTGCTGGCGTCCACAGGCATCAGGCCCAGGTCCCACACGCGGTCCATGGCGTCGGCCTCGGCCGCCAGGTTGCGCTGCATGCGCAGCACGGGGCCACCGGCGTCGAACAATTCCTGGACTTGGGCAGGGCGGGCGCCCAGAACGGAAGTGGGAGCAGGCGTAGCCCAGGTGGCGCCACTGTCGGTGCGGTACGTCCAGTCGATCTGCGCCAGCGTCACGCTGTCGCCGCGTGGGCCCAACTTGCCCTGGGGTTGCATGCCCAGCAAGCCATCACCACGGCCCAGGGTCATCAAAGTCAGCCGGGGGCGGAACTGGCCTGGGGCCACTTCTGAGGAAGCGGCGCCACCCGAGTGCGCCACTGCGGGGGCAGCGCTTCGCATCAACGCCATCACCTGCGCGGCTTCGCCGTCGGTCAGCGGGGCCATGGCCCGCAATTGAGCGGCGTTGGCTCCATCGCGCAGCGCCTGCACCCACGACTGAATCACCGCCGCCCGGTCCAACCGGTGCAGTGCCGCATCAGCGTTTGGCTTGCCTGATGGCGCCATGGGCCGCTTTTAGAACTCCCAGGCCATGCCCACCTGGCCGAAAGTACGGCCATTGCCACGACCTGCGGCAACGGACACCTTCAAGCCCTCGGCAATCTGGTAGCGCAGCCCCAGCGCTTTGTCAGGCCGCAGGCGTTTTTCTCCGTACACCTCAGCGGTTGCCTGCAGTTGCTGCGCCAGCGGCCATTCATAGCCAGCGGCCCAGGTGGCTGCGCTTTGGCTTGCGCTCTGCGCCTTCACCACCTTGCGCCCCGCGTTCAAGTGCAGCGCTTGCCCGTTGGCAAGGCGGAAGGTGGCCATGGCGGTTAAGGCAAATTCGCGCTCGATCCAGGGCCCGGGGGTGGCCTCGTCCCGCACGCGCGTGTGCCCCCAATCCAGCCGCCCGCCTGCAGACCAGCCGGTGTCGCTTTGCAAAGGCACCCATTTCAGCCCAAAGCCCAGGCCCCGGTAGCTGGTGGCGGGCTCGTACTGCCTGTCTCTGGCGCGGCCCAGCACTGCTTCCATCTCCAGACCCGGGAGCACGCCTGCGCCCACCCCCACATCCACGCCCCGGGTCTTGTCGTCGCGGAACGCAACGGCCTCCAGCTTCACCCCGCCCTGGGCAAGGGTGCCCGCGTCATCCGTGCGCATGGGCGACTCTGCCGCCGCGGGCGGGGCGCAACACAACCCGGCCAGGGCGATGCACCAGGCGATTGCTGGGAATGTTTTGAAATGAGGGAGGGGGAGGGTCATGGGGCACTCAAGCGTAGAGCGCCCATTTTGCAACGACCGGGATAGCGCGAAAACCGAGGCGGCCCGCAAGCCGCCTGTGCACGCTTACTTGATGTCGTCCACCTGGCCGAGCTGGGTGCCAGCCGCTGGCGTCACTCGGCGGGCGCCATCAAAGCGGCGCTGCCAGTAGCTTTGGCGCATGTCTTCCACGCGCACTTCTGAGCCACTGCGGGGAGAATGGATGAACTTGCCGTCGCCCACGTAAATGCCTACGTGGCTGAAGGTGCGGCGCATAGTGTTGAAAAAAACCAGGTCGCCCGGCTGCAGTTCTTTCTTGTCGATCACCTGGGTGGAAGCCGCTTGCTGGTCTGCACGGCGGGGCAACACCAACCCCACGGTTTGCTGATAGATCGCCCGGACGAAGCCGCTGCAATCAAAACCGGTTTCTGCGCTGTTGCCACCGCGCTTGTAGGGCACGCCCAGGAATCCCATGGCGTTTACCACCAGGTCAGAAGCCCGGTCTGCCACGGTGTGGGCCTTGTCCGAGACGCTGTGGCGAACCTGCTCCAACTGCGACAAAAAGCCCTTGTCTGCCAGCAAACGGTCGATTTCGTCGGTGTTTGCCTCTGGGGGCGCGGCATGCGCGGCCGTGGCAAAAACGATGAGGATTGAACAAAGCCATTTGGACATGGGGGCGAAGGGTACCACGCTCGCTGGCGAAAACGGCCTACGGGAAGGCGGGCACATGACCTACATCAGGCTCTTGCCTAGGGAATGGTGTCATTTTTGTGACATTGTTTTGCAATTTCACATCACAACCGGGTCTGCTTTGCATGGGGCGCGGTCTTCAGCTGCCGCTGCGTCTGCTGCGACAATGCGGCCTGTTTCAGAAAACGCGCCACCCTGGGCGATACAACCATGCTGCTCGACGCTGACGAATCCCAACTTGTGCTGGTGGACTACCAGGCACGCTTGATGCCCGCCATCCACGATGGTCCGGCCGTTCTGGCCAACGCCCGCTTGCTGGCCCGGGTGGCAAGCACGCTGGGCGTACCGGTGTGGGGCACCGAGCAAAATCCGTCGCGTCTGGGTGCCAACGATGCCGACTTGCGCGCGCTGTGCGATCGCACCCTGGCAAAAATGCATTTCAGCGCTGCAGAAGAAGGTTTGGGCGAATGGCTTCGCCCACCCGCCAAGCCCCAGCAGGGCGGCAATGCCCGCAGCCTGCCCAAGCATCTGCAAAAGCCAGCGCAACAGGCCCCAGAGCGCGGCACGATTGTGATTGCCGGATGCGAAGCCCATGTCTGCCTTTTGCAAACAGCGCTGGACTTGATGGAAGACGAGTTTGAAGTGTGGGTGGTGACCGATGCCTGCGGTTCACGCACCGAGCGCAACCGCGATGCCGCTTTTGACCGGCTGGCCGGCGCAGGCGCAGAACTGGTGACCACAGAAATGGTGGCCTTTGAATGGCTGCGCACTTGCGAGCACCCTGACTTCAAGGAAGTGCTGGGCTTGGTGAAGTAACACCACCAAAAAATATTTCAATAAAAATAGCTGCTAGCGCTTATCTGGAAAGCGCTAGCAGCTATTATTTTGATAGCAATTGACAAGAGGGCTGGCACCTTGCCAATGCGCTTGGTGGCCAGGGTCAGGTCAACGCAAGCCAGCGCCTGCAGCGCCCTCAGCCCGCTGAATCAATTCGATTTTGTATCTATTGGGATTATTCCTCGCCAAATATAAAGTTCAATAAAATCAATGACTTGCGATTTATGTTGCCCATTTAGGCCGGTGGAAACGGCCTCAAATAGTTCCACAGCCGCCACAAAATGGCGGCTGGAACGCAATCAGACTATGCGATGATCCGTCCGATTGAATTGGTGGGGATCATTCATGGCAAAGCCGCGTCAGAAGCCGTCTGGCAAATGGGAAATCGCGCTTAGGCATCCACAGTTTGCGGATGGGCGCAAATACTTCACTTTCGACACCCAAGAGGAAGCCGAGCAGTACGCCCGTCAGTGGAAGCTGATGAAGGAGGCAAACCTGCAGCCGCCCGCAGAGCTGCTGCAGCCCTCACGCCCGGCTGGCGGGGTGCGCCTGGCGCGGGTGTTGGGCGAGTGGGAAGAGAGCGGCTACGCCGCACCGAGCCAGCTGCTCACCCTCTCTACCGTGACCCGAGAGGTGGGCGGGGTGAAGCTGGCCGATGTGGATTACACCTGGCTGAATGGTTACCTGCGCACGCTCAAGGTGGACAAGAACCTCACGCCCATCAGCATCAAGCACCGCATGCAGGCCCTGGGCCGGGCGATTGATGAATACCTGCGGCACCACCCTGAGCTGGGGATGGCCAACCCGATCAAGCTGCTGCCCCGAGGGTACGCCTCATACAGCGATGCGGACAAGGCGTTGGCCGAGGCCAACGGTGGTGAGGCAAAGGTCAACGCACCGCGCGAGAGGCGATTGCTGCCTGGCGAGCATGAATTGATTGTGAAAGTGCTATCTGGCTGGGAGAGGCCAGATCGGGAGCGGGGGTTGCAGCTCAAGGGCGGCACCGCGCTGCTCACGATGTATCTGCTGATCGTCAATACAGGCCTGCGATTGAGGGAGGCCTACACACTCAAGCGTCACCAGCTCGACATGGATGGCAAGGTGATACGTGTGCAGCAGACAAAGCAGTGGCGCGGGAAGGTGAGCTTTCGGGACGTGCCGATGCGGCCCGAGGTGTTTAACGCCTTGAAGGACTACATGGCCACGCGGCCGATGTTGCCCAATGCGTTTGTCTTCCCGTTCATGGAAGAAGAGGGGGCCGACAAGCTCAGCAGGGTTAGCGGGCGGCTGTCAGCCAGGTTCCGCATTGCATTCGAGTACGTGGGCATAAACGACTTGCACGAACACGATTTGCGGCACGAGGCGACCTGCCGCTGGCTGGAGCTGAAGGATGCACAGGGGCGCGACATGTTCCGGCTGGAAGAGTTGAACCGCATCATGGGCTGGAAGCCTGGCTCGTTGATGGCCCAGCGCTATGCCAGTTTCCGGGCCGAAGACCTTGCACAACGGCTGTGGGCAGTACCGGCAGGGCCGGTGGAGTCTTCCGGCGCGGCTTGACCAGGCTGGAAAGTGGGGCCTTCGCGCCCTTGGTGGCGTCTTGCTTAACCAGGCGCCTCTCTTCGGCTTCACGCCGTCCCTTCTCTGCCAGGTAGGCCAAAAGGTCGGCAGTCACATAGATCCACCCGCGCCCGTACTTCACGCCCGGCAGCTCGCCCAGGCGGCTCATTTCCTCGACGGTGTCTTCTGAGCACTGCAGCAGCTCGGCGCACTGCTGGGCGTTCATGATTGGGCGAATGGCTTGGGCGTCCATCACTGCCCCCCCTGTGCGGTTAGGGCTGCGTCGATGGCTGCGTCAATGTCTGGGCCGGTCCACTCGTCGTCCTCAAATTTTGAGTGGGCCGGTTCGGGCAGGTGAAATCGGATTCGATACGCAACAAAGTCATCCCCATCGCTATCGGTTCCAAGATCAACGTCAGCGAAAGTGAATCCTTCGTCACGCAACCACCGATACCGCGCCGCATCTTTCGCGTCATCACTCAGCGGCGCAGGCGCTGGCTGGGGTGCGGTGTCACCCAGCGCGTTCTTCGCTGGCCAAGGGTCCATCTTCCCAAGGTCGTGCGACTGGTGCGCAAACTGCTGCGGGCTGATGCGCACGCGCTTGCTGTCGTACAAGATGCAGCCGCCGTCGCGTGTGTCGATGCGGATTTCGATGTACTTGCAGCGCGTGTTTGCGCCCCAGTACCAGTCGCCACGGCTGATTGCTTTAAGTGTCGGCAGGATGTCGCCAAAGTGATCCCAGGTGTTGCTGCCGATCTTGGCCTGCACATCGGCGCTTGGCTCCTGCGCCTCCTGCTGGGGTGCTGCCTCCAAACGGCGGGCGGCCTCGTCCATCTCCCACACATTTACACTCACTCCACCGCGCGCATCACAGCGCAGCCTCTCTGCCAATTCCTTGTTCGACAACGACTCAATGCTTTTGGACTCCCCTGGCGCTGCCTTGGGGGCGGCTTGCTGCTCTGCTGAGGGTGTTGCGCCTGCGCAAGCCGGGCACCAGCGTCCGCCAGTTCCAGCGCACTCACCACACAACGCGTCGTTATGTGCTGTCACAATGCCGCGCACTACACCGGGGTCTACATCTGGCCCCAAGTGCGCAATCATTTCGCGATTGGCGGCATTCAGAATGCTCCAGCCTTCCCAGAACTCTTTTCCGCCTGACCCGTGCCAGCGCTCAACCCACCGGGGTGGCTGCTCTGCTGGGGGTGTGGGTGATGCTGCGAGCATTGCTTTCCAGCACTCGGCTGCTCGCACCAGGGTGCCGATGCAATCTCCCATGCGAAGATCCGCAGAGCCTGCGAGCAGCATGTCTTTTGTCGGCTCAAGTGGCACCAGGATGCACCGACCTGTTAGCTGGTCGGTGTGTGGCTGCTTGCGATTCATGCTGCTGCTCCTGCGGCCAGCAGGCCTACGTCTTTGGGCTGGGCGTGCACTGTGGCAATGCCTTGCGATTGGGTGCGGGTGATGACTTTGCGCACAGCCTGGTGCAGCTCGCGGGCGCTGAGGCGGCGTAGCTGGTGGCCGAACATCTCCAGGCCGACGCGCACGGCGTCCAGTTCATGAAACCACAGGGCGGTGGGCACCCAGCAGCCGGTGGCGTTGGCGCGGGCGTGGACGGTTTCCAGCGCGTCAAGGGCGGGCTGCAGGTGGTGGCGCAGGCCGCGAATAATGCCTTGGTCTTCGATGGCCAGGGCGATGCGCATGTTGGATGCCAGGATGATGACCTGGTCTTCCGTGGCTACGCCTTCGCGCAGGCGCTTCTCGCACTGGTGCAAGGGTTCCAGGATTTCCTCAATCTCGGGCTTGGTCAGCAGGGTGGCCGCTTTGCGGGCGCGGGCCATGGTGGGGATGCAGTCGGCCAAGTTGGTCAGCATGTGGCCACCTCCTTTCGCTTGGCCTTGCTTGCGGCAGCCAGCCAGACGATGACGCCATGCACGGGTATGCCCAGGGCGTGGGCCAGATTGATTTCGGCATTGGCGCCGCGCGAGTTTTGCCAGCCAGGCAGGATGGCCAAGCCGTCGCAGTCCATCATGGCTCTGATGTCTGCACGCATGTGCATCTGCCAGGGGGCAGAGTCGGGCAGGCCTTTTTCTGCGGGGTTGGTGACTCGGTACCCGGCCTGGCGCAGCAGGCGTGCGGCTTCGTGGAAGGCTGGGCGGTTGAAGTCTTCGTGGCCCGTCATGGGGCCGCTGATGTAGAGGTGCTTGGTCATTGGGCGGTGTCCTTTGCTGCGCTCTTGCTGGCGGGGGTGCGGGTGTTCCAGGCGGTGGCCACAGCCGGGATGCAGCGCTCGGCCGCACCGGCCATGTAGCGGGTGGCCAGCCCGCAGGCGCTGCACTCCACCCAGTGCCAGTAGGTGTCTTCGGCAAACTGGGCTTTGCTATTGCGCAGGGTGGGGGCGCCACCGCAGCAGGGGCAGCGCAGCAGCTGGGGCTGGGCCTGGGGCACTGCGGCCGCAGCTTGGGTGGCCGGGGCAATCAGATCGGCTTGCTGCATCACAGCACCTCCAGCTCGCTGGTATCGAAAACAGCGAACTCCGCCACTTTGCCGGGGAACATGATTTCCCAGCCATCGACCGTAATGGCCTTGACGGTGCCTTGGCGCCACACGAATCCATTGCGCGACTGGTCTTCAGCGACCTTGTTTTTCAGCACGCGCACTTTGCTGCCAATCAGGGGGTCTGCCACGTATGGCTCAACTTCGGCGCTGCTGATGTTGGCGAGCACGTCATGCCGCTTGGGGCCGTGGATCAGCACCAGCTCTGTGCCGCCGGTGGCCACCACGCACACGCGGCCGCAGCTCTTGCGGGGCCTGCCGTTTTCGCTCTTGGCGTCGTCACGCACGCGCACCACGTCGCCCGTTGCATACGTGGGCAACGGCTCCCCCGCTGGCTGGGCTGGCTGGGGCGCATCCCCGCCCGCAGGAGCGGGGGGCGCTTCGTTGCCCTGCGCCGTAGGCGCCACGTTCTGGCCTTCCTCCAGCTGGGCCAGCGCAGCTGAAACTTCAGCAGCTGCGCCTTCTGAGTTGCCTTCCTCCAGCTCGGCCAGCGCAGCTGCGATATTCGCCGCCGCGCGTTGGGGCGAAACCTTCGGGGCCTCGGCCGCGCCGCTAGATTTTTTCGCGCGCGCGTTGCTTCGCGCCAGCGCAGCCGGTTTTTTCGCGCCGGGTGCTTTTGCGTCGTCTGGCTGTGCGCTGGGTTCCTCGGCCTGTTTTGTGCCCGTGGAGGCCTCTGCCGTGGCCTTGGGCAGGTGTTCAGCGGCTGCGATGGCTTTGCTGTCCTGCACGGCAGATTCGAAGCCATCGCCAAGCGCGATGCCTGCCACCAGCATCAGGCCTTCGTTCATGGGGCGGCCGTATGCGTAGTGGCTGGCGCCGCTGTCGCGCTGCATGATGACCAAGAGGTGAAGCTGGTCAGGGCTGCGGGTGGTTTGCGCGAAGTCTTGCAGGGCGTTGTGCGCGCCCACCTTGCCCAGGTTGAGGATGTTGGCCAGCGCGGCGGCGTCTTCCTGACTCAGGCTGTTGATTTCGCGGCGCAGCAGGTAGCGGTGCACGTCGGCGGTGAATTGGTAGGGCATTTGCCCTTCGATCTGCGCCCATGCCAAATCCAGCAACCGGTCGCGCCATGCCTGTTCGTACTTCGCTTTGGCCTTCTCCAGCGCCTTGGCCTCTTTGGTCTTGACCAGCTCTTTGACTTCTGCCGTGACCTGCTTTGCCGCTTTGGCTTGGCCTTCTACCGCCTTGAGCAGGCGCCCAGCTACTTCATTGGGTAGGCAGGCCAGCAGCTCACCGCGCTTGCGTGGGTTGGCGATCATCGTGGGCTTGATGCCCTCGGCTTCCATCTGCTGGCCGATGATGCTGCGCAGGGGCTTGTCGGTGGGGCTGTCGTCCACACTGTCCAGCCGCCTGTAGCCCTTGAGCTTGCTGTTGTATGCGTCGTACACCAGCTCGGCCGCTTCTTCGCCTGCAATCACCGTCTGGCCCTTGGCCTGGGCTGCGGCCACCACCTGGGCGGTGTGGGCGTCTTCCTTGGCGCGGTAGCACTTGGGGTCTGTGCACACGTCTGCACTGTCCACGTCCTTGAACAGGTCGGGGTTTGCGCCGGTGCGCTTGGGGCAGTCGCCGCAGGCACCGGCTTCGGCCACCAGGGTGGCGTCGGTGATGGTGAAGTGCGCCTTGTCCAGGCGCAGCATGAAGGTGTCCTGGATGTGGTGGGCGCATTCACGGTAGCTGGGCGGGTCACCGCGGTAGTCAGGCCGCGTGCAAAACGCCAGCGCTTTGATCTGCAGGCCTTCGTCGGGGATGCGGGCAATCAGCAGGGCCTTGCTGAAGTCGAGCTGACCCTCGCGCAGTGCCTCGCGCCCCTGTTGGCACAAGTCCAGCACCTTGAGGCGGCCGTACACGTAGCTGCGGCTCTTGCCGATCTTGGCGCCCACCTGCTCTGCACTGAGGTTGCCGTGCTGCATCAGCACTTCGTAGCCCTCGGCCTCTTCCAGTTCGGTGACGTCTTCGCGCTGCAGGTTTTCCACCACCTGCACTTCCAGCGCCTGCTCGTCGGTCAGCTCGCGGATCATGGCCGGGATTTCAGCCACACCGGCCAGTTGGCAGGCACGCCAGCGGCGCTCACCCGCCACCAGTTCGTATTCGATGGGTTCGCGCTTGCGGGTGGTGGCAAAAGGCCACGCCAGCACGCTGGAGCGCAGGGCGCGGCTGGTTTCTTCAAGCCGCGCAGCGGGCAGGGGGCGCACCAGGATGGGCTGGTGCACGCCGCTGGCTTTGATGCTGTGGGCCAGCTCTTGGAGCGGCTCGGCCTTGAAGATTTTGCGCGGGTTGGTCAGGCTGGCGACGATGCCGCCAACGGGCAGCATGCGCATTTGCGGGCCTGCGCCGGGGGTGGGCAGGGCCTGGGTGTGGGTGTCGTGGGATTCGGTGGCCATTGCAGGTGTCCTTATTTCGCGTTTGGACGTTCAGATTCTTGGAGGGCCATAGGCGCGTGTTTCCAGTAGTTGCTAAACTCATCAAGCCCAAGGCAGCGGCGCGGGCCGCGCTTTGATCTAAGTCCTTTGGTTGTCGTCGGCCAAAAGTAGAGGCCTGGCAGGCCCCATTCATAAGCCTCGGCGTGGCTGTAAATGAGCGTGGTTGTCGCTGAGCCTGCTCTTGCTGCTACCTCTTGAGGGAATGTGTATGCATTGCCTCTGATTAATCCGGCCTTTTTTTCCAGAATTGGCAGGTATTGCGCCACGGCAGTTTTCCACGCACGCTCCAGCCCATTCGCAACGCATTCGGCGCGCAAGTACTCCTCTCGTAGCGCGACGATCCTGGCCTCGTGCTCGATCTCGAATGCTGCGGCGAATGGGCCGGCTAAATTGTTTTGACGAGGGCTGCGGTTCATGTCGCCACCTCGTGTTTGGAAAAGCTACTCAAGCTGGGCAGCTTGAAGGCGTCATTCGCACCGGCACGAACGGGGGCGCGGGTCAGTTCGGGGCAGGTGTAGCCCGTGGGGGTGGTGCTGGCGCAGTGGGGTGCGTAGCTGGGCATGGTCAGCGCCACTTTGCTGAGGGCCATGCCGTAGCGCTTGCCGGTGGTGCTGATGCTGTGCGGGCCTGCGCCGGGCACTTTGCCGGTGGCACTGCGGCCTTGGGTGGACGTGACTGCTTTGCTTGGCTGGGGCATGGTGTTGCTCCTGGATGTGATGGGGTCAGGCTGCGGCGGGCGCAACGGGGGATTGGGGGGGCTTGCTGGGGGCGGGCGGGTTGCCCAGGCCGTAGGGGCGGCCCAGCACGGCCTGGGCGGCTGCGTGCAGGGTGGCTTTGTCGGCATAGCCCAAGCCTTCGGGGTTGCTCAGCTCCAGCACAAAGGCCATGGCCTTGTCGTGGCCCTGCCAGTAGCGCACGTCGCTGGCGCGGTGGGTGCACTCGCGCAGCAGGTCGGTGGCCAGGGCTTGGCCGGGGGTAAGGCGCTGGCCTGGGTGGGGTGTGCCCGCTGTGGTGCACACGGTGATGCCGCCGCCTGGCTGGTCGATGAGGTGAATGGTGGTAACGGTGGTCATTGCTGGGATGCGATGGGGTAAGACAAAGGGGTGTGCGCCGCAGGCTGGGCGCTGGGGGTGGGCTGGCACACCAGCGTGTGCGCGTCGGCCCAGTGGTAGCGGTTGCCTTCGCAAATCACTTCAGCGGCCCATTGGCGGCTGGCGATGGCGGCGGCCTCTTCGGCCTCGGCGTTGTTGGCTTGCTGCTGCTGGGCGGTGTGGTTGCCGTATGCGGCCACGGCCAGCACCAGGGCGCCGGTGGCCAGGCCGGTGCGCCAGTTGGGGGTGAGGGGGTTGCGCATGGCGGGCCTTGCTCAGTGCTTGTCAGCCCCGCCCAGCAGGGCAGCAATGATGGCCAGCGCCGCCATGGCGAACAGGCCGCCAATGGCTGCAAGTGCCAAGGATGCAGGGCGCTTGATGCAGCGCAGGGGCTGGATGGGGGGCTTCATCGCACGGCCCTCACGCTGATGCCACGGGCGTCGGGGTACAGGGCCATCGCTGCCATGGCGGCGGCGCTGGTACTGGGGTACAGGGCGGCGAAGCTGATGGCGCCGACTTTGATGGTGCAGCGGATCATTTGGCGACTCCGCTGAGGGTTAAGTCGATACCATCCCCGTTCCAATCAATCTCGTGGATGGAGAGACCTATGGCAGTGAATGACTTGACCGATGCTTTTGATTCCCGGCTTTCGGCGATGCAAAGGGCTGGCGCACCAGAGAACGAGTGGCAGGCAGCCATCACAACGTATGAGCGGTTGCGCACGGCAAGAGCCATCGCCTCCAGCATCCTCACGGCACCCAGCAATTCCGATGTGCTTGCGGTGTTCGCCGAGCTGGCTTGCGAGAGCAGGTCTTGCATCACGGCTGCGCTGCCGGAAGATTGATCCAGCTGTCTGGCCTTGTAATGAGGCAGGGCTGCGTAGGGTGCTCGATGTTGAGTAATGGCGAATACTGAACCCTGCGGCAGAGTAAGTTCACAGCTCATGCGGCACCGCCTTCTGCTGCCGCTTGTGGTGCAGCGCCATTCGCGGGCATTGCCACCACCGCGCCGCATTGGGTCAGGCCAACCCGCCTGCCCTGGGATTCAAGGGCCGTGACGAGGCGCTCTACGTCTTCGCGCCAGCCCTCGGCCCAGCTCTCGGCGGAGTCGCGCTCTTCGGTCAGGCGTTCAATCGTGGCCTGGGCTTCTTCCAGTTCGTTGGCCAGCTTTACGCAGTGGGCGCGCAGGTGATCCAGCTCCCAGCGGCTGAGCTTTTTGCGCAACGCCTGGATGGTTTTTTTGACTTCGGCGCTTTGGTCGCCGGGGGGTGTGCACACGTGTGCACTGGTGGTTGTTGCGGTCAATTCGGCCTCCGTTTGGTGAACGTGGGACGAATTATCACGAAGTGTGTTGTATTGGTCAACACGCAACGTGTTTTGTTGCGGCAAAAAAAAGCGCCAGAGGGCGCTACGTTGTTTTTGCTATTGCTGTTCTGTCATGGATAGCACAATATTGACACCCAGGGTTGGTTTGTCTCTAGTGCCGCCGGTGATTTCCGTAATTCTTCCGCTCAAAACAAGATCACCTGCATCTATGTCAGGGGCGTATTGTTCTGCGATTTCGCTTCTTAAATAGCCAATCTGGTGCCCGGCGCAGTACACACCGATTGCGTTTGAATTAAAGCTATTCTTTGGTTCGCGCACCATCGAAAGTGGGGCGCCTGGGCGGCAATAAGTGCGTATTGCAGCTTGGCGATCGCTCCCGTCGGTGTTGCTGTGGCTGACCCCTACAACCCGCGTGTAAAACTCTCCCGTTTGTAGCTCTCGCACGTCTTGGTGCTTTGATGTGTGCGAGGCGTTGGCTTGATGGGGCTGTAGCGCCCAGCGCTTATGAGAAGCCTTGCCCAAGAAGAGCGCGGCTATGGCGCTGACCAGCAGCAGGGAAAGTTGCGTCTTTGTTTGAAGCGCCTCTGCGATACCAATTAGCAAGAAAATCATTGCTAAAAAGCCGTAAAACACCGCAAGCGCCGTGTCGATGATTCCGCGTTTTTTGCTCATTTGCGAATGTGCTAGCTGGGGCTATCAGGACGTCGCATGGCGCGCGGGAAGACGATCACCCGCGCTGTCCCCGTTCCGTGGGTAATTTTTCGCGAGCATCTCAAGGTACTCGATAGCGCGTGCCATCCCCTCATCGTTGATTTGCCCGAGCAGGGTCTTAGCCCGGCCAGTTGGGGTGCCCCAATCTGTTCCTCGCCTGTCGTCAGTATGGATTGGAATGGCTGGATTAGCGGGGGCATAGGTGTTGAATGGCTTGACGGAATTCATGTTGTCCGTGTCTGGGCCGTTCAAAAACCATTCCACAGAAAAGTTCAAGGCTTCAGCAATTTTGGGTAGCTTTTCCCCTCCGTGTCCTGACCCTCTGTTTTCAAGGTTGCTTATGCCGGATTGGGTTTTATAGCCAACCTTTTTCGCAAGCTCTTCCCCCGAGAGCCCGCGGTGCTCTCGTGCTTGTCGTATCCGTTCACCCACTGTTTTCATTGACGTTGATTGAACACGCTTCGTGTAAACACGTGGTGTTGATTGATAAACACGTAACGTGTTAGCATCAATGCATGTCAACACACACCCACCCTTTGGACTTGGCCGCTGCGTGCATTGAAGGCGGGCGCAGCGCACTTGCTGAACGCCTTGGTGTGACGCCCGCTGCCATTGGTAATTGGAAAAGTCGGGGCGTTCCCATCGAGCACTGTTGGGAAATTGAGCGATTGACTGGCGGCAAGGTGACCCGCAAGCAGCTCCACCCTGGCTGGGCTCGCATTTGGCCGGATCTGCGGGGTGACATCACCCACAGCCAGGAGGCTTCTCATGCCTAAGCGCTCGGTATCGCCATCCACATCTCGTCCGGGTCTTCCCCGCTTGGCCGCTTCAGCCACACCAGCACACATCGCTTTGCCACTTCGTCCGTCACCCATGCGGGTAGCGGGCGCCAGCGTGGCAGCCCAGCCGCGTGCAGAGCTTGGTCGAACTGCGCGGTGTGGGCGGTGTTGTGGGCTGCGAAGTCGAGCAGGGCTGCCGAGGCTTGCTCGGCAATGAGCTGGTGGTTGTTGGTGTATGCGGCTGCCGTGTTGGTCTCTGGATCGAGCAGCAGCGAGTAGGGAAGTTTTGATTTGTCTAACGAGGAGAGTTTTTTCATGAGCACTTTCATTCACGTAGTTGGCCCCCAGGGTGTGGGCAAGTCGCAAGTCATTCTCGCCTTGGCTGCTGCACAGCAGGCCCGTGGGCTTCGGTGCGCGGGGCAAGACCCTGCGGTTTATACGAGCCGCAGTGAAGCGCTGCAAGACGCGCCCGGTGCTGATGTTTATTTCATTGAGCCCCAGTCGGAAGAAGCGGTGGACGCTTGCGCCGGTGAGCTGGTGATTCGGCTGAGCCGCGTTTAGTAGGACGCCGTCGCAATGAGATCGCTGTTCTGGTGCGTTTTCTTGAGCCTTGCGGCGAATTGCGCTGTATGGCTCCAGCAGGGGGCGAGTGGCTTGGCGCCATCCGCTGGCGGGACTGTGTTGACCACGGCGCTCGTCACCAGCACGGCGATTTGCTTCAAGGCCATTTGGTTCAGCGCCTGTGCGCAGTGCAAGCACGGTGGTGCCAATGCCTGACGCGGTTTTCACACCCATCCAGCCTGTGCGCCTTGCCGCCGGGTTTCTAGTTCTCCCCCCAATGGTGTTGCGCACGCGGGAAGGTGTGCGCGGCTTTGCATGGCGGTGCTGGATGGGTGCTTTCTTCTCTCTCATGGCCCGCAGTGTCTTGCCTGCCGGGCTGCGTGTCACTCACAACAAAAAAGGGGCGATGTAATGCACATCCTGGACGCGGCGTATCACGTCATTCACGATTACCCAGGGGGCGCCGATAGCTTGGCGCCCCGTGTTGGCAAGACCGGCACCACGCTGAACCACGAGGCCAAGCGCACGGGCCAGGCGAAGCTGGGGCTTGAGACGGCGGTGAAGTTGTCGGCACTGACTGGCGACCTGCGGATTCTTGAGGCCTTTGCCCTGGCCTGCGATTGCATGGTGGTGCCGTTGCCTGGTGCGCATTTGCCCGCTGACCGCCAGGTGATGGCGGGGCTGGCCAGCATGTTGACTGAGCAGGCGCATGTGGTGGGTGCGGTGTCGAAGGCGCTGGACGACAACCGCATCAGCGACAACGAGCGCGCGGCCATCTACAAGGAAGTGAGCGAGCTGATGGCGGTGACGCGCAAGCTGCTGGGCGCGGTGGAAGCCAAACACGCGGGCGGTGCAGCATGAGGCCCGCTGGTGATGTGCGCCGGGCGCTGTTGGATGCCTGCGAAGCCCTGGCGGGTGCGATGCCTGCAGGCCGTGGCCCTTGCCTGCGCGAGATTGCCGCGCGGGCGTGTGTGGGGGTGCAGGCCGCCCGCAACACGCTGCCCAACCTTGTGCGCGCCGGTGTGCTGCACGGGGTGCATGACCGCCGTGTGGGCTACCGAAACCGCCCGGTGAAGGAATACCGCCCAGCGCCTGCCGCTACTGCGGCCAATGACCCGTTTGCCCCGCTGCTGGGTGCGATGCGCGCCTGGGGGTGATTGACATGTTCTTAATTCAAGCCGCCGGCGGGTGGGACGCTGGCTTGTTTTTGCGCGGGGGTGTGCATGGCTGAGACTGGGCCTACACCCCCAACCGTTGAACACCCGGTGTGGGATGCCATACCGGCGCGGCTGGCCAATGCCAAGCAGTGGGTGCTGTGGAAGTTTGAGTGGGACACGAAGCGCAGCGCCTGGCTGAAGGTGCCGTATTACGTGTCAGGCGGGCGGCGCACTGGTGACCAGGGTAGCGACCGCGACCGTGAACGCCTTGCAACGCTGCCAGTGGTGCGCCGTGCGTTTGAGCGGGCGAGTGCGTCTGCCAAGCCGTACACGGGCATTGGCTTTGGCTTTTTGCCGGGTGACGGGCTGATTGGCATTGACCTGGACAAGTGCCTTGACCCTGAGACGGGCAAGCTGGCTGAGCGTGCGGCCAAGATCGTGCAGGCGTTTCACAGCTTTACGGAGCTGTCACCCTCGGGCAAGGGGCTGCACATCTACCTGGAGGGGCACACGACCACGGCGAAGTCGAACGACATTGGCGTGGAGATGTTTTGCGAGAAGCAGTATTTCACGGTGACGGGGCGCCACTATGGCGACACCCCGGCCGAGGTGCTGCAGGCCGATGAGGGCGCGTTGCGACGCATGCACGCGACCATCGAAGAGGCGAAGAAAAAGTATCAGGCCCCAGCGCCAGCCCGTGCCCCGGCGGCATCTGCTGCACCAGCCAGTGGGGCAGCGGCTGGAGGCGATGACTTTGCAACGGTGAATGCCCACGCCATGGCCGCGCTGCATGCCTGGGTGCCTGCCTTGTTTGGCGGGCGTGAGCAGGTGCATGGGCAGGGCTACCGGGTTACGTCCAAGGCCTTGGGCCGTGACCTGCAAGAGGACTTGGCTATCCACCCCACGGGCATCAAGGATTGGGGCGTTGCCGATATGGGCGACCGGCGCGGTGGTGCGCGCAGCCCTATCGACCTGGTGATGGAGTGGGGGCCGGGCACGTCGCGGGCGGTGGATGCGTTGAAGTGGCTGGCGAAGGTGCTGGGCATTGAGCTGCAGAAACCACAACGCGCGAACGTTTCGGCTCCCGCTGGGGGGGGGGCTGACGCGAAGGCCCCGGCCCCTGCACCCGCTGCGGCGCCTGCGCCTGCTGCCCCTGCGGGTGGTGGCGGTGGTGATGGGGCTGGTGCGGGCCAGCCTGCGGCCGATGACGAGCCCGGCGACATTTACGACCACCTGGTGATGCACAAGGGCAGGCCGATGGACTGCCGCGAGAACGTGATGTATTGCCTGCTGCTTGACCCCGAGGTGAAGGGGCTGGTGCGGCTGAATGACTTCACGCGCCTGATTGAGCGCAGCCGCACCACCCCCTGGGGCCACCCGCAAGGCGAGTGGAACGAAGAGGATGACTTGATGCTGGGCGAGTACCTGCTGCGCACGTACCGCCTGAGCGTGAAGGCCAAGGGCACCCTGCGCGATGGGGTGACGATGGCGGCCCGGTCTTGCCGGTTTAACCCGGTGGTGGATCGCATCAAGGCTGAGGCCTGGGATGGTGAAGCCCGCCTGGAGACATGGCCGCACAAGGTGTACGGGGTGGAAGACCGGCCCTACACGCGGCTGATTGGCAAGTGCTTTTTCATGGGGCTGGTGAAGCGGGCCATCCAGCCAGGTTGCAAGTTTGACTACATGCTCATCATCAAGGGTGAGCAGGGGTTGACGAAGTCGTCTGCCTTCCGCGCGATTGCTGATCCGTTCTTCACCGACAACGGGGTGAAGGTGGGCGAGAAGGATTCGCTGATGGCGCAGCAGCTGGCCTGGATCGTGGAGTCGGCCGAGCTGGAGTCGATGAACAAGGCCGATACCACGGCGATCAAGCAGTATCTGAGTGCGCAAGAGGACTGGTACCGGCCGCCATATGGCGCCCAGCTCATCAAGGCGCCGCGCCACTTTGTGAATGTGGGCACGACGAATGCCGACACGTTCTTGAAGGATGCGACGGGCGACCGGCGGTTTTGGCCGCTGGAAGTGCAGGTGGTGCATGTGTCTGTGCTGCGGGAGATGGTGCCGCAGCTGCTGGCCGAGGCGCTGCACCGGCTGGAGCAGGGTGAGCAGTATTGGCCCACGCGCGAAGAGGAGAAGGCGCTGATCTTCCCGGAGCAAGAGCAGTTCAAGCGCACGGATGTGTGGGAGGACATGCTGCACGAATACGTGAATGCGGAAGAGTCCAAACGCATTGGCGACCCTGCTGCCAGAACGCGGGAGTTCTTCCCCACGACCGAGCTTTACACGGCCCTGAATATCAAGGCTGACCGCATTGATGGCGCGGGCAACATGGATGAGCGCATAGCGCGAGCCATGAAGGCGCTGGGCTTTGTGCGCCACCGTGAGTCCAAGGGCCAGCGCAGGCGCGGCTTTCAGCGCGTTAAGCCTGAAGGGTTGGGCATGCCCCAAGCCCCGGCCGTTTCGGCCCCACAGCAGGCGCCAAGCCTGCCGCCTGGGCCTTTTAACGTAGTGGATGGGGATGATGACCTTCCCTTATGATCCACCCCTTGTCAACGTGCGGGCTGGATGCCTTGCGAGTTGGTCACGCCCCGTTGCCGGTGGTGCATGCGTCTGCGTGCGCTGCCGGGCGGTCCTGTTGCCATCGCCGTCCACCCCGTCCACCCCCCGTCCACCGGGGGGTGGACGGCGCAAGCTGTTGATTTGCAAGGGGATTTTGGCATCCGTCCACCCGTCCACCCCCTTGGCGACTTTTCCATACACGTGTGCGCGCAGACAGGCGGGCGCGTGTCTGCGCGTGTCTGCGCGCGGGCGCAGCTCAATCCCATATAGGTGGACAGGGTGGACGGGTGGACGGATCAAGCAACCATGCGGGTTTGCGCCGTCCACCCCCCGTCCACCCCAACGTCCACCACCCCGGTCTGACGTCGCATTTCACGCCATCCAAGCGCGTGCTTTCTCCTTTTCCCTGTTCTCTCTCAAGGTGCACACGTGTGCACATCAACCATTCGAGGTGATTGCTATGACCAAACCGGCCAGCATGCGAGATGACATGCCGATGACGGCTGAATTTGTTGACCGTAAGCGGGTGGAGTGGGGCCGCGCTTATGTGAATGACTGTGTGCGCCGTGCGATGGCGGGCCAGCCCGGCTACTTCTACGCGATGGAGCGTGGCCACACACTGGGCACCCCCTGGCTGGGTGATGCAGCAAACGAGCTGATGGCCCAAGGGTTGGCGGCTGCACGCGGCGCCGCCTGTGGTGTGGCTGCGCTGCAGGGGGTGGCGCTGGCCATTGGTGCTGAGGCGGCCTTCTTCATGCGCGAACCGGTGGGAGGTGGCGAGCATGGCCAGGCTTGAGCGCATCCGCATGCGGCTGGAAGAGTGGGCCATCTGGAAAACGCGGGATGAAGCAGGGGCGCGTGGGTATGCCACCAGCTCGGTGCTGAACTCGGTCACCACGGTGTGGTCACGAGGTTCTTACAACGGCATGCTAATCCCGGTGTTTGAGGAACGCTCGGCAGAGACTGACCTGGCGGTGGAGTCGCTGAAGCTGAGCAAGTCTCACCTGTATGAAACCCTGCGCTGCATCTACCTGCTGGAGCTTGGCATTCCGATGACGGCGCAACGCATGCGGCGTGCCCAGTCCACCATCAAGGCGCAGTTGGAGCAGGCTGACCACGCGATTGACCAGTGGCTGCAAGAGCGTGCCACCGAGGCTGAGAAGCGGCGCGTGACTGCCGAAGCGAAGCGGCGGGGGAGTTTTACAACATAGACTGTTTCGGTACATTTCAGGCACCGTGTGTGAGTTGCGTCCACCCCACCCCCGCAACGCTGCACGGTGAGTGAGTGAGAGAGAAACGGGAACCCCGGCATGTGAAAGCGTGTCGGGGTTTTTCTTTACCAGTCTTGGTGCCGGAGAGGTTTAACGGTGATGCGTTGAGGCAGGCCGGAAGCCTGTTGCAAGTAACAGGGACGTGTGGCACGCGCAGCCGATACACGCTCCTACCTGGGTTCGAATCCCAGCCATGACGCCAGAGCCATTCGATGCCAACTTCGCCACCTCGTCCTTGCACAGCCCCAAACTGCGGGCGCCTTGTCTATGACGGATCGGGCCGGTGCGCTCAGCATCCGAAGCAAGCCTGGACGAAGAAGGCGACTGCCGCCAAGCGCATCACAGGGCGCGCATTGCAAAAGGCGCGTGCAGAGCTGTTTGCAAAGCGACCGCTGTGCGCTGCCTGTTCATTGGAGGGTGTTGTGACCCTTGCCACGCAGCGTGACCACATAGTCTCGCTGGAGCAGGGCGGCCGCGATGTCGAATCGAACACGCAGGGGCTGTGCACCCCTTGTCATGACCTCAAGAGCAAGCGCGAACGTGCGGCTGGCAGATGGGGCGCATATAGGGAACCGCAGAAGGGGGAGGGGGGGTAAAAAAGTCCACCAGGTAGGCGACCGGAAACCGACAGCTTAATCTTTCGCGCGCCACCGGGAAATCGGGGAGGGGGGGTACTCCCCTGCCAACAATAGGAGGTCATCATGGGACGACCAGCACTGCCGGGCAACGTGCACCGGCTGAACAATCGCAGCAAGCTGAGCGAGCAGGAACTGGAGGCACGCAATGGAAACCGTGTGCCAGTGGAAATCCCGGCCTGCCCTGCGCACCTGGACACCGACGCCCGCGCGGAGTGGAAGCGCATCACCCCCCACCTGGTAACGGCTGGCCTGATTACGCAGATGGATCGCGCCGCACTGGCTGGGTACTGCCAGGCATGGGGCGAGTGGGCGCAGGCCGAGCGAGACCTGAAAGAGAAGCGCGCCCAGCATGGCATCGGCGTCCTGGTGGACGTGACGCCCAGCGGATACAAGCAAGTCTCCGCTGCCGCGCAGGTGCGCGACCGTGCGCTTGATCGCATGCTGCGCTTCGCCAAGGAATTCGGGCTGACCCCAGCGTCCCGCATCCAGTCCACCACGGGGCAACAGCTGGGATTGCCCGGTGTTGACGACGACCCGATGGAGGCATTTTTGAACGCCGGTGCGGGCGTGGCGAACGCGCGATGAGCGGCGGCGCCACACCAGAGGTGGCGCCTGATGCAGTTACCGAATACGCCCAGCGCGTTGCTGCTGGCGAGATCGTTGCAGGGCCGTGGGTACGGCTTGCAGCCAAGCGCCATCTGAATGATCTGCTCACAGGGCACCTGCGCGGCCTTGTGTGGATGCCCGAGAAGGCATCGCATGCAATCACCTTTATCGAGTGCCTGCGCCACTACCAGGGCGCATCTGCGGGCAAGCGCTTTCGCCTGACCCTGTGGCAAAAGTTCGTGGTGGGCTCCCTGTTCGGGTGGTACACCACCGAAGACCAGCGGCGCTTTCGAATCGGCTACGTTGAAATCGGCAAGGGCAATGGCAAGACCCCACTGGCTGCAGCGGTTGCCCTGTACGCCCTGGTGGCCGATGGCGAAGCTGGGGCCGAGGTGTACTCGGCGGCCACCAGCCGCGAACAGGCAGGCATCTGTTTCAACGACGCCCGCCAGTTCGCCCTGGCAAGCGGCCCGTTGGCCCGCCGCCTGGACATCGGCACCAGGGACATCACCTACCACCAGACCAGCAGCTCCCTGAAAGTGGTGTCTGCTGAAGGCCGAGGCCTGGACGGCAAGCGCCCGCACATGGTGGTGGTGGACGAGCTGCACGAGCACCCGAATGCCACGGTGGTCGAGAAGATGCGCGCAGGCACCAAGGGCCGCACCCGTGCGCTGATTCTCGAAATCACCAACAGTGGGTACGACCAGACCACCGTTTGCTTTGAACACCACAAGTACAGCATTGAGGTACTGCAGGGGATCATCGAAAACGACAGCTGGTTTGCCTACGTGGCCGCGCTCGACAAGGGCGACGACCCATTTGCCGACCCGCGCTGCTGGATCAAGGCAAACCCCAACCTCGGGGTTTCGCTCACCACCCAGTACCTGGGCGAGCAGGTGCGTGAAGCGCGCGACCTTCCCAGCAAGCGCAACCTGGTGCTGCGCCTGAACTTCTGCCGCTGGACGGAAGCCAGCGAAGGCTGGGTGGATCTGGACAAGTGGGACGAATGCGCGCAGCCGATAGACCGTGCCGAGCTGAAGGGGCGCGAATGCTTCGGCGGCCTCGACCTGGCCAGCGTCAGCGACTTCTGCGCCTACACCCTGGTGTTCCCGCCAAAGGCACCGGGCGAACGCTGGAAGCTGCTGCTGTACCTGTATCTGCCAGAGGCTGCGGCTGATCGCCTGCGCAAGCAGGGGCGCCTGCCCATTGATGACTGGATCGCACAAGGCCTGGTCACCATCACGCCCGGCAACGTGACCGACTATGGATTCATAAGGCGCGATGTCAACGCATCGCGCGAAGAGTTCCTGGTCAAGCAGATCGCTTACGACCGCTTCAACGCCAGCCAACTCGTCACAGACCTGGGGCAAGACGGTGCCTTGATGGTGGGCTTTGGCCAAGGCTTCGGGAGCATGTCCACCCCCGTGAAGGAACTGGAGCGGCTCTACATGGGCGGCAACCTCACGCACGGCGGCCACAAGGTGCTGCGCTGGATGGCCAGCAACACCGTGGCCACAGAGGACGCTGCAGGCAACGTCAAGTTTGACCGCGCCCGCAGCACACAAAAGATCGACGGGATGGTGTCTACCGCCATGGCATTGGGCCGGGCAATAGCGCCCCCTGAAGAGGAACCCGAAGACCGGGCCAAAAAGAACTGGGAAAGCTTCGCAACGTGATGAACAAAGTACGCTCATTGATGCTGCGCCTGGCCCTCAAAGGCACAGACCTGACACTTGCCAGCCCCGAAGGCTGGCCAGTGTTAGGCCCTGGCCCCACCTGGGCCAAGGTGCCCGTGCGCGAAGACACGCAGCTGCAAATATCCGCAGCCTTCTCCGCCATTCGGCTCATTGGTGAAACCGTTGGCACCCTCCCGCTGCGCCTCATGCGCAAGACGGAAAAGGGCACCGAGCGCATGGTCAAAGACCCGCGCTACGCCCTGGTGCACGACCAGCCCAACGAGTACATGACGGCGGTGGAGTGGAAGGAGGCCATGACCGTAAGCCTCGCCACCATGGGCCAGTCTTACAACTACGTCGAGGCATTCGAGTCCACTGGCCGGGTGCTCAGCATCCAGCCGGTGCACAAGTCCCGCGTGCAGCCAGAGGTGCAGCGCGACGGCGCCATCCTCTACTGGCTCACCAAGCGCGACGGCAGCCGCGTGGGCCTGCAACGCCCCCGCATCTGCCCCATCCGTGGGTTCGGTGGTGTCGGTGAGCTGGAAGGGTACGCACCCCACCGGCTGCACGCCAACAGCCTGGCGCTCACCGTGGCCGTGGAAAAGTACGGCGCAGAGTTCTTCGGATCGGGCGCACGCCCCACTGGCGTCATCACCACCAAGACCGAGTTTGGTGAGAAGTCGCGCGAACAGATACGGCAGAACTTTGCCAAGTACATGCGCGAGTCCTGGCTCAAGGGCGAGCTGCCCGTGCTGGACGCCGACACGCAATACCAGGCGGTTACGACGCCCAACAACGACGCGCAGTTCATTGAAACCCGCAAGCTGCAGATTGCCGAGGTAGCCCGCATCTACCGCGTGCCCCTGCACATGCTGATGGAAATGGACAAGGCCAGCTATGCCAACACCGAGCAGGCCAACAAGCACTTTCTGGACTACACGCTGCTGTCCTACCTGCGCCGCATCGAAGCCGGGCTGGACAGCAGCTTGCTCAGCGCGCAAGAGCGCAGCAGCGGCATGTTCTTCCAGTTCGATGTGCGCAGCCTGCTGCGTGGCGACAGCACCCAGCGTGCGGGCTACTACGTGCAGATGCGCAACGCCGGGGCCATCACGCAAAACGAAATCCGTGACCTGGAAGACATGCCCCGCATTGACGGTGCAGACGACCTGCACGTACCGCTCAACATGGCCCCCAGCGACATGCTGGCCGACTACCTCTCAGGCAAGAACCAAGGAGCATCCTGATGCACCGCGTTATCGCACCCCTGCAAATCAAAAGCGCCGAGCAGGACGGCACCTTCAGCGGCTACGCCGCAGTCTTTGGCAACGTTGACCTGGGCGACGACATCATCCAGCCCGGCGCCTTCAAGCAGGCCAAGACCACCGCAGACGGAAAACTGCGAATCGCCATGAACCACCGGCTAGACCAGCTGGCCGGTAAAGCCAGCTTTGTCCAGGACGACTATGGCCTGCGTGTTGAAGGCAAGCTCAGCCTGGGCGTCAGCTACGTCAAAGACGCCTACGAGCTGATGAAAGACGGCGTGCTCAACGGCCTCTCCGTGGGCTTCAACATCCTGGCAGACGGCAGCGTTTACGAAGAGCGCGAAGGCCGCTGGGTACGCGTCATCCGCGCCGCAGAGCTGTGGGAGTTCTCCCTGGTTCCGTTCGGCATGAACCCCGAGGCCCTTGTCGATAGCGTCAAGGCCGCCTCCATCCGAGATTTCGAGGCCCAACTGCGCAGCCTCGGATACAGCCAAACCGAAGCGAAAGCGCTTGCTTCGGGTGGCTTCAAGTCGCTCCCCCACCGGGATGGTGGTGGAGACAGCGGGACGCTGGAAGACGAACTCAAAGCGCTAACCCAAGCATTCACCTGGAGCTAACCACTATGCAAATCACTCGCAAGCACCTCACGCTGGCCGTCATGGCCTGCATCGCAGTCATGGCCGTTGCCGCCCTGGTGGGCCACCCTGTCATCCCGCCTGAAGCTCTCGCGGGCCTGGGCGTCATGCCCATGGCCATGTCCGGTGAGCTTGACCTCAAGAGCCAATTCGCACAGCTCACCGATGTGGCCAAGGCCGCGCAGAAGGCCGTGGAAGACATGAAGAACGCCCACACCCAGCTGGACGGCCGGGTCAACAAGCTGCACGAAGAACTGAAGGCAGGCTCTGTGGACGCCACCACCAAGGCCGCCTACCAGACCGCAGTGGAAAAAGCCGCAGCCACCGAAGCCACTGTAGAAAAGCTCTCCGCTGAAGTTGCTGAGCTGGCCAAGAAGTCGGCCAACCTGCTGGGCAGCGCCAACCAGGCCAAGTCGCTCGGGCAGCTGGCAGCCGCATCGGAAGTGTGCAAGTCCTACCGGGGCGGCACGGCCGAGCTGGTCACCATGCAGGGCTCTCTGTTCCGCAAGGCAGCCGTCACCAGCGCAGCCGCCAGCGCTGGCGCCCTGGTAGAAGCCTATCGCGTGCCAGGCGTCCTCATGCAACCCGACGAGCCACTAACCGTGCGCGACCTGTTCGCGGCCGTCAGCATCGCCAGCAACGCGGTGGAATGGGTGGCAGAAAAGCTCTTCACCAACAACGCAGGCCCCCAAGGCCCCGAAGGCACGGCCAAGCCAGAAAGTGGCATCACCTTTGAGAAGAAGACCAGCGCAGTCGAAACCATTGCGCACTGGATTCCCGCCAGCCGCCAGGTGCTTGCAGACGCCCCCCAACTGGCCGGGCTGATCGACGGCCGCCTGCGCACGGGCCTCAAGCTCAAGGAAGACGACAGCCTGCTCTTTGGCGACGGCACCAACGGCAACCTGCTGGGCCTCGTGCCACAGGCCACGCCCTACGTGTCCACCGGCATCCCAGCGTCGCCCAACAAGCTCGACCACCTGCGCTGGGCGTTCCTGCAGGCCAGCCGTGCGAAGTACCCAGCCACCTTCGCGGTGCTGAGCCTGGACGACTGGGCGCTGATCCAGATGATGAAGACCACCGACGGTGCTTACATCTTCGGCACCCCCACCGATGGCGCCGCACCTCGCGTGTGGGGCAAGCGTGTGGTGGAAAGCTACAGCCTGGACGCCTCCGACTTCCTCGTCGGCTCCAGCCTCGCCGCCACCATCTACGACCGTGAAGAAGTCACCGTGCGCGTTGCCGAGCAGCACGCCGACTTCTTCATCAAGAACATGGTGGTTTTGCTGTGCGAAGAGCGCCTGGCGTTCACCGTAGAGCGCCCCGGCGCCATCGTGAGCGGCGCCTTCGTCTAATCCGTGCACACGTGTGCACAGCCCGCAGGTCTCACCGCCTGCGGGCATTTTTTTGGAGGGCACATGCCTACCGTACTCAAGACCTTTGTGCGTAACGGCCAACGCTTCAAGCGTGGTGACGACGCCCCCAGTGACCTCGATGGCCCCACCGCAGAGCACTACCGCCGCCACGGCATGATTAGCGCAGGCACCGAGCCCAAAGCACCAGCCCGCGCCCCTCGCCGCCGCACGCCCCCCGGCCCATCTGAGACCAAGCCTGCAACCCCCGCAGAGCAGCAGGCCGCATCGACTGATGCCGCCGATGCCGCTGACGATGCCCAGGCGGCGCAGGACAGCACCCCCAACCCCGATGGCTCTGCCACCGACCCCAACGCCGCCCCGGCCGACTGACGGCCCGCTGCGTGATGCGCCTTGCCCCCAAGGCGCATTGCACAGCGCAATGCCACGAAAGCAACAGCATGCCCATCAAGCCCACCCCCGAAGAAGCCCAAACCCGCCTGCGCCTGGACTCCGCTCTGGCTGGTGACCTGGCTGCAGCCATTGACCAGGCGCATGCCCAGGCCGTCAAGTACCTCGACGGCGCGCTCTACGCAGACCAGGCAGCACTCACCACCGCTGCCGATCCACGCGGCATCGTGTGCACGGCAGACATCATCGCCGCCCAGCTCCTGCTGGTCGATGTGCTGGTGGGCAACAACAGCGCCGCCGACCGCGACGACAAGCGCGCAGCCGCCCACAACATCCTGCGGCCGCACCGCAACCTGGGGGCCTGAGCCATGCAATCCCAGCAGCTGGACACCGTCATCCAGATAGAGCGGCGCACCGTCACACGCGGGGCATCAGGCGGCCAGGTCACCACCTGGGCGCCGCATGCAGCCCTGTGGGCGCAGCGCACCGACCTCAGCGGTACAGAGCGGCGCCTCACCAGCCAAGGCGGCGAAGTGGCCGTGGCCCGCACCGAGTTCCTGGTGCGTGAGCGCGACGACCTCACCACCACCATGCGGGTGGTGCACAAAGGGCTGAACTTCAACATCCAGCACATCAAGCCGCTCACCACCTCGCGCGGCTGGATGGTGCTGACCTGCGACACCGGGGCAAACGATGGCTGACAAAGACATCCTGGGCATTGGCGAGATGAAGGCCAACTTTGCCAAGCTGCGCGACGAAGTGAGAAACCGCACCAGCCGCCGCATGGTGGTGGCAGGTGGCAACGTGCTCAAGCGCAAGGCAAAGCAGATCGCGCAGGCCAATGGCTCGGTACGCACGGGCGCCATGGTCAAAAACATCGCCATCAAGCGCGAAGCGCAGGCGGGCGACGGCACCACCCAGTACCACCTGGGTGTGCGCCACGGGCGCAACCTCACCGCCAAGGCCAAGAAGAACTCAAAGCTGGCGGTGGCATCCACCGGCCGCATCGTCAAGCGCTACGCAGACGACCCCTACTACTGGCGGTTTGTGGAGTTCGGGCACAACGTGGTGCCCCGCAACCCAGCGCAGGGCAAGCAGCAGTCCATCAGCAAACGGCGCAAACAGCCCACCGGCACCGTGGCCGCCAAGCCATTCATTGGCCCCGCGCTGGAGCAGGGCAGGGCAGAGGCGCTGGAAGCCATGAATGATCGCCTGCAGGCAGACCTTGCAAAGGCGGGCAAGCCATGACGGTGCACGAAATCATCACCGCCGCGCTGGTGCCCGCCATGCCCAACACCTGGGCGCGCGAACTGCCGCCAGACCCGGTATGGCCCGCCCTGGTGTTCGACGTGGACAGCGAGCCAGAAGAAGCCTGGAGCATGGCCGGTGGCTACACCGCCCACGACGTGAACGTGTTGGTGATGGCCGCCACGATGGAAGAGCTGGACGTGCTGCTCCCCCTGGACGGTGGCGGCCCCCTGCGCGCTGCGCTGGAAGGCCTGGAGCACTACCAGTACGAAGACGAATCGGGCGACGCTGACTACGAACCCGACCCGCGCATCTATGCGCGCTACCTCACCGTGCGCTTGCGCACACCGCGTTACTAACCCTGGAGCTACCGCCATGAGCAAAACACGCACCGCGCCCAGCGCGGAAGCGGGCACCGCCGCGCCCGCCACACCCAGCAAGCCCACCAGCCTGCTCACCCCGCCGCGCGAGCGCGACGAGATGACGGGCAAGGGCGGCACCTACGTGCGCGACCCGGCCACCGGCAAGCGCACCCTGCAGGCGCCAGAGCCAAGCACCCCAGCGCCCACCAGCGACCAGGCTTAACCCCACGGACACAGAAAGGAACCCACCACCATGTCCAAGTCCATGAAGAAGATGCTGCTGCTTGCCGTGCGCGAGACAGTGGCTGGCACCGAAGAAGTGCCCACCGCAGCCGCCAACGCCATCCTGTGCCGAGCCCTGGCCCCCGAGCCCATTACGGCCGAGCAGGTGCAGCGCAACCTCATCCGCCCCTACAAGGGCAACAGCGGCAGCTTGACGGTGGGAGAGCACCGCAAGCTGACCTGCGAAGTGGAGCTGGCAGGTAGCGGCACCGCTGGCACCGCCCCTGCCTGGGGCCTGCTGCTGGAGGCCTGCGGCTTCAGCGCCACCGTCACAGCAGGCCAGGATGTGGTGTACGAACCCGTAAGCGAAGGCGAGCCCACCCTCACGCTGTACGGCTACCTCGACGGCACCCTTTACAAGATCGTGGGCGCCAAAGGCACGGTCAGCTTCGAGCTGAACTCCAAGGCCATCCCTGTGATGAAACTTGAATTCCTGGGCGAATACTCGCCACCCACCGAAGGCCCCATGCCCACCGGTGTGGACTACAGCAAGTTCAAGCAGCCCAAAACCGTTGGCAAAAAGAACACCCCAGTGTTCACCTTCCACGGCCTGTCTGCTGGCGTGGCGGCCTTCTCCATCAACTTGGCCAACGCCCTGGCGTGGCGCGAACTCATCAACCTGGCCGGGGCATCCAGCCCAGACCGCCAGCCCACTGGTTCCGTCACCATGGAGCTGCCCAAGGCCGATGTGAAGAACTGGGCCGAGATCGTGCGCGAAAGCGCCACCGGCGCATGCAACCTGGTGCACGGCGTCACGCCGGGCAACATCATCCAGATCGACATGGCGCAGGTGCAGTGCAAGCCGTTCACCCTGCAAGACGATGCCAGCAATGCCATGGTGAATATGCCCTTCGACATCAACCCCGACCAGGGCGACGACGAAATCCGCATCGTCGTGAAGTAAGCAGCGCCCGCGCTGCACCCTGTTTTTTGTTCCGTTCAAGGCCACCCACTGCGGTGGCCTTTTTGTTTTCTGCCATTCAATTTTTAAGGACTAACCATGTTCAACCTCACCCCCACCGAAACATTCAAGGCCCCTGTCAAGGTGCAGGTTGCCACCAAGTCTGGCACGTGGCGTGAAGAGTCATTCAACGGCATTTTCCTGCGCACCGGTGAGGATGACCGCGAGCGTTTGCTGGCACTCAAAAACGTTGAGCTGTTGCGCGAAGTGCTCAAAGACTGGGAAATGGTGGACGAGGAGCGCAAGCCTGTGCCGTTCACGCCTGACAACTTCGAAGCCTTCCTGAAGCTCACAGGGGCAGTGCGTGAGGCCACCTTGGCCTATTGGAACCACAACGTAGGCGCCAAGCAAAAAAACTGATTGAGGCGGCCCGCTGGTGGGCCGGGGTGCGTGAAGAAGCGGCCCCGGACTTCACGCCAGACCTCTCCATTGTGGAAGCCATGGAGGCCATGGGCGCACCGGCCGAGGATGTGGAAGCCGTGCGTGCCCAGGTACTGGCCGAGGCCCCGCCGGAAGAGCCCGAAGCCTTCGGGGTGTATGCCGACAACCTCACCACCGTCAGCGCCTTCCTGGCGCTGCGCACCCAGTGGAACTACGCGGGCATGGCAGGCCAGCGCACCGGCTTCAACTACGCCGGTGTTTCTGCCTGGCTGCAAGCCCACATCAAGCCGCGCCGCCGCCGCGCGCTATTCAGCGACCTGCAGGTGATGGAACACGCCGTGCTGCAGGCCGACCACGAGCAACGCAAAAACAACGAGGAATAACGCCATGTCCGCACTCGGATCACTGGTAGTTAAGCTGGCCCTGCAGCACGCCGAATTCACGGGCGGCCTCGACAAGTCCGAGCAGGCCGCGCTGGCAGCGAGCAAGCGCATCCAGGACACCTTCGACGGCATGAAGTCCCGTATTGCCAACACCGCTGGCGCCATCGCTGGCGGGCTGGCTGCGGGCTTCACCGTCGCCGCATTCAAAAACATCATCCAGGGCAGCATCGACACAGGTGCTGCCCTGGACGACTTGCGCCAGCAAACCGGCGCAACTGGGGAGGCCCTATCGGCCCTGCTGGCGGTAGGCAAGTTCAATGACGTTGGCCCCGAGCAGCTGGGCGGGGCCATGAACAAGCTCGCTGCCAACCTGGCTGGGGCCACCGAGGAAAGCAAGGGCACCGGCAAAGCCCTGGCTGCACTTGGCTTGAACATGGAGGAATTCCGCAAGCTCAAGCCCGAAGACCAGATCCAGGAAGTTGCCAAAGCCATGGGAGGCTTTGAAGATGGTGCGGGCAAGTCTGCCGTAGCCATGGCGCTGTTTGGCAAAGAGGGGGCGAAGATGATCCCCTTCTTCAATGACCTTGCGGCCGCAGGTGAATTGCAAGCGAAGATGACCGATGAGCAGATTGCCGCATCGGCCAACCTCGACGACAACCTCAAGCGCCTGGCCATGTCGGGCGACGGCTGGAAGAAGGAACTTGCCAACGGCATGATCCCCGCCCTAGACCTGGGTGCCCAGGCGCTGCTGGACGTGATGAACGGCACCGGCGGCCTGCGCGAAAAAGTCAAAACCCTGGCTGGGGACGGCTCCATTAAAGAGTGGACGCACAACGCCATCATTGGCTTCAGCTACGTGGCAGACGTGGTGCAAGGCCTCATGAGCATGTTCCCCATCATGGGCAAGGCCATTGGTGCCGCCATGGCCGCCACCAGTGAGGTGGTGAGCAGCGTCTACAGCGCCTTCCAGAAAATTCGCGGTGGCGACCTGGGCGGCGCCATGACAGACCTGGAGACAGGCTTCTCCCGCGTCAAGACCATTGGGGTGGAGGCCGGGCAGGACATCAGCGAAGTCTGGAACCAGAAGCTGTTTGGCGAGCGCATGCGCGAACGCATGGCCGAATTGGATTCGGTTGCGGCCAAGACGGAGAAGACAGGCGATGCGGCAGAAGGCGCGAAGCGCAAGCAGCTCGACTTTGTTAACTCAGTAGACAAAACCGCCAAGGCAGCAGCCGAGGCCAAAGACCCGGTTGCCGCACTGCTGGACACCATCAGCAAGCGCACGGCCGCCTTCGCAAGCGAGTTAGCCGCAGGCGAGAAGCTGACCGAGGGCGAGAAGGCCAGCATTGAAGTGCTGGAGCAACTTCGCACCGGCAAGGTGAAGGTCACCCAGGCCGAAGCCGAATTGATCGGCGTGCGCCTGGAAGCCATGCTGGGTGCGGAAAAGCAGTTGCAGCAGCATCAAGCTGAAGTGAAAAGCCTGGAGGCGGTTCGCTCCGAAAGGCTAAAGCAACAGCAGGCGATGGAGCAGGGTGTTGTTTCGCTTGCAGCCCAGAACGAAGCGCTCAAGCAGGAAATCGAACTGATCGGCCTGTCGGAAGATGCCCAGCTTGCCATCATCCGCAGTCGCAACGACCAGGCCATTGCAGCCAAGGAAGCGGCGCTGGCTGAGATTGAACTGAAGGACGCCATCGCTGGCACGATGACCATCACTCCGGTGTCGGCCGCATTGCAGGCTGAGATTCGTTTGCTGAAGGAACGCAACGAACTGCTGGGCAAGAAGGCTGACGTGACGGCTGCAGCCAAAGTCGTAGAGGCCCAAGGCGCCGCCTGGTTGGACATGTGGAACAGCGTTGACCGCACCGCACACGATGTGTTTGTGGACGTGGCCAACAACGGCATGAGCGCCTTCAAGCGCATCGGCAAGACGCTGCAGGCCAGCGTGCTCGACCTGCTGTACCAGATGACGGTGCGCAAGTGGATCTTCCAGATCATGGCCAGCGTAACCGGTTCGGTGGCGTCGGGTGCAGCATCCGCAGCGGCAGGCCAGGCGGGCAGCAGCTTTCTGAGCAGTGCGGGCGGCTCCATGCTGGGGAACATGGTTGGCGGCTTCGGAGCCTTCACGGGCGCGATGGGCAGCGGCTTTTCCTTGGCGATGGGCGGTGGCATGGGTTTGGCGCTTGAAGGTGGCATGGCCATGCTGAGCAGCGCCACGGGGCTGAGCAGCGCCCTGGCTGGGATCGGCCAGATTGCTGGCGCTCTGGGGCCTATTGCGCTGGGTGTTGCTGCGCTGTTCTCCATCATCAGCAGCCTGGACGACTCGGGCACGTATCACACAGGTGGCGCAGCCCGCTACAGCGAAGACCGGGGCCTTTCTTCCGGCCAGGATGCAACCGACTACAACATCGGCTTTGGCCGCGTTGAACGTGGCGCTGAGACCGTTGATGCTGTTGGGCGACTCGCCAAGGGGATTGCGACCGCACTGGATTCAGTGGCAACGTCATTTGGCAAAACGGCTGGCTTTGAAATCGCCACGGCCTTCGCTGACGACACCTCGAAAGATGGTGCGTGGGGCGCGTTCCGCATCAGCCTTGACGGCAAAGTCCTCAAGAACTGGGAGGATGACAGACAGGACAAATGGGCGCCTCGCGTGTTCGCTGACGGTCAGGAAGGATATAAGCAGTACCTGGCACTCATTGCCAAGGACACGCGCCAAGTCCTCTTGGATATGGACTTGGCCAGTTGGGCAGACAAGTTGCTGACCGACCTGGGCGAAGCCCCAACCATGGAGGAACTGACCGGCGTTATTGCCCAGATCAACGCACTGCAAACCACCTTTGAAGAGCTGGGCAAATCCCTGGTCGGTTTTGCTGACTACAGCGACGAAGCCCAGTTTGCATTGGTGGAGTTGTCTGGCGGCATTGATGCCTTCCGGGCCAACGCAAACGCCTACTACCAGAACTTCTACAGCGCTGAAGAGCAGCGTGCGAACCTGGAGCGGCAGGTGAAGGAGCGCTTCAGCAAGGCCAATATTGAGATGCCCGACTTCACGGCCGACGACGCGCGTGCGCAGTACCGTGCGCTGATTGAGGCCCAAGACGAAAGCACGGAAGAAGGCCGCAAGGCCATTGCCATGCTGATGGAAATGTCGGCCGTGTTCTCGCAGCTTGCTCAGGTGGGCGACACCATTGCCGCAACCCGTGGCACTTTGCAAGATCGGCTGGATACCCTGCAGGGCAACGACCGTGCGGTGCTGGAACGCCAGCGCAAGGCAGAGTACGAAGCGCTCATGAAGCTAGACCCGGCCCTTGCTGCCATGGTCAAGCAGATATACGAGCTGGAAGACGCTGCCAACATTGCGACCGCGCGTGGCAGCCTGCAAGACCGTCTGGATGCACTCAAGGGCAACGACCGGGCGATTCTCGACCGTCAGCGCAAGGCAGAGTACGAAGCGCTCATGAAGCTAGACCCGGCCCTTGCGGCCCTGGTCAGGCAGATATACGAGCTGGAAGACGCTGCCCAAGCCGCCGCAGATGCCGAGCGTGAGCGCCAGGACTACCTGGACTCGCTCGACAGGGCGTACTCAGCGCTTGAGGCCTCGATTGATCGGCAGGTGGAAGGGCTGCAAGCCCAGCTCGACAGCGCGCAAGCCCTGGCAGCCGCCTGGACTTCGGTGCGAGACGCTGCTGCCCAGGGCAAGAAACAATTGCTGGGCATGGTGCAAAGCACTGCGGCCGCGCAAGCGGCCGAAGGTGCGGCGTACATCCGGGCGGCCCTTGCTGGTGCGCTCAGCGGCACAGCGCCCGACAGCCAAAAGCTGTCTGAAGCCATCAGTGCTGCAACCAGCGGCATCAACCAGCCAGGCGCTACCCGGTTTGAGCGAGAGCGCGCTGCGCTGGTGCTGGCCGGGCAGCTCGGGCAGCTTGAGGCGGCATCGGGCAAACAGCTCACCACGGCAGAGCAAACGGTCGAATCTCTCAACCGGCAAATCAAGCTGGCGCAAGACACGCTGGATTACTGGGAAGAGCAGATCGCACTGGCCAACGGAAACCTTGAGGCCACCCTCAGCGTGACCGAAGCCATCCAGGTGCTCACGAACTTGATTCGTGGCAACAGTGGCGGCAGCGGCAGCGGTGCTGGTGGTGGCGGCAGTGGCGGAGGCGGCGGGGCAGTGTTTGGCCCTGGCGATGGTGGTGGTTCGGCTGCGGCCAAGTATCACCGGCTGGTGTACGGCGGCACAGCAGGCGTAGGCCGGGAGGCCATCCGCGATCAATCAATGATTGCTCGGCTGGACAAGCTCTCGCCGGTCTATCACTCGTTCGACGGTACTGGCGACTTGCCCGGCCTGGCTGCAGCCATGAAAGCAGCGGGAGGAACGATTGCAGACCTCTCGATCCTTTCCGGTAACTGGGAAAGCGATTGGCGCAAGGCCTTTGCAGCCGTGGGAATCCCTGCCTTTGAAAAGGGTGGAGACCACCGTGGCGGCTGGGCTGTGGTGGGTGAGACCGGCCCCGAGCTGGCCTACATGCCACCGGCGCGCATCTACAACGCCTCGCAAACCAGGCAACTGATGGCAGGCATGCAAGGCACCAGTGGCGGGGACTTCCGCGCCTTTGTTGCCGCGCTGCTGGCCGAAGTGCAGGGGCTACGGGTGGACGTGAAAGACGTCAAGCAACAAACCAAACGGGGCGCCGATGTGCTGGAAGGTGCAGCGGAAGGCCCCGCCTTGAGGATGACAACCGTATGAGCGATTCAACAGTGAGCGTGCTCATTGCTGTGCCCATTACCCCCGCCATGATCGCCCCCGGCACCACCATCGCAGAGCCAGACCCCAACGTGGGCGAAGCGCTGTGGGTGTCGGGGGGAACCTATGTGGAGGGTGACGAGCGCACCAGAGGCCAGCTTGTTTACTACTGCGTGCAAAACCACACTGGCCGCACCACACCGCCAGAAACCGATGGCAGCTACTGGCTGAAAAAGCGCCCCACCAACCGCGCTGCGCCGTTTGACTACTACAAGTCCACAGCGGCCAGGGCCACGGGCAGCCTTACGTTCGTCGTAAAGCCTGGGTTTTTTACAGACCTGGTGCTTTATGGCGCCGTGGGCGACCGCGTGCAGGCCACCGTGCGCCAAGGCACCGGCGGCCCGGTGGTGGAGGGCGGCGAGCTGGACGAAGACCTGTGGGAGCAAGCCGCAGGTTTTTGGGAACTGATGTTCGCCCCCTTGGGTGTGCGAGACAAAGTGGAACTCAACGACATAGCCCTGCACCCCGACGCCGAGCTGACCGTCACGATCACGGCCGCCGCAGGCTCCACTGTGGAGCTTGGCACCCTGCTAGTAGGCGAATGGCGCAGCCTCACCGGCCCTGGTGGGGGCGCTGAGTACGGCGCCGAGGCAGAGCCCAAGAGCTACAGCTACATCAAGTTCGATGAAGACGGCAGCTTTGAAATTCGGCGCCGCCCAGGTGCTACTGACATCACCGTACCTGCTGAACTGAAAGCCGACCAGGCCGAGTACGCAGTGGAAATGCTCAAGCTGGTGCAAGACCAGCCGGTGGCCTTCCGCGCCACCGACATCCCAGGCTATGGCCACCTCAACGGTATGGGCCTGGTGACCGGTGCGGTGCGTGCAGACAAATCCAAGTTGGCAAAAGCCAATTTCCGAGTGAAAGGAATCGTTTAATGCCAATCGTTGCAGTCCCTGAGTGGACACCAGTGCCGCCATTCCCGCAGCTCTCAGAGCGCAGGCTAGGCACCTACAACAGCAAGGCTTACGCCTTCGCATCGCACATGAGCAGCGTGTTCATGGACGAGCTGGGCTTGCTGGTCACAAGCGCCTACGATAACGCCCTGTGGGCGCAAGACCGGGCCGCTGTGGCGCAGGCGCAGGCCGTCATTGCCACTGCCCAGGCCGACCTGGCCATGGGCTACCGCAACACGGCGAACAATGCAGCAGCCACCGCAACTGCCAAGCGTGATGAAGCCGTGGATGCCGCCAGCACCGCCACCACCAAGCGCGATGAATCGGTCAATGCAGCAGCGTTGGCAGTGCCTGCAGCAGTGGAAGCTGGGCAGGCGCGGGACCAAGCCCAAGCGGCGGCAGCCCAGGCGCAGGTGTTTGCCACACAGCAGCTCAAGGCCAGCAGCACCACCAGCCTGACGCCCGGCGCTGGCAGCAAGACCTTCGCTGTAGAGGCGGGCCGCTCATTCGTGGCGGGCATGTACCTGGTGGCCACCAGCAGCGGTGCACCGGCCAACAAGATGAGCGGCGCCGTAGTGAGCTATGACGTGGCCACCGGGGCGCTGGTTCTCAGCGTGGACGCTTTCGCTGGCGCTGCGGCGCGGGCTGATTGGGTCATCGGCGTGGCAGCCTCACCATCTGGACAGGCAACACCCTACGCAGACACCCCGGCCAACACTGCGGCCGTGGCGTTCGGGCGATATCGCCTGACAGCATCGCTCGATCTAACGCTGCCCCCTGCACCGACAGACGGGGATTGGGTGGATGTGGTGAATACCAGCGGCACCACCACGGCGCGAGTGCTGCGCAATGGTCAAAACATCAATGGGCTGGCAGAAGACCTGACCATCGACAAAAACTTCGCGGCGTTTCGCCTTGTGTTCCGAACCGGCTACGGCTGGATGATTGCTTGAGGGGCTAGATCAATGTCCAACATTTCTCAATTTATCGGCGGCGCTGGCGGAAAGTTCCGCTATCAGGAATTCACCTTGAGCGGCACCTTCACGCCCTCCGCAGCCCTGCTGGCGGCTGGCGGCGTGGTCGAGGTGCTGGTTGTTGGCGGCGGTGGCGGTGGCGGTGGTGGCGGAACGGCTGTTTTTGGCGGCGGCGGAGGCGGCGGTGGCGCTGTTCGTCGCGGGCGTTTTACAGTGAGCGCCGCCGTTTCCGTCACCGTGGGGGCTGGTGGCTCTGGGGGCACTGCTTCGGCTAACGATGGATTGCCTGGTAATGATGGTGGCGCGTCATCTTTTGGTGCATTCATTACGGCGGCTGGCGGCGGCGGTGGTGGTGGTGGCAGCTCAAACACTGCACGTTGCCCCGGCCGCGCTGGCGCCAGTGGTGGTGGGGGCGGCAGTAACAGCAATGTGTCAAATGCGGGTTGTGGGGGTGGCGGAGGGGCCGGCGAATCAGCTCCGCTTCCATACCCTCAAAGCGGTACATCTGCTCCAACAGTGCAGTTTCCAGGAGGCTCAGCATCGTTCGGTGGTGCAGGCGCTCCGCAGATTTACGCATCAAGTCCTTTCATCTCCGGCAATGGAGGAATCGGTCTTGACGGATTTGGCGGTGGTGGTGGTGGCGCTAACTACAACGGAGGATGGCACGGTCGTGGCGCGCACGGCGGTGGTGACGGCGCCAGTCCTGGCTATGCAGCCACCGCGGGCCGTGCAAACTCAGGTGGCGGTGGTGGTGGTGGATTTAACGGCGCTGGGGCCAGCGGCGGTTCTGGTTTCGTGCTTGTGGTCTGGTCTGAATAAGGATGCGAAATGGAATACGCACTGATTAAATCCGGCTCCGTTCAAAACGTCATCGTTGCTGATGAGGCTTTTATTGCCGCCATCGCCTCTGAGTGGGACCACATCGAGCGCATTGATACACCTGCTGAGCGTGCGCTCGGTGTTGGCATGGGTTGGCGCTGGGACGGGGCAGCGTTTATTGCTCCGCCACCGGGTCAGGCGCCTACACCGTCGCCAGCAGATGTTGCGCGCCGCATCACCAAGCTGGCCTTCCGCAACCGCTTCACCAAAGCGGAAAAAGCCGGTATCGAGTTTGCAGCCTTGGACGACCCCACAGCGCCCATCGCACAGCGCCAGCAAGCTGCCGCGCTGCGGGCTGACCTCAAAGACCAAGAGCAGGCCACCTTCATCGACTTGGACGACGAAGACACCCGCACGGGGGTCCTGACGTTGGAGGCAGTGGGGCTGATCGCCGCTGGACGTGCTGTCGAAATCCTCGACACACCCGTGCAGGACAAGGAACGCTTCACGGGCTGATCGCCATGCAGCGCCTGTTCTTCCTGGCACTGATCCCGCTGTTGCTGGTGGGAATGGCGCTGTTCTGGCTGCGTTACCTGTGGGCCGCGCTGTTTTCACCAGCGCGTGCCTTGCGGCTTGCCATCAGTGGCGACCAGCTGGCCAACAGCGCCCTCAACGGCGACGAAGACAAAACCATCAGCCACCGCGCGGCCATTGCCCGAGACGAAGGCAAGCGCTGGGGTTGCGTGCTGTGTGGCCTGCTCGACAAGCTCGACCCCGGCCACTGCGACAAATCACGCGGCATCTAGCCGCAAACCCATCAGGGAGGAATATGAACTTGCTCAAGTACCTGCAGCGGGCTGGCGTGCCCGAACCCCTGCAGCCCGAGGCCCTGGCCAGCCTGCAGCGCGCCGAGGAAATCGCCAGCCGTGTGGCCCCCTACAAGTGGACCGCGCCCCTGGTGATGGCCTGGGTGGTGCCTTGGCTCAAGTGGAGCGCGGAAAAGCTGCCTGCGTTGTTCTCGAAGTGGGATAACGATATATCCCTGAACGGCGACCCCTGGCCATGGGCGCAGCGAGCCGATGGTTCGTGGTATCGCCACGCCCCGCTGGACGACACGCCCGAGGCCCGCGCCGCGTGCTACTGGGCCAAGGGCCACCACCCGCGCAGCCGCTGGGCAAGGTACGTCTGGCTAGGCTGGCGAAACCGGGCCAGCAAACTCGCACACGACCTCGGGGCACCTTCTGGTGCCCCGATTGCTTTGTGGGGTGATGAAAAGGTGAGCCGCAGCCATGCCGGTGTCTGCGTCTACCGCATGGGCGATTGCTGGCAAATCATGTCGGTGGAGCGTTACGGCCCCCTCATCGTGCGCCGCAATGTCGGTTGGAAGATCAACAACGTGCGCGACAACCAGCACACCGTGGCCAATGTGACTTGGATCGCGTGGAGCCCGTTGCGATGGAAGGGGGATTGATGCCTGAGCCAACCTCCACAGCCGCAGGCGTGGCCACCATCGCCATGGGTGCAGCCAGCACCAGCGCCATCACCGCCTTTGGTGTGTCGCTGGGCCTGCGGGCTGACATTCTGATCGCGGGCTTCTTCGGTAGCCTGGTGGCCATCATCCTGCTCAACACCGTGCCAGGCACCAGCGACACCTGGGTGGAGCTGCTGCGCACCACCGTGCGGCGCATGTTCGTGGCGTTTGCCAGCAGCCTCACTGCGGGGTACCTCACCCCGCTGGTGATGCTGATGGTGCAGCTGCCCGAAGCCGCGCTGCTGGGCGGGGCCTTCGCCGTGGGCGGCGGGGCGCAGCAGGTGCTCACCGGCGTCATCCGGCGCCTGAGCGGCACGCCCGCATCACAAGGCGCGCAGGGGGGCATGCAATGACCTGGCTGCAAATCATCCACTTCACTGCAGGCCTGCTGGTGCTGGCCGAGGCCCTGAACAAGCTGGAGCGCACCGCGCCCCTGCGCCCAGGCCTCAAGCCGCGCGAGCGGGCCACCGAATGGCTCAAGGCCGTGGCGTGGTCACTGCTGGCCCTGGGTGGGGCAGGGGCCGTCATCGCGCCCGCGCTGCCCTTCCTGCCGGTGCAAGAGCCCAGCGCCTGGCTGCCATACCTGCTGCCCGCGCAAACCCCCACGCTGCCCGACGTGTGCGTGATCGTGGGCTTTGCCGTGCTCATCGTTCGAACCCGAGTCAAAGAGGGGTAACCCATGCAACTCACCCAACACTTCACCCTGGCCGAGCTGACCAAGAGCAGCACCGCCGAGCGCCTGGAGCTGGACAACACCCCGCCGCCCGAGGTGCTTCCCGCCCTGACCAGCACGGCCGAGATGCTGGAGCGCATCCGCTCCACCCTGGGCGTGCCGGTCACCGTCACCAGCGGCTACCGCGCCTGGGCCGTTAACAAGGCGGTGAAGGGCGTCACCACCAGCGACCACGCCCAAGGCCGCGCCGCCGACATAGTGGCCCCGCGCTACGGCACCCCGCTGCAGATCGCCCGCGCCCTGGCGCCACTGGTGGACGTGCTTGGCATTGGCCAGCTCATCTACGAGCGCTTCGGCAGCACCTCATGGGTGCACGTCAGCACACGCGTGCCCGACAAGCGCGTGAACCGCGTCATCACCATCACCAGCGCGGGCACGCAGCTGGGCGTGCAGGAAGTGTGATGCAGGCTGCCGCAAATGCCCAGCAGGGCCACCGGTACCGGCTGCATGGCCGTGAGGTACTAGCGCTCAGCGGTGGAAGCGAAATGGTGAAGGTGGCTCACATCAACACCAAAGACCCCTGGCCTCTGGGTAGCCCCTTCAAGGTGTTGGCCGACCGGCTACAGCCACTGCCCATGCGCTATTTCCATGGAGAAACGCCGAAATGATCCAAGGCCTTTACACCTATGCTGCCACCGCCCTGGTGGCTGCTGCCCTGGCCGGTGCCGGTGCTTGGCGCGTGCAGGAATGGCGCTGGCAAGCCAACACCAAGGCCGAAGCCGCCCAGCGCGCCGAGGCCGAGCGCATCGAGCGCGCCGCTCGCGATGCCAACGCCCTGGCGCAGCGCAAATTCAACGACCAGGCAGCAGCCCAGCAAGCCGCCGCCCTGGCCCGCATCAACCAACAACTGGGGGACGCCCGTGCACACATCGCCACGCTCTCTGCTGATCGCCAGTGCCTTGACGCTGGCACTGTCGGCATGCTCAACAACATCGCCACGCCCACCCGTGGCCTCGGCCTACGAGCCACTGCCAGCAGCCCTGCGGGTGCGCCCAGCGCCGCTGCCGCCCCTGGTGCTCACACCCCTAACCTCGGCTACGCCAGCGAGCGAGATACCGCCCGCTGGATCGCCACCTGCCGCGCCCAGTACGGCGCCGTAGCCGAGCAGCTGGAGCAGATCCTGGACATCGAAGACAACCGCGAGCGCGCGGCCGCAGCCCTGGCCACGAAGATCGCAGGGGAGGGAGCCCAGTGAAGCACTACCCCGACCAGGACGTGGCCGACAACCGCCGCAGCGTGCGCCGCCGGGCGAGACAACTTGAACAGCGCCAGAGGCGAGCCCTGCGCGAGCAGGGCCAGCAGCTGCTGGAGCGGGCGGGGCGGGTGATGGCCCCGCGCAACGATGAAGGGCCGCTGCCGCGTATTGATTGAGCATGCCGCCAGAGCCCAAAAAAAGGTCGGTCAAAAAAAAGCCCAGCGTGAGCTGGGCTTGGGGATGCGCAACGGTGTTGGTGAAGAACTGCCGTTCAATCAGAGCAACACCACTGTTTACGCGGTAAAGCAAGTGGGCCTAGAATCTAGTCCGGCCTCTAAATTTAGGCCACCGGTTTTACTTCTTCTCGGTTGGGACCAAAAGCGGGAACGCTTTCAGACCCCTCTGGTAGGCGTAAAGCCGTTTTCCATTCTTGAGAGTGATCCATGGTCGGTAAATCACGGTGTAGCCCTCTGGAATTGGAAAACCAAAGTTGGTTTGTTTCAACGAAATCACCTCCTCCCTGTGCCTACGGGCACGTCAAAGGGTTGGTGAAATGGCCGGAACCTGGCCCTGGAAGCCTCTGCAGTGAATCCGGCAAGATTCAGCACTGCAGGGGCTTTCTGTTTGGGACGTTGGCACTAGGGCTAGTTTTGCCAACGCCTTAATCTCTTCTTTGCACGGTCCAATCTCCTGGTTTTTGCTATGCCTTTGAGAGTGCGCACACTATATATGGTGTGCTGATCGTGTTCAAGACACTACCGGTAGTGTAATGGCTCAGTTCCGGGTGTGACGTGATTGGGGTACGTTTCGCGTCGCTGGGAAGACTAGCAGGCGTTGCCACGCCTTGATTTTCCGCGCCGAATGTAATGGCTGCGCGGGATTCCGCGCCTTTCCCCTCTGCAGCCCGCTTGCCTAAAGGGCGTAAGTTTTCGGGTGGTTATGCGAATTTTGCGATCCTACCCAAGCGTACAACCCGCCAAAAACTTGGCTTTCAGGATTCAGGCAGCCGTTTCATCCATGGGCTAGGGTCAAACTTAGGTAGAGCTGGGCCATGTTGATCGTGACGGGGGCGCAGTAGCCAGAGCTGAACAAACTCATGGATTCGCCCATCCTCACTGTGCAGCACATCGCCCCGCAGCAGCTGCGCATCCCCCACCACGTCCACCAGCTGGGCATCACCCAGCCAAGGCCCCGGCACCATGCTTGTGCCCCACGGCACCCACAGCACCAGCTTTCTGATCGCCCGGTGGTAGCTGGTGTGCTTGCTGTCCCACTGCGCCATCCTCAGGTGGCCTGCTACCGGCGCGGGCCATTCCTCCGGCCGCAGGCGCAGTCCGTTTTTCCTGAGTTCAATGACTTCGCAAAACACTGTGCAAATATACAGTGTTTTGCGATAAGTGCGCCATAGGGCAGTGGTTAATCAGGCACGTAGCGGGTCATTATTCGCGTCTGATTGGCGGCTGTCGCCGTAAGCCTCTGATTTTCTTTGTATTAATTCGATTTTGTACCCGTCTGGATCGGTGACAAAGGCAATCACGGTGGTGCCGCCTTTGACGGGGCCCGCTTCGCGCGTGACGTTACCGCCAGCGGCCTTGATCTTTTCGCAGGCGGCATACGCGTCAGGAACGCCCAGTGCGATATGCCCGTAGGCGTTGCCGTGGTCGTAGCTTTCCACGCCCCAGTTGTAGGTCAGTTCAATTTCGGCCTGGCCCGGGTTGCCCCCCTCAAAGCCCAAAAACGCCAGCGAATACTTGTATTCGGGGTTTTCAGACTGGCGCAGCAGTTGCATGCCCAGCACCTTGGTGTAGAAGTCGATGGAGCGTTGAAGGTTGCCAACGCGCAGCATGGTGTGAAGAAATCTCATACCTTCGATTGTGCCGGCAAGTCAAAAACCAAGCAGGTGGTGGTGGCGTGCGCGTACAGCGTGCCATCCGGCCCCACCAGGCGCGCTTCGGCCGTGGCCAGCTGGCGTCCGCTGTGGATCACGCGGCCTTCGGCACGCACGCGCTGCACCTTGGGCGTGATGGCCTTGACCAGGTTGATGCCCAGCTCGGCTGTGGTGTAGCCGCGGCCCGGTTCCATGCGCGTGTGCACAGCGCAACCCAGTGCTGAATCGAGCAGCGTGGCAAACCAGCCGCCATGCACCGTGCCCATGGGGTTCAGGTGCTCTGGGCGGGGCGTGCCCTGGAAAACGGCCTTGCCATCGTCCACCTCCACGATCAGGAAGTCCAGCGTCTTGGCAATGGCCGCGTAGGGCAGTTCGCCCCGCAGCATGGCTTGCATTTGCTGCAGGCCATTGAGGTGGGCGATCTGCTCGCGGGTGGCTACACCCGGGCCAGGGCTTGCGTCCAACGCGGCGAGGATCTCGCGCTCCTGCGCCAGCCAGTGTTCAAGGTGGTTGTGTTGGGTCATGGGGTGTCCGGATTGTGGGTGGGGCCAAAACTCATGTATTGCATATGCAATTATTGCAGATACAATTAAATCCATGCAAGCTGACCCATCCATCCAGGCCCCCGTGCTTCCGCAGGGCTGCACCAACTTCAAGCTGCGCCAGCTGATGCGCCGCGTAGCCAACCACTACGACGCTGAAATGGCGAAGTGCGGGCTGAAGACCACGCAGTATTCGCTGCTGTCGCATGTACTCAAACTGGGGCCGATTCGCCCGGGTGACCTGGCCACAGAGATGAAGATGGATGCCTCCACGCTCACGCGCAACCTGCGCCCGCTGGTCGATGCAGGTTGGGTGACGCTGCAGGCAGGCACGGACGCACGCAGCCGCCTGGTGCACATCACCGATGCGGGCCGCGACAAACGCGCCGAGGCCCAGCGGCACTGGAAGGCCGCGCAACTGGCGCTGAATGAAACGCTGGGGGTGGAACGCGTGATGGCGCTGCATGCGCTGGTGGACGACTCGCTCGATTTGCTGACGGCGCAGCCAGCGCAGGAGGCAGGGCATGACGAATAACACGACACCTCAAGCCGCAGCCAGGTCCGCCGCGCCGCTGGCCCTGTGGCTGGTGCTGCTGGCTGCAGCAGCTACCTTTGCGATGACGATGGGCACACGCCAGACCATGGGCCTGTTCCTGTCCGCGCTCAACACCTCCACCGGTCTGGGCATCGGCAGCATCAGCCTGGCGTTTGCGTTTGGCCAGCTGTGGTGGGGCCTGACCCAGCCGTTTGCGGGGGCCGTGGCCGACCGCATCGGCACGGGCCGCGTCATTCTGCTGGGCGTGGCGCTGGTAGCGCTGGGCACCTTCATCACGCCGTACATGACCACCACGGCCGGACTGATCTTTGCGATTGGCGTGTTGGCCGCAGGCGGCGCGGGCATGGCGGGGCCGTCCGTGCTGCTGGCGCTACCCGCGATATGGGTGCTCAAAGGCAACTCCAACGCGCTGGCGGCGCAGGCTGCGGCGGCGTCCGGCCAGAAGGCACTGACCGCGCGCGAGGCCATTGCCCAGGCACTGGCCACGCCCAGCTACCGGTACCTGGCGGCGGGTTTCTTGGTTTGCGGCTTTCATGTGGCGTTTTTGGCTACGCACTTGCCTGGCGTGATTGCAGCGTGCGGGCTGGCGCCCGAAGTAGGGGGCTGGTCGCTGGCGGTGATCGGGCTGTTCAACATTGTGGGCAGCCTGGGCATGGGCTGGGCAGTAGGGCGCTGGCGCATGAAGTCGCTGCTGTCACTGCTGTATACGGTGCGTGGCCTGGCGGTGCTGATCTTCCTGTTTGCCCCCAAAACGCCCGCCTTGGTGCTGATCTTCGCCGCCGTCATGGGCATCACCTTCCTGTCCACCGTGCCCCCCACGGCCGGGCTGGTCGCCAAGATGTTTGGCACGGCCAACATGGCCATGTTGTTCGGCATCGTGATGCTTTCGCACCAGGTGGGCGGCTTTCTGGGTGCCTACCTGGGCGGCAGCGTGTTCCAGGCCACCGGCAGCTATGACTGGGTCTGGTACATGGACATCGTGCTGGCCCTGGGTGCAGCGCTGGTCAACCTGCCGATCCGTGAAGCACACCTGGCGCGGCCTGCCGCCACGGCCGCGTGAACCCGAAACCTCGCACCAAGAAAGCCATCGACATGACGCAGACCCCGGCCAGCCACGCCTCGACGACCACCCAGCCCCCGATCTACCTGGAAGACCTGACCGTGGGCGACCAGTTCACCAGCGGCGAACACGCCATGGACGAGGCGCAGATCACCAGCTTTGCCGCGCAGTTCGACCCGCAGCCCTTTCACCTGGACGACGCTGCGGCCCGCGATTCCCTGTTTGGCGGTCTGGCAGCCAGTGGCGGGCACACGGCCGCAATCACCATGCGTTTGCAAGTGACGAGCGGTTTGCCCATCGCCGGCGGCATCATCGGAGCAGGTGGCGAGCTGACCTGGCCACGGCCCACCCGCGCCTTAGACGTGCTGCACGTGGTGAGCGAGGTGATAAAGGTCACGCCATCGCGCTCCAAACCCGACCGGGGCATGGTCTCCGTGCGCAGCGAAACACGTAACCAGCATGGCGATGTGTTGCAGGTGGCCACCGTGCGCATCGTGGTGCCGCGCAGGCCCGGCGCCAGCAAAGCAGCCCCCGCATGACTGCCACGCTCGACCCGCGCACCCGGCTGCTGCTGGAAGCCCCCATTGCGCCCACGCTGCTGCGCCTGGGCGCACCCAATGTATTGGTGATGCTGGCCCAGGCTGGCGTTGGCCTGATAGAAACCTACTTTGTTGGCAAGCTGGGCACCGATGCGCTGGCTGGCATGGCACTGGTGTTCCCGGCTGTGATGCTGATGCAAATGACATCGGCGGGCGCCATGGGTGGAGGCATTGCTTCTGCCATCGCCCGGGCCTTGGGCGCCCGGCGGCGCAATGATGCCGATGCGCTGGTACTGCACGCGCTGTTGATTGCTGCGGTGTTTGCATTGGCTTTCATGGTCACGGTGGTTGCAGGAGGGCGCTGGCTTTACACCCGCATGGGCGGTAGTGGCGGGGCGCTGGATGCGGCACTGGTCTATTCAAACTGGGTGTTTGGTGGCGCGCTGCTGGTCTGGCTGTTCAACACGCTGTCGGCCGCGATCCGTGGAACCGGCAATATGGCCTTGCCCGCCTATGTGACGGTGGCGGGAGCCGTGTTGCTGCTACCGCTGTCTCCGCTGCTGATCTTTGGGTGGGGCCCGTTACCGGGCCTTGGCATCGCCGGGGGCGCCATTGCGCTGCTGCTGTATTACCTGGCAGGCAGTGCGGTGTTGGCTGCTTACCTCTGGTCGCCGCGCAGTTTGCTGAGGCCATCGCTGCGCGGCCTGCAGTTACGGTGGGCGCTGTTTGCAGACATTTTGCGTGTGGGCTTGGTGGGCACGGTGTCCACCGTGGCCACCAACCTGGCCATCGGGATCACCACAGCCCTGGTGGGTGCTTACGGCACCGCAGCCATTGCAGGCTATGGCACAGCATCGCGGCTGGAATACCTGCTGGTGCCGCTGGTGTTCGGCCTGGGCGCCCCCCTGGTAGCCATGGTCGGCACCTGCATCGGCGCCGGTCAGCGCGAACGCGCCTTGCGCGCCACCTGGATTGGTGCGGCTATTGCTTTCACCATGACCGAAGCCATTGGCCTGTGGGCCGCAGCGTATCCGGCAGCGTGGCTGTCGCTGTTCAACACCGAGCCCGCCATGATCGAAGCGGGCTCACAGTATCTGCGCATCGTCGGGCCCTGGTACGGTTTCTTTGGCCTGGGTCTGGTGCTGTACTTTGCTTCGCAAGGGGCAGGACGGTTGCTGTGGCCAGTGCTTGGCAACATCGCACGCTTGGTGGTGGCCGTGGTCGGAGGTTGGTTGGCTCTGTACGGTGGCTACGCGATTGCAGGCGTATTCGCGGCCCAAGCCGCCGCTGTGGTGGTGTACGGCATCGCCAACGCCTGGGCCATTGCCGGTGGCGCGTGGTTTGGCCCTGTGGGCTGGCCTCGGGGCATGGCCGCGTTGCTCAGGCGTCTGCCGCAGGGTTGAAACAGGTATGAGGCTGGCTGCTAGGGCGCTCGGAAAGTGTTCGCAAAGCCCATAAGGTACGCTGCACGTACAGGTTTCAATCGACCGCGCTGGCTTACGGTATGCCGATACCTAGAGCATCAGCGGAAGTTATGTGACTAGATACGATGTATATTATGTTAAATAACTCAGCAGCAAACATCGAAAAAAATTAAACGCCTGGTGGAGATACGCCGCTTGCCCGCCCGGCATCTGCTGCTGATGACTGGATGCCTGCCTCTAGGGCCAGCGCAAAGCTGACTGCCGGAACTGGCGACGTACCGATCTGCGGGACGCTTCAACGAATGTGTCGGACGGCAAAATTTCTTTTAAGCCAACCCAACATATTCAATGTGCGAACTTTTCACAGAGACGCTTCACGATTTCCAGAAGCTTCATGGAATTGAAGGGTTTCACCAGATAGGCATCAGCGCCAGCAGCAAGCCCCGCTTCAATATCTCGGGGCTGACCACGCGCTGTCACCAACACCACCGCAGGCAGTCCCAGAGCAGGATTGGTTTTCAAGAGACGACACAAGTCCAGGCCGTTCATGCCACCCGGAAGCATGATGTCCAGCACCAGTAAATGCGGACGCACTCGGTGAACCATCTCCAAACCTTCAGACGCATCTGAAGCCTCATAGATTTCATAGCCATCGAACTCCAGCATCATTCGAATCAAATGGCGGAGGTCGGCATGATCTTCGATGATCAGAATACGTGCGCTCATCGTGTATCTATTTTTTGCCTACCCAGGAAAAAGAAAAAGCACCTTCATCAAGGTGCGATTCAAGAAGACTTTGCGGTTTTCCTCGATGGGAAGTGACTTGGCAAGAAACCCTGGCGGCACTTCGGCACCCCGCCAAAGCAATCGGCCCAAGGCCCAAAGCGAAGCCTACGCGATCTCACTGGTCTCAGGCACACAAAACTGCTGAAACAGCACGCCCATGACGGCCAAGGCCTGTGGGCTGGCGATCTGGTAATAAATGTGTTTGCCTTCACGGCGGGTACTGACCAAGCCTTCTTCGCGCAAGACCCCCAATTGCTGCGACAGCGTGGGCTGACCAATGCCGACCAGCTCCTCCAGCTCCCCTACCCGCTTCTCGCCCTCGGTGAGTTGGCACAGCAAAAGCAAACGGTCGGGGTTGGACAACGCCTTCATCAGCCTGCAAGCTGTATCTGCCGAACGCCGCATGGTTGCCAAGTCCATGGCAGTGGTGCCGTCAACGTCCATTTCCATCGACTCCATATTCAATTTCATTGACTATAGTCTATTGACTGACAATATATAAGTCAACATACTATGTGCCAGTTCATTCAGCCGGACCAATCCCGTACCCCTACTCATCTTTGAGGAAACATCCATGAAAAATGCCCATGACCTCGTGCAAGACGCCAAGCTGCACGTGCAGGAGGTGCCGCTGGACCTGGCGGAAAAAGCCATTCAGCAGGCGGACGTTCTGATCGATGTGCGTGAAGCCGAAGAGTACATGGCTGGGCACATTCCGGGTGCTGTGCACATGTCGCGCGGCGTGCTGGAATTCAAACTCAGCGGCACCCCTGCTCTGGCAGCGCGCGACACCCGAATCATGCTGTATTGCAAGACGAGCGGCCGCGCCGCGCTGGCAGCCTGCGCGCTGCAAAGCATGGGTTACTTGAACGTGCAGTCCATTGCTGGCGGATTTGATGCATGGGTGGCTGCCGGCAAGTCAGTAGCGCAGCCAGAGCAGCCATCGTTTGAATAACCCACAGGCCCCACGCGGCACCTAATTTTTTTCTTGTCCCAAAGGTGCCTCATGGTGGGGCACCACAACCCTCTGGAGGAATCATGAAATTCAACGTCGGAACCATAGATCGCGTATTGCGGATCGTTGTCGGTCTCGTGCTCATTGCCCTGGCGGCGACCGGCACCGTAGGGTGGTGGGGCTGGCTGGGGGTCATACCTCTTGCCACCGGGCTGTTTAGGTTCTGCCCCGCGTACACGCTGATGGGCATCAACACCTGCCCCCTGAAGAAGTAACCCCAGCGCGGCACTGCCGCGCGCACCGCGAGAAACATGCAATGAGTACTTTTGACCACGCAGGCCTGATCCAGGGCATCAACGAGAGCCTGGCCACCTTCCGCAAGGCCCAGCCCGAGACCATGCGAGGCTTTTCGCAACTGGCGCAGGCCTCGATGGCCGAGGGCGCGCTGAGCAGCAAGCACAAGGAATTGATTGCACTGGCCATCGGCGTGACCCAGCGCTGCTCTGGCTGCATCGGTTTTCACGTCAAGGCACTGCAAAAGCTGGGCGCTACCCGCACCGAGCTGGAAGAGATGCTAGCCGTGTGCGTCTACATGGGCGGCGGCCCAGCACTGATGTACACGGCCGAGGCTTTGAAGGCCTGGGACACCATGGCCGCAGCCGCCGCTTGATTTTCATGCCACCGGGGAGCGACAAATCCTCTCCGGCCTGACGCAGCAAAAGCACGCGGCGCCACAAAGGGCCGCGCGCAAGAAACCTTCATCCCAGCACCCTCCCCCGCGTCCTTATCCCTCGGCTCATGGCCCATCGTGTGCCGACCTCCTCTGGTGACGCCTTTGGCGGATTCCTTCCTGGCCCTGTCCGAAGACTTCCGGCGCATCGCCCAGGAGTTTGCCGACGCAGAACCCGCAAGGCTGGCCGAGGTAGACCGCCTGGCCGCCGATCTGCCCATCGAGCGCATTGAGCTGACATCGCGCGACGAGCCGCTTTGAAGCACCCAGCGCGGCCATGCTGCCCTGGCAACACCCGCCGCAGCGGAGTGCTCTTCAGGCAGCGAGGGCGTGGTCGCCTTCGGTGGTTGTGGTGCGGTGGCCGTTCAGGCTCAGCTTGACCAGCAACTGCACATCAGCATCCACATCGGGGTTGCCCGTCACCAGCAGCTTGTCGCCGTAAAAAATCGAGTTGGCTCCGGCCATGAAGCACAGCGCCTGCACTGCCTCGCCCATTTGCTGGCGCCCGGCCGACAGGCGTACGCGCGCCTTGGGCATGGTGATGCGGGCCACCGCAATCACGCGCACAAAGTCAAACGGGTCGATGGGTTCGCTGTCGGCCAGCGGCGTGCCGGGCACGCGCACCAGGCTGTTGATGGGCACCGATTCAGGGTATGGCTGCAGGTTGGCCAGCTGCGCAATCAGGCCCGCACGGTGCACCGGCGCCTCGCCCATGCCCACAATGCCGCCGCAGCACACGCTGATGCCTGCAGCGCGCACGTTCTGCAACGTGTCCAGCCGGTCCTGATAGGCCCGGGTGCTCACCACGTCGGTGTAGTACTCAGGCGCCGTATCGAGGTTGTGGTTGTAGTAGTCCAGCCCGGCGTCCTTCAATGCCTGCGCCTGGTGCGATTCGAGCATGCCCAGCGTGGCGCAGGTCTGCAGGCCCAGGCCTTTCACGGCGCCAATCAGGGCGCTGACTTTTTCAATGTCGCGATCTTTGGGTGCGCGCCAGGCAGCGCCCATGCAAAAGCGGGTGGCGCCCGCGTCCTTCGCTGCCTGGGCGGCGCGCACTACCTCATCCACTTCCATGAGCTTTTCGGCCTTTACGCCGGTGTCAAACTCGGCCGCCTGGGGGCAGTAGCCACAGTTTTCAGGGCAGCCACCGGTTTTCACCGACAGCAGCGTGGCCAGTTCAATGTCGCCCGCAGGCCAGTGCTGGCGGTGCACCGTCTGGGCCTCGAAAACCAGGTCCAGCAAAGGCTTGTCAAGCAATTGCTGAATGGCTTCGACAGACCACGGGCCCGCCTGGCGAGCCTGAGGCGACGAGGGGCGGTGGATGTGGACGGTTTGGGGCGTCGTGCCGGGGTTCATGCTTGCTCCTTGAACGGTGTTTGTGGAAATCGCCCGTGGGCTTTGGCGGTCACCACGCCATGTGTGGTGCTGGGCCGCTGGGCTTGCAATGGGGCGGATTCTGGTTCAGAAAATTGCACAAATCCAGCCATCAGGCCCATAAAAACCGTCATAAAAATGGTGCAACAAAAGACGGCAAATTGAAGATTATTTAGAAGCAGTTAGAAGGCTTTTGATGATTTTTTGCCGAACTTGAAAGCATTCGAAAAGTCACTTTTTCTGCCACACGCAACCCACCCTCATCTGCTGTCTATTGCCGGCAAACTCCCGCGCCAGTCTTCCAAAAATGAGCGCTTTTAACGGCAGACATCTGCGCCATACCGACGAAAAAAAGCCAACCTCAAGGGTTGGCTGTTTCGGGGCGTCTGCTCAATCCCCCTGTCTGCCGTTGGGACCATGTCCCAGGGCGGTGGTTCATCCCAGCGCTGCAATCACATCGGCAGGTGCCTGCACCAGTTCAATCAGCACGCCCTCTCCGGCAATCGGAAACTCGTCATTGCTCTTGGGGTGCAAGAACGTGATGTCGTAGCCGGCAGCGCCCTTGCGGATGCCACCGGGAGCAAAGCGCACGCCCTTGGCGGTGAGCCATTCCACGGCCTTGGGCAGGTCGTCAATCCACAGGCCAATGTGGTTCAGCGGCGTGGTGTGCACGGCGGGCTTTTTCTCGATGTCCAGCGGTTGCATGATGTCCACCTCCACCTTGAAGGCGCCCTTGCCCATGGCCAGGATGTCTTCATCGACGTTCTCACGTTCGCTCTGGAAGGTGCCGGTCTGTTCCAGCCCGAGCATGTCCACCCACAGGGTCTTCATGCGTTGCTTGTCGGTGCCGCCAATGGCGACTTGCTGGATGCCCAGGACTTTGAAGGGGCGTTGGGTTGTGCTCATGAATGCTCCTGATTTAATAGCTGCCAGCGCTTATCCATCAAGCGCCAGAGGCCAAAAAGACTAAAAGGGGCGCAAGGCCCCTCTGGAATGCCTGGCAAACCAAGCGCCAGATCACTGGAATTCCAGAATCACCTGGTCCACCGCCAGCGACTCACCCTTGCCCGCCACAATCTTGCCGACCACGCCGTCTTGCGCGGCGAAGAGGATGTTCTCCATCTTCATGGCTTCGATCACGGCCAGCTTCTCACCAGCCTGCACCTTCTGACCGGGCTGCACGGCCACATCCACCAGCAGGCCGGGCATGGGCGAGAGCAGGAACTTGGACAGGTCTGGCGGTGCCTTGTAAGGCATCAGCGCATGAAGGCGCGCGCCCAGGGGCGAGAGCACCATGGCTTCGATCTGCGTGCCGTTGTGCTGGATGCGCAGAGCCAGCGGGTTCTTGCCCGCGCCCCGCTCCACCTGGGCGGTGAAGCCCTGGCCGTTGCAGGCACCCTGCACGCGGATCTGGCCCAGCGTGGCATTGCTACTGATTTGATAGCTCTTGCCGCTTACCGTGACTGCGCTAGAGCCCGATTTGTCTTCAAAGTCAGACACCGTCACCTCGTGGTGCTGGTTCTGCCCTTCGGCACCCAGCGTGACCACCACAAACTGCTCACCCACCTTCACCTCGTGCCCGGCCAGCTGGCCGCTGATGCCCGAAGCGCGGGCGCGGTAGCGGCGGTTCATGAACGCGGCCAGGGCCACCAGGAACAGCGGGTCGTCGTGCGGCACATCTTCGGCTGCAAAGCCTTTGCCGTAGTGCTCGGCAATGAAGCCGGTGTTGAACTGGCCCGACACAAACTTGGGATGCGCCAGCAGCGCGGCCTGGAACGGGATGTTGCTGCTGATCCCGCGGATCACAAAGCCGTTGAGCGCAGCGCGCATCTTGGCGATGGCGTCGTTGCGGTCCGTGCCGTGCACGATGAGCTTGGCGATCATCGAGTCGTAGTACATCGGAATCTCGCCGCCCTCGTATACACCCGTGTCCACCCGCACGCCCAGCTTTTTGCTGGTGTCGGACTGGAACATGGATTCTTCCGGCGGCTGAAAGCGCACCAGACGGCCGGTGGACGGCAGGAAGTTGCGGAACGGGTCTTCCGCGTTGATGCGGCACTCGATGGCCCAGCCGTCGCGCTTCACGTCGGCTTGGCTCAAAGGCAGCCTCTCGCCTGCGGCCACGCGGATCATCAACTCCACCAGGTCCAGGCCGGTGATGCATTCCGTCACCGGGTGCTCCACCTGCAGGCGGGTGTTCATTTCGAGGAAGTAGAAATCCTGGTCCTTGCCGACCACAAACTCCACCGTGCCCGCAGACTGGTACTTCACGGCCTTGGCCAGCGCCACGGCCTGCTCGCCCATGGCCTTGCGCGTGGCGTCGCTGATGAAGGGCGATGGCGCCTCTTCAATCACCTTCTGGTGGCGGCGCTGGATGGAGCACTCGCGCTCGTTCAGGTAGATCACGTTGCCGTGGCTGTCGCCCAGAATCTGGATTTCGATGTGGCGCGGCTCCTGCACAAACTTCTCGATGAAGATGCGGTCGTCGCCAAAGCTGTTGCGGGCTTCGTTCTGGCAGCTGGCAAAGCCTTCAAACGCTTCCTTGTCGTTGTAGGCCACGCGCAGGCCCTTGCCGCCGCCGCCCGCGCTGGCCTTGATCATTACGGGGTAGCCGATGCCCTTGGCGATTTCCACCGCCTGTTCAGGGCCTGCAATCGCGTCGTTGTAGCCAGGGATGGTGTTGACCTTGGCTTCGTTGGCCAGCTTCTTCGATGCGATCTTGTCGCCCATGGCTGCAATCGAATGCGCCTTGGGGCCGATGAAGGCAATGCCTTCGTCTTCGCAGCGCTGGGCAAAAGCCTCGTTCTCGGAGAGGAAGCCGTAGCCGGGGTGGATGGCCTGTGCGCCTGTCTGCTTGGCGGCGGCAATGATCTTGTCGGCCAGCAGGTACGACTCGCGCGAGGGCGCGGCACCAATGTGCACGGCCTCGTCAGCCAGCTTGACGTGGCGCGCTTCCTTATCGGCGTCGGAGTAAACGGCCACCGTCTTGATGCCCATCTTGCGGGCGGTAGCGATGACCCTACACGCAATCTCGCCACGGTTCGCGATCAGGATTTTTGTAAACATTCTCTTCACTCCTCAGGCGATGGGATGGCGTGTAGCAGCCCGCTGTGCGGTCTGCGGCAGGCAATTTGTCGAAACGTCCGCTGTGCGGCCGTTTTCGCCACGGTTGGCGATCAGGATTTTGGTGAACATGTTTTGTCTCTTTCCAAGGGCTCTTACCCGAAACGTATTGGGTTAGGTGCTGGCACAGCCCAGCGAAGCGGTTGGGGCTAGGCGCCGGACCACAGGCAGTAGCAGCGCTACGACAAGGTCCGGTAACGACGCCCCAAGGGCTGTGGCAGTGCCGCTCAAAGGGGAATGTTCCCGTGCTTGCGCCAAGGGTTCTCGATCTTCTTGTTTTGCAGCATGACCAGCGAGCGGCAAATGCGCTTGCGGGTTTCGTGCGGCAGGATCACGTCGTCAATGAAGCCGCGTGCACCAGCCACAAACGGGTTGGCAAAACGCTGCTTGTATTCGGCCTCGCGGGCGGCGAGCTTCACGGGGTCGTTCTTGTCTTCGCGGAAGATGATTTCCACCGCGCCCTTGGCGCCCATCACCGCAATTTCGGCGTTGGGCCAGGCCAGGTTCACGTCACCGCGCAGGTGCTTGGAGGCCATCACGTCATACGCGCCGCCGTAGGCCTTGCGGGTGATGACGGTGATCTTGGGCACGGTGCACTCAGCGTATGCGTAGAGCAGCTTGGCGCCGTGCTTGATGATGCCGCCGTATTCTTGAGAAGTGCCTGGCATGAAGCCGGGCACGTCCACAAACGTGACCACGGGGATGTTGAACGCATCGCAGAAGCGCACGAAGCGCGCGGCCTTGATGCTCGACTTGATATCCAGGCAGCCTGCCAGCACCAGCGGCTGGTTGGCCACGATGCCCACGGTCTGGCCTTCCATGCGGGCAAAGCCGATGATGATGTTCTTGGCGTATTCGGGCTGCAGCTCGAAGAAGTCCCCATCGTCCACCGTCTTGAGGATCAGCTCCTTCATGTCGTAGGGCTTGTTGGGGTTGTCGGGCACCAGCGTGTCCAGGCTCATGTCCAAGCGGTCGGCCGGGTCGTTGCTGGGGCGCACCGGGGCCTTTTCGCGGTTGTTCAGCGGCAGGTAGTTGTACAGGCGGCGCAGCATCATCAGCGCCTCCACGTCGTTCTCAAACGCCATATCGGCCACACCGCTCTTGGTGGTGTGGGTCACGGCGCCGCCCAGTTCCTCGGCCGTGACTTCTTCGTGTGTCACGGTCTTGACCACTTCGGGGCCGGTCACGAACATGTACGAGCTGTCCTTCACCATGAAGATGAAGTCCGTCATGGCGGGCGAGTACACGGCGCCACCGGCACTGGGGCCCATGATCATGCTGATCTGCGGCACCACGCCGCTGGCCAGCACGTTCTTCTGGAACACATCGGCGTAACCGCCCAGTGATGCAACGCCTTCTTGAATACGCGCGCCGCCAGAATCGTTCAGACCGATCACCGGTGCGCCGACCTTCATGGCCTGGTCCATCACCTTGCAGATCTTCTCGGCGTGTGTTTCGCTCAAAGCACCGCCGAACACGGTGAAGTCCTGGCTGAAGACGAACACCAGGCGGCCGTTGATCATGCCGTAGCCGGTGACCACGCCGTCGCCCGGCACCTTGTTGTCCTGCATGCCAAAGTCCGTGCAGCGGTGCTCCACGAACATGTCCCATTCTTCAAAGGTGCCGTCGTCCAGCAGCAGCTCAATGCGCTCGCGGGCGGTGAGCTTGCCCTTTTTGTGCTGGGCGTCGATGCGCTTCTGGCCCCCGCCCAGGCGGGCAAGTTCGCGCTTTTTCTCCAGTTGGTCCAGGATGTCTTGCATGGTCGTCCTTCGGTGAAATGCTGTCTCGTTGGAATGAATTTGCTATTTATTCAATAGCTGCTGGCGCTTGTCCAGACTGCGCTAGCAGCAGATTTCTTGCAGCAGTAGAAGCCGCGATGCGCCCCGCCACCACGTCTTGCTGCAACTGCGGAAGCAGCGCACGCACCTGCGGGTGCTGACGGAACGCGAGCTTGAGGCCTGCCTCAATGCGTTCCCACATCCAGGCCAAAGCCTGCTTTTCGCGGCGCTGGGCCAGGCGGCCATTGGCGGTTTGCAGCCTTTGGTATTCGCTCACTGCGGCCCAGAAGCCATCCACACCCTGCCCCAGCAGCGCGCTGATCTGCACCACCTTGGGGTGCCACTGGGCTTCGTTGTGGTGGGCGTTTTCGGGGTTGCCATGCTGGCCCAGCAGGCGCAGGCTGGAAGTGATCTGCGCCTCGGCCCGGGTGGCGGCGTTCTTGTCGATGTCAGCCTTGTTGATGACCACCAGGTCGGCAATCTCCATCACACCTTTCTTGATGGCCTGCAGGTCGTCGCCCGCATTGGGCAGCTGCATGAGGACAAACATGTCCGTCATGCCCGCCACGGCAGTCTCTGACTGGCCCACGCCCACAGTTTCGATGATGACTACGTCGTAGCCAGCAGCCTCGCACACCAGCATGGCCTCGCGCGTCTTCTCTGCCACGCCGCCCAGCGTGCCGCTGCTCGGGCTGGGGCGGATGTAGGCGCGTTCGTTGACAGAGAGGTGCTCCATGCGCGTCTTGTCACCCAAGATGGAGCCGCCGGACACCGTGCTGGAAGGGTCCACCGCCAGCACCGCCACGCGATGCCCCTGGCCAATCAGGTACAGGCCCAGCGCTTCAATGAAGGTGGACTTGCCCACGCCCGGCACGCCGCTGATACCCAGACGGAACGCCTTGCCCGTGTGGGGCAGCAGCGCCGTGAGCAGCTCGTCTGCCTGCGCGCGGTGATCGGCGCGGGTGGATTCGAGCAGCGTGATCGCTTTGGCCATGGCGCGGCGCTGCAAGGGGCCATCGCCCCCCACAATGCCGCGCTGGATCGCTTCAGGTGTCACGCCGCGACCGCCTTGCGAATCTGCTCCAGCACATCCTTGGCGCTGGCCGGGATGGGGGTGCCGGGGCCGTAGACGCCCTTCACGCCTGCTTCGTACAGGAAGTCATAGTCCTGCGCAGGAATCACGCCGCCCACGAACACGATGATGTCGTCCGCGCCCTGCTTCTTCAGCTCGGCAATGATGGCGGGCACCAGCGTCTTATGGCCCGCGGCCAGGGTGCTCACGCCCACGGCGTGCACGTCGTTTTCAATCGCCTGGCGGGCGCATTCTTCGGGGGTCTGGAACAGCGGGCCCATGTCCACATCAAAGCCCAGGTCTGCAAAGGCGGTGGCCACTACCTTGGCGCCACGGTCATGCCCGTCCTGGCCCAGTTTGGCAATCATCACGCGGGGGCGGCGGCCCTGGTCTTCAGCGAAAGCGTTGATTTCGGTCTTGAGCTTTTCCCAGCCTTCGGCCGAGTCATAGGCAGCTGCGTACACACCGGTCACCTTTTGCGTATCGGCGCGGTGGCGCCCAAAAACCTTTTCCAGCGCATCAGACACTTCGCCCACCGTGGCGCGCAGGCGGATGGCCTGGATGGACAGCTCAAGCAGGTTGCCCTCGCCCGACTCTGCTGCAGAAGTGAGAGCATCCAGCGCTTGCTGCACCTTGGCTGCATCGCGTTTTGCCTTGATTTCCTGCAGGCGGGCAATCTGGCCGTCGCGCACCTTCACGTTGTCGATTTCGAGGATATCGACCTTGTCTTCCTTGGCCAGCTTGTACTTGTTGACGCCAACAATCACGTCCTTGCCGCTGTCGATGCGCGCCTGCTTTTCGGCGGCGGCGGCTTCGATCTTGAGCTTGGCCCAGCCGCTGTCCACGGCCTGGGTCATGCCGCCCATGGCTTCGACCTCTTCGATGATCTTCCAGGCGGCATCCGCCATATCCTGCGTCAGCTTTTCCATCATGTAGCTGCCAGCCCAGGGGTCGATCACGTTGGTGATGTGGGTCTCTTCCTGGATGATGAGCTGCGTGTTGCGCGCAATGCGGGCGCTGAACTCGGTGGGCAGTGCAATGGCTTCATCGAGCGCATTGGTGTGCAGCGACTGCGTGCCGCCAAACACGGCCGCCATGGCTTCGATGGTGGTGCGCACCACGTTGTTGTAGGGGTCTTGCTCGGTGAGCGACCAGCCCGAGGTCTGGCAGTGCGTGCGCAGCATCAGGCTCTTGGGGTTCTTGGCGTTGAAGCCCTTCATGATGCGGCACCACAAGAGGCGCGCGGCGCGCATCTTGGCCACTTCGAGGTAGAAGTTCATGCCGATGGCCCAGAAGAACGAGAGGCGCCCGGCAAAGTCGTCCACGTCCATGCCCTTGGCGATGGCGGTCTTCACATATTCCTTGCCGTCGGCCAGGGTGAAGGCCAGCTCCAGCGCCTGGTTGGCACCGGCTTCCTGCATGTGGTAGCCCGAAATCGAGATCGAGTTGAACTTCGGCATGTTCTTGCTCGTGTACTCGATGATGTCGCCAATGATCTTCATGGACGGCTTGGGCGGGTAGATGTAGGTGTTGCGCACCATGAACTCTTTCAGAATGTCGTTCTGAATGGTTCCGCTGAGCTTGTCTTGCGACACGCCCTGCTCTTCTGCCGCCACCACGTAGCCTGCCAGCACGGGCAGCACGGCGCCGTTCATGGTCATGGAGACGGACACCTTGTCGAGCGGAATCTCGTTGAAGAGGATCTTCATGTCCTCCACGCTGTCAATTGCCACACCGGCCTTGCCCACGTCGCCCGTCACGCGGGGGTGGTCGGAGTCGTAGCCACGGTGGGTAGCCAGGTCAAACGCCACCGACACACCTTGGCCGCCAGCGGCCAGCGCCTTGCGGTAGAAGGCGTTGGACTCTTCGGCGGTGGAGAAACCGGCGTATTGGCGGATGGTCCAGGGGCGCACCGCATACATGGTGGCCTGGGGGCCGCGCAGAAAGGGCTCGAAGCCGGGCAGCGTGTCGGCGTAAGGGAGGTCTTTGGTGTCTGCCGATGTGTAGAGAGGTTTGACGGTGATGCCATCGGGAGTGACCCAGTTCAGGGCATTCACGTCGCCACCGGGGGCCGATTTGGCCGCTGCCTTGGCCCAGGCCTCCAAGGAGGTGGGGGCGAACTCGGGGGCGTTGTTCTGGGGGGTGTCACTCATGGCGAAGGCTTCTCCGAAGATGGCGTTGGGGGTCGTCGCACGCGACGCTCGGCTGTTACCGATGTGGCGGCAAGTTTACATCATTCATAATTATTCATTCAAAATATTCCGCGCAGCTTACAATCCGGCCCATGTCAGCTATCACCCTCACGCCCAAAGCCCTGTACGAAGAAGTTGCCGAGCAATTGCGCCAGCGCATCTTCCGCCGCGAGCTGGAACCTGGCAGCTGGATTGACGAACTCAAGATTGCGGAAGAATTCGGCATCAGCCGCACGCCGCTGCGCGAAGCGCTGAAGGTGCTGGCCGCCGAAGGCCTCGTCACGATGAAGGTGCGCCGTGGCGCCTATGTGACGGAGATGAGCGAGAAAGACCTGCGCGACGTGTACCACCTGCTCAGCCTGCTGGAGAGCGACGCCGCAGGCGTGGTGGCCGAGCGCGCCACGCCCGAGCAGCAGCAAACCCTGCGCGATTTGCACACCGAGCTGGAATCGGCTGCTGGCAACCGGGAAGCCTTCTTCTCAGTGAACGAGCGTTTTCACATGGCCTTGCTCGACATGGCCGACAACCGCTGGCGCAGCCAGATGGTGGCCGACCTGCGCAAGGTAATGAAGCTCAACCGCCACAACTCGCTGTTCAAGCAAGGGCGGATTGAAGATTCGCTGAGCGAGCACCGCGCCATTCTGGACGCCATGCTCTCGCGCGACGCCGAAGGCACGCGCCGCGCCATGCAGGCCCATTTCGCGCAGGGGCTGCAAGCCGCCACCTAGAAACCTGTTCTAAGTGGTGGAGGCACACCGCCGCGTTAAGCCACCGCCGCCACCGCGCCCCCAGCGTAGGCCACGCCAAAGCGGTTGTCCAAAAAGTCGGCCAGCGGCACGGCTTCCTGCCCCACAAACCCTTTTTGCGGCAAACGGCCCTGGGCCACCAGGTCCAGCGCCGTGCAAATGCCCGCCGCCGTGGTCAGCTGGATAGCACTGAGCGTGTGGCCCGCCACGGGCGCGCCCACGATGCGCGCTGAATACGAATGCTGCACCAGCCGCCCGCCGCGCAGCCCCGATGCGGTGGCAAACACCACGATCACGTCCTGGTCGGTGGTGGGGATGGCGGTTTCCAGCAGGTCCTTGAGCAAGTCGCGCCGATCGCGCAGGCGCAGGTCATTCAGCAGCAGTTTCAAGATGGCGCAGTGACCGGGGTAGCGAATAGACTGGTAATCCACCTGCCTGGCCTTGCCCGCCAGCGTTTCAGTCAGCGTGCCCAGCCCGCCTGAAGTATTGAAAGCCTCGTACTCGACCCCATCCAGCGCAAAGGTTTCCAACCCTTCCAGCGCAGGCACCGTGGTGCGCACGCCATCCACAATGGCTTCACAGGGGTTGCAATATTCGTTGATCAGCCCCTCGGTGCTCCACGTCAGGTTGTAGCGCAAGGCTCCCTGCGGGTAGCGAGGCAAGGCACCCACACGCATGCGCAGTGTGTGCAGCGTGTCAAAGCGCGAAGCCAGATCTTGCCCCACGATGCCGATGAACCCAGGGGCCAGCCCGCACTGGGGCATCAGCACACTTTGCGCCGCACCGCCCGCCTTGCCCTCCACCGCCAGGCGGCGGATGGCGTGGGTGCTTTGCACATCTTCCGTCAAATCAAAGTAATGCACGCCTGCCTGCACGCACAGCGTGGCCACCGCCACCGCGCGGTGGTACGGCAGGGCGTTGAGGACGGCAAAGCGGCCCTGCACCGCCGCTAGCAGGCTGGGCTCATCCGAGAGCAACTGGGTGTGCACGCCCAGCGCTGCGGCCTCGGCCAGGCGCGAGGGGTCCCGGTCGGCCACCGTCAGGCGGTAGCCACCGGCCTGCTTCAGCAGCAAGGCAATGGCAAAGCCGATGTGGCCTGCGCCGAGGATGGTGACAGCCAGGTCGGCAGAGGCATGTGCGGGGTGTTGGGTGGTCATTTGAAGTCTCCTTGTAGGTATGGCAGGCACGGTGTCGATTCGATGCCGCCATCGTAGGCAAGTGCTCTGTCAATGTGTAGCGAGCAAATCGTCGAAAGCAGAGCTAATATTTGCCGAAACGTCGAATGCTTGCATCGATACGACCAAACCAACCTTCTGCCCCCTGCCATGAACACTTCTCTGGACGAGATTGACCGCCAATTGCTCAGCCTGCTGCAGACCAACGCCCGCGAGGGCACAGCCCTGCTGGCGCGCAAGCTGGGCCTGGCGCGCACCACGGTGGTGGCCCGCATTGCGCGGCTGGAACGTTCGGGCGTGGTGGCGGGTTACGGGGTGCGCCTGGGCGCGCGGCTGGACGCCAGCACCGTGCGCGCCTGGTGCAGCCTGAGCGTGATGCCCAAGGCGGGCCCCGCCGTGCTGCGGGCGCTGGGCGCAATGCCCGAGGTGGAGGAGGTATCGGCCGTGAGCGGGCCGTTCGACTACCTGGTGTTCTTGCGTTGCACCAGCCATGAGCAGCTGGACCGCCTGCTCGATCAGGTAGGCCAGCTCGAAGGGGTGCACCAGACCCAGACCAGCATCGTGCTCAGCCGCAAAATCGACCGGCGCAGTGTGGATGGCTAAGACGGCGTGCGAACAATTTACTCCTGAAAAAGGAGCTGCCTGCGCTTATCTTTCGGGCGTTAGAGCCTGTTTTGATGCCGAACCGACTCACACCTCGAACTGTGTCGGGTTCTTGCCCTGAATGGGGGCGTAGAAAGCCTTGATGGCAGCCATGTCCAGCTCCAGGTCGCCAGTGGGCTCAAACACCGGCCCGAGGCCCCCCACCTTGCGGCCGTAATCGACAAACGCCAGCACGATGGGCACACCCGCCTGCTGGGCAATGAAATAAAAGCCCGTTTTCCAGCGCTTGGTTTTGCCGCGCGTGCCCTCGGGCGGCACGATCAACTGCATGGGCCCGGTGGCCAGGCGCATGGCTTCTGCCGACGATGCCACCAGGTTGTTGGCCTGCTCACGGTTCACCGGAATCCCCCCCAGCCAGCGCATCACCGGCCCCAGCGGGCCTTTGAACAGGCTGTGCTTGCCCATCCAGTACACGCGCAGGCGCAGCACAAAAGCCAGCATCAGCGTGTATGGCAAATCCCAATTGCTGGTGTGGGGCGCGGCAATCAGCACGCTCTTGGTTGCCTTGTCGGGCAACTGGCCCTCCACCGTCCACCCCGTCAGGCGCAAAGTGATTCGCGAAAACGCGCGCAAGAAGGTGTTGACCACCGGTGTGTCAAAAATGGTGCGGTGCATGGGAAGTGGCGAGGAAAACGCCAGAACAGGGGGCGGCGAGAAAAGCAACAGAAACGTTTCGCTACATTTTGCCCAAAAAATCAAGAAGCCTCGCCAAGAAATGCAAAAAATGAACCCTGCACATGTTCGCTATCAAATCGAGCTCGGCCCATCGCCCCAGGCCGCGCGGTGGGCAAGCCCGCTACACGACGCGTTCAGGGCGCCAATGGGATAATCCCACCCCCGCAAGGCCGCAGGCCCATGCCAGCTGCTTGCCCCGCCCACCCTTTTCCTTACCCTATACACCCCGTGCCCTCCCCCACAAGCCCCTGGCACATGTCCGTTGCCCCGATGATGGACTGGACAGACCGCCATTGCCGCTACTTTCACCGCCTGCTGACCCGGCACACCCTGCTGTACACCGAAATGGTGAACGCCGGCGCCATCATCCACGGGGGCACAGAGCGCCACCTGCGCTTCAATGCCGAAGAGCACCCTGTCGCCTTGCAGCTGGGCGGCAGCGAGCCCGCCAACCTGGCCCAGGCTGCGCGGCTGGGCGCCCAGTGGGGCTATGACGAAATCAACCTGAACTGCGGCTGCCCCAGCGACCGCGTGCAGCGCGGAGCCTTTGGCGCCAGCCTGATGAAGGCGCCCCAACTGGTGGCCGACTGCGTGAAAGCCATGCGCGACGTGGTGGACGTGCCCGTGACGGTGAAGCACCGCATTGGCATCGACAAGGAAGAAAGCTATAGCTTTGTGCGCGACTTCGTGGGCACCGTGGCGGATGCGGGTTGCACCGTGTTCATCGTGCACGCGCGCAATGCCTGGCTGCAGGGCCTGAGCCCGAAGGAAAACCGCGACATTCCGCCCCTGCGCTATGAGGTGGTGCGCCAGCTGAAGGCCGACTTTCCGCAGTTCACCTTTGCCATCAACGGCGGCTTCACCACCGACGAGGCGGTGCAGGAACAGCTGCAGCACCTGGACGGCGTGATGGTGGGCCGCGAGGCGTACCACAACCCCTGGTGGCTGGCACGCTGGGACGCGCTCTACTACGGCGAACAAGGTGGTGTGCCCTGCCCCCTGACACGTGAAGAGGTGGAACTGGCGATGGTGGAGTACATGGAGCGGGAAGCCGCCCAGTACGGAACGCCCTGGGCGCACATTGCACGCCACATGCTGGGCCTGCGCCACAGCCTGGCAGGTGCGCGCATCTGGCGGCAGGTGTGGAGCAACCACCTGCTCAAAGACCGGCCCGCCCGCGAGGTGTACCACCTGGCGCAGCAGGCCGTGGCTGAGTCGTTGGCCAATCACCAGGAACACTGAGGCGGCGAGCGCTGATCGGCAAAAGTCACATGTGCCGACCTCGCCCATTCGCAAACGCCTGGGCCTTTGAGGCCAATCACTTCAAAAAACATAGCTGCTGGCGCTTGCGTGGCGGGCGCTGCAGCCTGATTTGCCTTTGGTTCCATCTGCGCAAACGATGCTGACGGGTTGGGCGATTTTTCACCTGAATTGAAGCCAAATCAGCATCCAGGCCATACACGATAAGCGGCAGCAGCTATTGATTCAATAGCAAACCAATCCACCGTCGCCTTGCAGCAGCGAACCCCAGTGGCGGTCGGGGCAAGCCATAGGGTTCACGCAGACAGTGCACTGAATCGCCTGCAACACGCCAGCCGGGTGACCCGTATCCTGGGCTTGCACCAGACGAAGCTCAAAAAAGGTCGGCCGTGCCCTGCAGGGTGAGCCAGCCTTCATGGTCATTGCTCCAGAGGCGCACAGATTTCCCATCCGCCGCTGGCGCGCCGTTCAAGCCAAACGGGTGCAAGTCAAACGTGGGCCGCACGGCTTTGAAGTGAAAACTCTTCACGCGGGCGCTGGGGCACTGGCGACGCAGCAGGTCGATGAGCAGCGTGGCAATGAGCGGCCCATGCACGATGAGGCCTGGATAGCCCTCGACTTCCGTGACGTAGCGCCGGTCGTAATGGATGCGGTGGCCATTGAAGGTGAGCGCGGAATAGCGGAACAGCAACACATCGTCAGGCGTGATGCTTCGGTGCCAGGGCGCGCCGGCTTCTGCAGCGATAGGCACTGGCACCGGGTCACCGGGCTGGGGCGCAGCACGGTAGACGATGTCGTGCTCTTCGGTCAGCGCAAGGCCCTTGGCATTGGAAATCTCGTGCTTGACCAGCACAAACACCAAATCCCCCGTTCGGCCCGCCTTGTGCGTGATGGATTCGATGCGCGAGGTGCGCTGCACCGCATCGCCCACCAAGAGGGGGTTGTGCTCTTCCCACCGCAAACGCCCGCCAGCCCACATGCGGCGCGGCAGAGGCACTGGGGGCAGAAAGCCGCCGCGCGCCGGGTGGCCGTCGGGCCCGAGACCGCTTTGGCGCACCTGGGGCAAAAAATAAAGCCAGTGCCATAGCGGCGGCAGCGCAGTGCCGGGCACAGGAGCGGGGTCTTCCCGGTCCAGCGTGGCCGACAGGCCACTGACGGGGGCACTGGTGATGGTGTCGCGCAAAGTTTCGGCCCTGCCCTGCCAGGTTTGCAAGTGGCTCAGCAAGGCGGCGTCAACGGTGCGGAGTTCTTCGGTCATGGGCGGCGCTGTCCGGCAAGTGGTAGCAATGGGTAATGCAGGGTGCTGTCAAAGGCTGGGCCTTGCGCACCGACACGACAAGCAGGCTCAACGAGGCCCAGCGGCAGCAATTTGCGCACTCAACCATCCCTGCAGCGGTTGCGGGCGGCTGTAGAGATAGCCCTGCAGGCATTCGCAATGGTTCTGGATGAGGAAATCTGCCTGGGCCTGCGTCTCCACCCCTTCGGCCACCACGCGCAGCTTGAGGTGGTTGGCCACCGCCAGGATGGACTGCACGATGGCCGTGTCGCTCGGGTCGTCCGGCGCGTCCTGCACAAAGCTCTTGTCGATTTTCAGCTCGTACAGCGGCAGGCGTTTGAGGTAGGCCAGGCTGGAATAGCCGGTGCCAAAGTCATCAATGGAGAAGCGCACGCCCAGGTGCACCAGCTCGGTCATGCGGGCGATGGTGTCGGAGAGGTTTTCAATCAGCAGGCTCTCGGTCACTTCCAGAATCAGCAACTCTGCCTTCGCTCCGGTGGCCGAGAGCACGTTGCGGATGCGTTCTACAAAATCTTCTTGCCGGAACTGGCGCTCGCTCACGTTCACCGAGATGGTGTATTCCAGCCCCTGCGCCTGCAGCTGGGCCAAGGTCTCGCAGGCCTGGCCAATCATCCAGTCGCCCATGCGCAGGATGAGGCCTGAGGCCTCGGCCAGCGGGATGAAGCGGCCGGGTGGCACATTGCCACGCTCGGGGTGGTTCCAGCGCATCAGCAGTTCGCCGCCCACCACTGCGCCGCGCGCATCCACTTGCGACTGCACGAACACAGCCAGCTGGCCTTCGGCGCTGGCTTTTTTCAGATCCTGCTCCAGTGCCAGGCGCTCCTGCACATCGGCCTGCATGGCTGCCTCATAGAAGCGGATGCGGTTGCGCCCCATGTCCTTGGCGCGGTACATGGCGGTGTCGGCCTCGCGCAGCAGGTCTTCGGCACCTTCCTGCTGCTTGGGAAACAGCGTGATGCCGATGCTGCAGGTGTTGCTGTAGTGGTGGTTCTGGATGTTGTAGGGCACATCCAGCGCGGTGCGGATGGCTTCCGCCGCCAGCAGCGCAGTGCGCCCTGCACTCTCCATATCCAGCCCCAGCTGGCCAATCAGCATCACAAATTCATCGCCCCCCAGGCGGGCCACCGTGTCTCCCGGGCGCTGCAAATCCAGCAGGCGCTGCGCGACCTGCTTGAGCATGGCGTCTCCCACGGCATGGCCGCGTGCGTCGTTGATTTGCTTGAAGTTGTCCAGATCCACAAACAGCAAGGCGCCGATTTGCCCCGACTTGCGGGCACCGGCCACCGCTTGCTCTGTGCGGTCGAGCAGCATGCGGCGGTTGGGCAACTGCGTGAGCGCGTCGAAATACGCCAGATGGTGCGAGCGCGCCTCGGCTTGCTTGCGCTCCGTGATGTCCCGCGACAGCGCGATGAAGCGCTGGATCGACTCGCTGGGCCCGGACTTTCTGGCAATCGAGAGTTCAAACCAGTACGGACGCCCCTGCAGGCTCAACGCGAACTGGTGCCCTGCCGAATACCCTGTGGCGCTGGCCGCCTGCAGCGTGGCGCGGCAGCCCGCAACGGCTTCCGGCGCCACGATGTCTTGCAGCCGCTGGCCCACAAAACTGTCTGCCACCTCGGCCAGCGGTGCAATGTGGCCACTGCGGCAGTGAAGAATGCGGCCTTCCTCGTCGATTTCCATCAACAGATCGGGAATGGCGTTGAGGGTGCTGGCCAGTTCGTCGCGCGTACCGCGCAGCTCGGCCGTCATGCTGTAAGCAAGCGCCTCGGCCCGGGTGCGGCCGGTGGCCAGCAGCCACGCAAACCAGCCCAGTACGATGCTGAGCACCACGCCAAACAACGCAGAGATGTGGTGCGTTTCGTATTCGTAACGGTCTTCAAAGGCTGGCAGTGGCCTCATGCGCAGCGTCCAGGTGCGGCCGCCAAACTGCACTTGGCGAAACAGCTGGCGCGGAGTGTTGACGGACTGCACCCGCGGGTCGGCAAAAAGCTGCTGCCGGCCTTCAGGGGCCGAGCCGTCGATCACATCCAGGGCAATGTCGGATTCAAATTCGCGCGAGAGCCCGGCGATGACATCGGCCATGTAAAACGGGGCCGACACCCAGCCGCGCAAAGCGTTGCGGCGCTGCTCGGCACTTTCCGGCGCAGCACCCTTGGCATAAATCGGCAGGTACATCACCAAACCCTTGGGGGCGGCAGAAGTGTCTTGCGCCAAGGCCAGCATTCCCGATACTGCCAGCGCACCGGTGTCCGCAGCACGCTCCAGCGCATCACGGGCCGTTGGAATGGCGTAGGCATCGAGCCCCAGCGCACGCTGGTTGTCCGCATCCAGGGGTTCGATGTGCGTCACGGCCGCATACAGGGGCCGCACCCCGGGTGGGCGGACGGTGTAGTCAGAAAAGCCGCGCTGGCGCATGTCCTGGATGTGCGCGGGCAGCTCCCCCTGCGATAACTTGAGAATCAGCGAAATGCCCCGCAGGCCCGGCCGTACCTCTTGCAGCTGCAGAGAGCTCACGTAGGTCTGAAACTCCTCGCGGTCAATGCGTTCGGAGCCTTCGAAGTACCCCCGCAAACCGCGCAGTACCAGCTCGTACGACGCCATGCGGTCTGCCAGGTTGTAGGCCATGCGATCCGCCGCCACCCGCAGGTCAATTTCGCGCCGCTCGCTGCTCGCCCGTTCTTCACTGCGCCAGTGGGCGAACGTGAGGCTGAGCATCACCAGCGACAGAACGGGCGCTAAAAGCCACCCCCACCGGCGCTGTAACAGTCCGGTGGATTCTGGCGGTGCAGAAGGAGCGTCAGGGACAGGCATCGTGCGTTCAAGGCGTGCCCGCCCAACGGGTGGCACAAAAGCGAGGGCCATTATCAGCCGGGGACCGGTGCATGAGATGTTTTTTAACAATTTTCATACTCCGCTACAGCGCCAGCGCAACACCATTTTTCTGCGCCAGGGAGCTGGGGTGTGGTGGACAATCCACGCTTGGTGCCAGCCTGAGGGTTGGCGAATCCCCGGCAGCACTACCCTGAAAACACCCATGGCCCAGATCCCCCTGGAACTGGAAGAAACCCAGTTCCGCCGCTTCTACGCCGACCACCTGCCGCAGCTGCAAGCCGCGTGTGCCCAGGTCGTGAGCACGGTTCGGGTACTGGTCGAGGCCGCGCCGGGGCTGGAGATCTCCAAGGTCGAGGGCCGCGTCAAGGACGTGGAAGAGTGCATTCGCAAATTCCGCCGCAAATACCGCGCAGCCCTGGAAGAGCGCGACACGCCCTACGAGATTCAGCACTGGATCACGGACCTGATCGGTGTGCGTGTGGTCTGCTTGTACGAGGACGAAATAGAGAAGGTGGCCCACCTCATGCAATCGCACTTTGATGTGATTGAAGTGACCGACAAGGTGGCAGCCGTTGAGTCCACCGAAGCGGAGTTTGGCTACAAAGGCCTGCACCTGGACCTGCGCTGGAACAATGTGCAACGGGCCACGCCCGAACACGCGGCAGAAGCCCCATGGCCTTTTGAGCTGCAGATCCGCACCATCATCCAGGATTCGTGGAGCGTGCTGGACCACAAGATCAAGTACAAGAAATCCATTCCCGGGCAGCTCAAACGCCGTATCAATGTGCTGTCTGCCCTGTTCGAGCTGGCTGACCGGGAGTTTTTGCAGATTCGCGACGCCACCGCTGCCGAGCTGCTCAAGGCCCCGGACGAAACCGCCGAGCCCGCGCCAGAAACGCTGACCGATCCGCTGGAGCCCACCAAATCCCCCAGCCTGGGCAGCGAGCTCAACGCGTTCACCTTCCTCAAGATTGCCAACCACTTTTTCAAGGGCTTCGAGTTTGAGCCCTCCAAGGTAGACAGCTTTGTGGCCGACATCCACCAATGGCAGCCGGGCATGACGCGCGCCCAGCTCAATGAGCTGTTGCGCCACACGATTGGCACGGTCAAGAAGTACAAGCTGCACTTCGAGGAACAAAACCCAGAGGCCTCCTTCAACCCCTTCACCGTGATTCGGCATTGCCTGTACCTGGGGGACAAAAAGCTGTTTCGCACCGCGCTGCGCAACGTGGCCCGCCAGGCCTTTGAAGCCTGGCTGGCAGAAAACCAGGTTTGATGGACTTCTGACTGCGATGCCGAACCGCCTTTGCGGCACTGGCAGAAAATAGAGTAGAAACCAGCCCTAACGCCCTTTGAGAAAGCGGCAGCAGCTATTCTATTGATAGCAAATCAGTTGTTTTCAAAGGCTTTGAGATGCCAAAGCCAGTGCCTTCGAACGCACCCAACCTGTCTCCAAGGCGACTACAGATTGGTGGTTCTACTCCATTCTTTTGTTACGGAGTGCTGCTATATTGCACTGCAACATAACGGAGTTTCGCCCCATGCTCTACCAGATTTACGAAACCCAGCGCTCCTTGATGGAGCCTTTTGCTGACTTCGCGCAAGCCGCGTCCAAATTGTTCAGCAACCCCCTGTCGCCATTCAACCAGATCCCGATGGCACAGCGTATGTCTGCGGGGTACGACCTGCTATACCGGCTGGGCAAGGACTACGAAAAGCCCACCTTTGACATCCCCAGTGTGGAAGTGGACGGCGTGGGCGTCGCCATCCATGAACGGGTGGAGCTGGATAAGCCCTTCTGCGAACTGCGCCGTTTCAAACGATTTTCCGACGACCCCGCCACGCTGACCAAGATCAAGAACCAGCCAGTGGTGCTGGTGGTGGCACCGCTTTCCGGGCACTACGCCACGTTGCTGCGCGACACCGTGCGCACCATGCTCAAGGACCACAAGGTCTACATCACCGACTGGAAAAACGCCCGCCTGGTGCCGCTGTCCGAAGGTGAGTTCCACCTGGATGACTACATCAACTACGTGCAGGAGTTCATTCGCTACCTGCAGGGCGTGTACGGCAACTGCCACGTCATCAGCGTATGCCAGCCCACGGTGCCTGTGCTGGCAGCGGTGTCGTTGATGGCCAGCCGCGGTGAAACCACCCCGCTGACCATGACCATGATGGGCGGCCCCATTGACGCGCGCCGATCGCCCACGGCCGTGAACAACTTGGCCATGAACCGCAGCTATGAGTGGTTTGAAAACAATGTGATCTACCGCGTGCCAGACAACTTCCCCGGCGCTGGCCGGCGTGTGTACCCAGGCTTTCTGCAGCACACGGGCTTTGTGGCAATGAACCCTGACCGGCACGCCACCAGCCACTATGACTACTTCAAGAACCTGATCAAGGGCGACGACGCCAGCGCCGAAGCCCACCGCAAGTTCTACGACGAGTACAACGCGGTGCTCGACATGGACGCCGACTACTACCTGGAAACCATCCAGACGGTGTTCCAGGAATACAAGCTGGTGCACGGCACCTGGGATGTGCGCTCGCCCGAAGGCAAGATCGAGCGCGTGCGCCCCCAGGACATCACCACCACGGCGCTGTTCACCGTGGAAGGTGAATTGGACGACATCTCGGGCTCCGGCCAAACCAAGGCCGCCCACGACCTGTGCACCGGCATTGTGAGCAAGGAACAGCGCCACCTGGAAGCCAAGGGTGCCGGGCACTACGGCATCTTCAGTGGCCGCCGCTGGCGCGAACTGGTGTACCCGCAGGTCAAGGCCTTTATTTTGGAACACCAGGCAGGCTTGAAGACAGCCGCGGCTGGCAAATCAGGCGCCGCTGCCGAGGTGGCTCCATCGGATACAGAAGCCATGGCTGCCGCCAACGTGTCAGCCAGCCCCGCGCAGCGCCCGCGCCGATCCTCGGCGCGCAAGGCTTGAGCCCTGCCGTGCCCGCCACGGCGGGCACCCCGATGAGCGATCTGGCGCGCCGGATCGACGCCGCCTTGCCACAAACGCAGTGCACCCGCTGCGGCTACCCCGATTGCGCGGCCTACGCGCGCGCGGTCGCGGCTGGCGAAGCAGGCATCAACCAGTGTCCCCCCGGCGGTGCTGAAGGCGTCGCGCGGCTGTCGGCCATTACCGGCCTGCTCGTAGTGGCGCTCAATCCAGAACACGGCGTCGAGTCGCCGCGCGCCGTCGCGGTCATTGATGAAAACTGGTGCATAGGCTGCACGTTGTGCATCAAGGCCTGCCCCACCGATGCCATCGTGGGCGCCAACAAGCTGATGCACACCGTGATGGAATCACATTGCACCGGCTGCGAGTTGTGCGTGCCGGTCTGCCCGGTCGACTGCATTCAGCTGGAGAACGCCACAGGCTCACGCACCGGCTGGGCCGCCTGGAGTGCAGAGCAAGCCAGCGAAGCCAGGCAACGTTATGCCGCCCGAACCCTGCGGCTGGAGCGCACAGCACCAGAAGCGGATGAAGATGTAGCAACGCTCTGCGACCCGGAACCTGCCAGCGCAACTCAACCGCCGGCCGCTGCTGCACCGGCGACCGACGCTGCTGAGGCCCGCCGCGCCGCCATTGCCGCCGCCATGGAGCGCGCCAGGCAATTGCGGGCGCGAAGCTAAGCCTTCAGCCGAGCCCGCAACGCACGCCCAGTGGTGGAGCTGACGAGCGCTGGGGGCTTGTGCGTACCGCGCCTTACCAAGTGCCTCTCAGCGCGCAGCAAGCGTCTTGTAGACGCCGCAGCCTACATATCCCGCATCCACCTGGCTCACAAAGGACATCTTGGTCTGCACCACGCCAGTGGCGGGATTGGTGATGTCGTATTCCACCCAGCCAGGCCCATGCTGCGCCTGTGCCACGATGTCGTGCACCAGTTGATCGCCTGCGATCCCCGGAATGTCCTGCACTCGGGTGCCCGCCTTGGCAGGGTTGCCACCAAAAGCCAGGTAGCGGCCGGTTTCGTCGAGTACGAACACATACATATCGCGGTCATGAAAACCGCCCGCCTTGTCGGTGATACGGCTCAAAAACTGTTCCCTGGATGTGGAGCGGTGCAACTCAACCGCTTTGCGCACCAGGCCCACCGCTTCTTCCGCGGTACCCTGTTGCAGTCGGAAGGCGGCCACCGCACGGTTCAACGTGCTGGCACGCTGCTCCAGGGCTTCGGCCTGCTGCACGGCCAGCCCCACCATCTGGGCGTTGTCCTGTGTGATCTGGTCAAGCTGCTGGACCGCGCCGCTGATTTCTTTGAGGCCTGTGCTCTGCTCGTTGCTGGAGCTGGCGATTTCACTCATGCTGGCGGCCACGCTGTGGATGCCCCCGGCCATCGCCGAAATGCCCTCGCCTGCTGAGCGGATCAGGTTGGCACTGGATTCGACCTGCCCCACCGACGTCTGGATCAAGTCGCGAATCTCGCGCGCTGCCTCGCCGGAACGCTGCGCCAGCATGCGAACCTCGGATGCCACCACGGCAAACCCTCGACCTTGCTCACCCGCCCGGGCCGCCTCGACTGCAGCATTAAGTGCCAGGATATTGGTTTGAAAGGCGATGCCATCGATCACGCCGATGATTTCGCTCATGCGCCGCGCGCCTTGCTGAATGGCTTCCACCGACTGCACCGCACGGGCCATGGCCTGCGCGCCGGTGTCCGCCGCCTGCCGCACCTGTGCGGCTTTCTGGTCGGCACTCAAGGCTGTGTGGGCATTGTTTTGCACGGTGGACGAAAGCTCTTCCACGCTGGCGGCCGTCTCCTCCAGGTTGGCTGCCTGCTGCTCAGTCCGGTCGGCCAACGCGCGATTGCCATGCGCCAGGCTCTGGCCGGCATGGGCCACCAGGGCTGCGTTGCTGCGAATGTCAGCCACCATGGCCGAAAGCTTGTAGACCATCTGGTCCAGCGAACGGGCCATCTCGGCCATTTCGTCATGCCCCTGCAGGCTGGCGTGCACGGTCAGATCACCCTGCGTGGTTTGCTGCATCGACCGCGCGACCAAAGCCATGTCGTGCGACAGAGTCACCCACAACACCAGCTGCACATACAGCATCAGAATGCAAGCCGCCGCAGTGACCCACCAGGGCGCCGCCATCACGGCGAGCACCACGGCCACCAGCGACTGGGCAGCGCACCAGCCGAGTTTTCCGGGCAGCTTGAGCCGCCTCATCAGCCATGCACCCGGCCGCAAAGGTGAAAACGCCACCATTTCTCTTGTCTCCTGTTTCTATTTGTATCCGACCCATGCTAGGGGCCGGCTCTTACGCTGCGTTGACGACAGGCTGACATTCAGGGTAACCACCAAGTCGAAAGCGTCGGTTGCACCCGTGCTTTGGTAGCCCACGGTAGTACATGCATCCACCATAATGCAACCCCATGAATTCCCTGCTTTCTCTCCTGCAGCCCTACCCTTTTGAGCGGTTGAAGCAACTGTTTGCCGAGGTGACGCTCCCGGCCAACTACTCCGCGATCAGCCTGGGCATGGGCGAACCCCGCCATCCCACACCCCAGTTCATCAAAGATACGCTTTGCAGCCACCTGGAGGGATTGGCCAGCTACCCGGCCACCGCAGGGGACATCCGCTTGCGCACCGCTTTCACCGAGTGGATCCAGCGCCGCTATCAGCTCGACCTGAACCCCGCCACGCAGGTGCTCCCGATCAACGGCTCTCGCGAAGCACTGTTCGCATTTGCCCAAACAGTCATTGACGGGGCCCAACCAGACCCCATGGTGGTCTGCCCCAACCCGTTCTATCAAATCTACGAAGGCGCAACCCTGCTGGCGGGCGCCAAGCCTTATTACGCCCCCAGCGACCCGGCCCGCAACTTCGCGGTGGACTGGGACAGCGTGCCGCTGGACGTATGGCAGCGCACCCAGCTGATCTTTGTGTGCTCGCCCGGCAACCCCACAGGTGCCGTCATGCCGCTGAACGAGTGGCACAAGCTGTTTGCCCTGAGCGACCGTTACGGCTTTGTCATCGCATCGGACGAGTGCTACAGCGAAATTTACTTCCGCGACGAGCCACCGCTGGGTGGCCTGGAGGCGGCCAAGAAGCTGGGGCGGCACGATTTCAAGAACCTGATCTCCTTCACTAGCCTGTCCAAGCGCAGCAACGTGCCCGGCCTGCGCAGCGGCTTCGTGGCTGGCGACGCGGCCTTGATCAAGAACTTCCTGCTCTACCGCACCTACCACGGCAGCGCGATGAGCCCCATCGTGCAAGAGGCCAGCATCGCGGCCTGGGGCGATGAGGAACATGTGGCGCAAAACCGGGCCCTGTACCGCAAGAAGTTCGCACAAGTCACCCCCTTGCTGGCAGGCGTGATGGATGTGGCCTTGCCCGATGCAGGTTTTTACCTCTGGGCCAAGGTGCCCGATGCGCTGGGCATGACCGATGCCGAGTTCGCGAAGGCCCTTTTGGCTCAATACAATGTCACCGTGCTGCCCGGCAGCTACCTGGCCCGCGAGGCGCAGGGCAGCAACCCCGGCGCCCAGCGCGTGCGCATGGCCCTGGTGGCCGACACCGAAGAATGCGTGGAAGCCGCCCTGCGCATCGTCCAATTCATCCAATCCCGTACTGCTTGAACAACATGAGCCAACAACTGCAAAACACCATTGAAACCGCCTGGGAAAACCGCGCTAACCTGTCTCCCGCCTCTGCCCCCAAGGAAGTGGTGGATGCGGTGGAGCAAGTGATTGCCGAGCTGAACAACGGCACGCTGCGCGTGGCTACCCGTGAGGCCGTGGGCCAATGGACGGTACACCAGTGGATCAAGAAGGCCGTGTTGCTGTCCTTCCGCCTCAAGGACAACGACGTCATCCAGTCGGGCGACCTGACCTTCTACGACAAGGTGCAAACCAAGTTTGCCCACCTGAGCGCTGATGAACTCAAGGCCACCGGCGTGCGCGTGGTGCCACCTGCTGTGGCCCGCCGCGGCAGCTACATCGCCAAGGGCGCGATCCTGATGCCCTCTTACGTCAACATCGGCGCCTATGTGGGCGAAGGCACCATGGTGGACACCTGGGCCACCGTGGGTTCCTGCGCACAGATCGGCGCTGGCGTGCACCTGTCGGGCGGCGTGGGCATTGGCGGCGTGCTGGAGCCGCTGCAAGCAGGCCCTACCATCATTGAAGACAACTGCTTCATCGGTGCGCGCTCCGAGGTGGTGGAAGGCGTTGTGGTCGAAGAAAACTCCGTGCTGGGCATGGGTGTGTATCTGGGCCAAAGCACCCCCATCTTCAACCGCGCTACCGGCGAAATCAGCTACGGCCGTGTGCCCGCAGGCTCTGTGGTGGTCAGCGGAAACCTGCCCAAGACGGCCGCCAACGGCGCGCCTTACAGCATGTATGCCGCCATCATCGTCAAGCAAGTGGATGCGCAAACGCGTTCCAAGACCAGCATCAACGATCTGCTGCGCGACTGATCGCGCAGGCCCAAGGCTGGCGCGCACACCGCGCCGGCCCGCCTTGAAAAGAGCCGCCTAGGCCGCTGGCAGACCCAGAACGAGAGGGAGATACCCATGAGTACGATGGAGCGGATTCTTCGCCTGATGAGCGAAAAGAAAGCGTCAGACGTTTACCTGTCTGCCAACGCCCCGGCGCTGATCAAAATCAACGGCGAGTGCATACCGATCAACAACCAGGTGCTGCCGCCAGACGCTCCGCGCAACCTGCTGTCTGAAATCGTCCCCGCCGAGCGCATTGAAGAACTGGAAGAAACCGGCGAGCTGAACATGGGCGTGCCGATTTCCGGCGTCGGGCGCTTCCGTATCAGCGCCATGCGCCAGCGCGGCAGCTATGCCGTGGTGGTTCGCTTCATCTCGCAGCAGGTGCCCGATTTTGAATCGCTGAACCTGCCGTCCGTCCTGACCGAACTGATTCTGGAAAAGCGCGGCCTGATCCTGGTGGTGGGCGCTACGGGCTCTGGCAAAAGCACCACCCTGGCCTCCATGATCGACACGCGCAACGCCTTGATGTCGGGGCACATTCTCACCATCGAAGACCCTGTGGAATACCAGTTCCGCAATAAGAAATCGATTGTGAACCAGCGCGAGATCGGCAGTGACACCCAATCGCTGCAGACCGCCCTCAAGAACGCACTGCGTCAAGCCCCTGACGTGATTCTGATCGGCGAAATCCGTGACCGGGAAACCATGTCCTCGGCCATCGCCTATGCGCAGTCGGGCCACCTGTGCCTGGCTACCTTGCACGGCAACAACAGCTACCAGGCGCTCAACCGCATTCTGAGCTTCTACCCTGCCGAGGTGCGACCCACCATGCTCGGCGACCTGGCTTCGTCCCTCAAAGCCATCGTCTCGCAACGCCTGGTGCGCACGGTGGAAGGCGCACGCGTTCCTGCCGTGGAAGTCATGCTCAATACCAAGCTGGTGGCTGATCTGGTGGAAAAAGGCGACTTTTCCGGCGTCAAAGACGCCATGGAGAAATCCATGGCCGAAGGTTCGCAAACCTTTGAAGAAGACCTCGCGCGCCTGATCATGGAAAAGAAGATCGACCGCAAGGAAGGTATGGCCTATGCCGATTCGCCCACCAACCTGATGTGGCGCCTGCAAAACGACTTTGCCCAGGCCGCCAATGCCGCGAAAGCGCAAAAAGAAGCCCGCGATACCCCCGACGACCAGCCCTCATTCACCGAGATCGTGCTGGACGTCAAAGGCAGCTGAGCCAGTTAGGCCCAGCGCGCTTGAAACCTGTGATTGCCAATGACCCGTACCCTGCACCTTGCTGAACAACTGATCGCCCTGCCCTCCATCACGCCGCTGGACGAAGGATGCCTGGAACTGCTCGCGCAGCGCCTTCAACCCCTGGGATTTGTGTGCGAACGGCTGGACAGCGGGCCTGCCGATTTCCGTGTCAGCAACTTGTGGGCAAAAAGGCCTGCGGCGCAATCTGGACAAGTGCCAGCAGCTATCAAAACCATAGTATTTGCAGGCCATACGGACGTCGTACCCACAGGCCCGTTGGCCCAGTGGAGCAGTGACCCGTTCACCCCCACCCACAAGGACGGCAAGCTGTACGGCCGTGGCGCCAGCGACATGAAGACGTCCATTGCCGCGTTTGTGGTGGCAGTGGAAGAATTTCTGGCTGCCTACCCTGATGCACCGCTCAACATCGCTTTCCTGCTGACCAGCGACGAGGAAGGCCCTTCCGTGGATGGCACGAAGGTGGTGGTGGAGCAACTCCGCGCGCGTGGTGAGCCTCTCGACTATTGCATCGTGGGTGAGCCCACCTCCGTCGAGCGCACGGGCGACATGATCAAGAACGGCCGCCGCGGCACCTTGAGCGGCAAGCTCACCGTGCGCGGCATCCAGGGCCACATCGCCTATCCCCAACTCGCCCGCAACCCCATCCACCAGGCCCTGCCTGCGCTGGCCGAACTGGCAACCACCGTATGGGACCAAGGCAACGCCTTCTTCCCGCCCACCAGCTGGCAGATCAGCAATATCCACGGGGGCACGGGCGCCACCAACATCATCCCCGGCGACGTGGTGGTGGACTTCAACTTCCGGTTCTGCACAAAATCCACCGCCGAAAGCCTGCAGCAGCGGGTGCACGCCGTGCTCGACCGCCATGGGCTGGAATATGACCTGCGCTGGACGCTGGGCGGCCAGCCCTTCCTGACTACGCCTGGTGAGCTGGTGACCGCAGTGCAGCAAGCCATTGCTGGCGAAACGGGGCTCTCGACCGAACTGTCCACCACGGGTGGCACCAGCGACGGGCGTTTCATCGCCCAGATCTGCCCCCAGGTGATTGAACTGGGCCCGCCCAACGCCACGATCCACAAGATCGATGAGTATGTGGTGGTGGCCGACATTGAACCCCTGAAGAATATTTACCGCCGCACGCTGGAAAACCTGCGTCAGCAAGCGCTGGAACGCATGGCGGTCGCAGCATGAGCCATACACCCACCCAGCCCCTGACCGTCGCTGACGCCGTCGCACAGGCTGCTCAGCGGCTGTCTTCTGCCGGACTGGCTTTTGGCCACGGCACGACCAACGCCGAAGACGAAGCCGCTTGGCTGGTGTTGTGGCGCCTGGGCCTGCCTCTGGACAGCGACCTGTCTGACGCGCCAGATTCCACCGCCCACCGCACCGTGACTGCAGAAGAAGCGGCTGCGGTCGATGCGTTGATCGACCAGCGCATCCAGACGCGCAAACCTGCGGCCTACCTCACGCGAGAGGCCTGGCTGCAAGGCGTGCCGTTTTACGTGGACGAGCGCGCCATCGTGCCCCGCAGCTTCATCGCAGAACTGCTGGCCGACGGCAGCATTGACGACTTTTTGGGGGAACACACCCGCCGTGTCCTGGACCTGTGCACCGGCAATGGCAGCCTGGCCATCCTGGCCGCCATGGCCTACCCGGAAGTGGAAGTCACGGGCGCTGACATTTCTGCCGATGCGCTCGCCGTTGCGCGCATCAACGTGGACAAGCACGGCTTGGCGCAGCGCGTGCAGTTGCAAATCTCGGATGGCATGGAGTCGCTGCCCGGCCCGTGGGACTTGATTCTGTGCAACCCGCCCTACGTCAACGCGCAAAGCATGTCGAACCTGCCAGCCGAATACCGGGCGGAGCCTGACCTGGCCCTGGCCGGCGGCACCGATGGCATGGATTTCGTTCGCAAGCTGCTGCGCGATGCGCCCACACGCATGAGCGAACACGCCGTGTTGGTGCTGGAAATCGGCAACGAACGGGAATTTTTTGAAGCTGCCTTTCCAACATTGCCCGTGTTCTGGATCGAAACCAGCGCAGGTGAAGACCAGGTGCTGCTGGTCACCCGCCAAGCCTTGCTGGGACAAGGCTGACGGCACGTGGGCGGCGCTTCCTGCGCTTTCGCCCTCTTCCCGAAACCGGGCCCAGACCACCCGGTCACTGAAACCCCGATAATAGAAGGCTGCCTCCAGCCCACCGCACACACTCACCGTGTGCCGCGTTGATGGGCCAGGGGCCTACCCTACACAGGGTGGACAGGGCGACGCACTGCGCAGCCCCCCGCCCTGCCTGCACTCTCATGATCACTCTCAAAAATATCGTCCTGCGCCGGGGCACCAAGGTGCTGCTGGACAACGTCTCCGTCACACTCAACCCCGGCGAAAAAGTCGGCCTGGTGGGGCGCAATGGCGCAGGCAAATCCACCCTGTTTGCCCTGCTCAATGGCACGCTGCACGAAGACGGTGGCGACTTCTCCATTCCCAAGCAATGGCGCATGGCCCAGGTGGCGCAGAACATGCCGGAAACAGACGAAACCGCAACGGCCTTCGTTCTGGCTGGCGACACCCGACTGGCGGAACTGCACGCGCAGCGCCTGCAGCTCGAAAACAGCGACACCAGCTACGACGACCCGGAGCATGGCATGGCCATTGCCCAGGTGTACACCGATCTGGCTGATGCCGGTGACCACGATGCAGAGCCGCGCGCCCAGGCGCTGATCCTGGGGCTGGGCTTTCAGGCGCATGAGCTTGACCGCCCGGTCAACAGTTTTTCCGGCGGCTGGCGTATGCGGCTGCAGCTCGCCCGCGCGCTGATGTGCCCTTCTGACTTGCTGCTGCTGGACGAGCCCACCAACCACTTGGACTTGGATGCGCTGGTGTGGCTGGAAGCCTGGCTCAAAAAATACGCCGGCACGATGATCGTCATCAGCCATGACCGCGAGTTTCTGGACGCCGTCACCAACGTCACGCTGCAAATTGATAGCGCCAAGCTGACACGTTACGGCGGCAACTACAGCAAATTTGAAGAGCTGCGTGCCCAGCAAATGGAGCTGCAACAGGCCGCCTACGCCAAGCAGCAGGACAAGATTGCGCACCTGCAGAAGTTCATTGACCGCTTCAAGGCCAAAGCCAGTAAAGCCAAGCAGGCGCAAAGCCGCGTCAAGGCGCTGGAACGCATGGAACGCGTCGCGCCCCTGCTGGCCGAGGCCGAGTTCACCTTCGAGTTCAAGGAACCGGTCAACCTGCCCAACCCCATGCTGGCCATCAGCGATGCCTCGTTTGGCTACCAAACCGACGATGGCACCAAAACCATTCTGCAAGGCGTCAACCGCTCGGTTCTGGCCGGCCAGCGCATCGGCATCCTGGGTGCCAATGGCCAGGGCAAGTCCACGCTGGTCAAAACCATCGCCCGCGAAATGGCGCCGCTGGCCGGCACGGTGACGGAGGGCAAAGGCCTGTCCATCGGCTACTTCGCCCAGCAGGAACTGGACGTGCTGCGCCCTGGCGAAAACCCGCTGGAGCACATGATCCGGCTGGCCCGCGAGATGGGCGCCAACGCCCGTGAATCCACCCGCGAACAGGACCTGCGCAGCTTTCTGGGCAGCTTCAACTTCAGCGGCGACATGGTCAACCAGGCCGTGGGCACCATGAGCGGTGGCGAAAAAGCCCGCCTGGTGCTGGCCATGATGGTCTGGCAGCGCCCCAACCTGCTGCTGCTGGACGAGCCTACCAACCACCTCGACTTGGCCACACGCGAAGCCCTCTCGATGGCACTCAACGAATTTGAGGGCACCGTGATGCTGGTCAGCCATGACCGGGCCCTGCTGCGCGCGGTGTGCGACGAATTCTGGCTGGTCGGGCGCGGCGTGGTCGGCCCCTTCGACGGCGATCTGGACGACTACCAGCGCTACCTGCTGGAAGAATCCAAGCGCCTGCGCGAGCAAACGCGCCAGGATGAGGCCGCAGCTCGCATCGCCGCTGCCGCCCCTGCCACACCTGCGACAGAAGCGGAACCTCCGTCCTCTGCGGCTGCTGCCCCTGCGCCTCAGATCAAGGACAGCAAAGAACAGCGCCGCCTGGATGCCCAGGCGCGCCAGCAACTGGCCGACAAAGCCCGCCCGCTGAAGAAAGAGCTGGAGCAGATCGACAAGCGCTTGGCCACCTTGGCGGCCGAGCGTGCTGAACTGGAAGCTCGACTCACCCAACCCCTGCCCCCAGCAGAAATTGCCGACTGCGGCAAACGGCTCAAGCAAGGGCAGGACGAAACGGAGAAGCTGGAAGAGCGGTGGCTGGAGATTTCCACGGCCCTGGAAGAGATGGGTGCCAGCACTCCAGCTTGAATGGGCAAGACTGACTTCTAAAGATGATTTTGTCGCTTGAGGCTTATGCAGAAATCGCTTACAGCTATCAATTCAGGAGCAAACCAAGCCATACAAAAAACAGAAATTTTTTTTGATCAGGGTGTCAACCGGGCATCTGTGGCACACGTTGTGGTTCCATCACAGGAGTTTTCCAGTATGAACACCACCCACATGTTGAACGCTTGGCCCGACGACGAACGCGATCGCAAACGCGCTCCTGCCCGCTGCTGAGCAACAGGCGACATTGGTGTCGCATCTCAAGGTTCCTCTTTCAAAGCCCCGCACCCTGGGGCTTTTTTCTGCCTGGGAGTTTCTGGAAGGTGGAGCATCCCCCACTCCATCTCTGACCGAAACCTGTGCAAGTTTCTGTGTTTGTGAAGGCGATGCTGTCAACCACCCGCATGGCGAGCACGTTGACTGACTATCTCAGGAGCTTTTCCCCATGAACACCACAATTTTGAACGCTTGGCCCGACGACGAACGTGATCGCAAACGCGCACCGGCAGCGCTTTGACTGATATGGTCAGCGCTCAGCATATGGAGACGCTTTCCTCCCATGAAACGCTCACCCAACGCCTAGAGAAACGCTGAGCCTCTCACCTTCTTATACGCCTCAATTCCCAAGGGAACGTGCTTGTCACGTTCCCTTTTTTTCTTGGTGCCGCCGTTGTGCGACTATGTCGTTTCAGCATGTCCCGCCTCCGGCCAAGCCTCCCGGACACCCGCCTAGCGAGGCCGGGCCAGCCATTTGCTCTTTGCCAACACCAGAGAGCAGTTGCTCAACGTAGCGAGCACAAAATTTGATTTATTTGAAATATGTTTATGATAAAAACATAAAATATATCTTTTTCAAGCGGCGAGCACCATGCCCTTCTCTCTGCCCAGCCTCATCAGCATGCGTGCGTTCCAGATACGCCTGATCAACTGGATACTGCTGGCCAACATGGGCTTTGGCCTGGTGTTGCTTTTTGTGGGGCTGGCAGAACTCATTGCAACGCCGCCCTACTGGACACAGGTGCTGGTTGCAGGCATGTTGTTCATGCTGGCGTTATGGGCTGTTGTGCGAACGGCCCCCCGGCACTATGTGGCGGTGGCCACCGTCATGACGGTGACGGCGCTTGCGCTGTTCTCGTACGCATTGCTGCAGTCGCAAGCCAATGAACTGCGAGCCTTGTGGTTTCTCACCGGGGTGGGGACGACCTACATCCTGCTGGGCAAGCGGGCGGGGGTTGTGTACACATTGGCCAGTCTGGCGCTGGTACTGGGTGCCAACAGCATCCAGACAAACGCCTACACACGGCACGCGATGCTCGTTTTCACGCTGGCAACCCTGTTGTGCAGCATGGGTTTTTACATCTTCGTTTCGCACGGCCAGCGCCTGTACAAGCACCTGTCCAAGCGCGAGCAGCAGTACCGGCTGCTCACTGAAGGGGCCGAGGACGTGATCTGGCGCCTCAACCCAGACATGACGGTGGCGGATGTGAGTTCTGCCGACGAGCGGCTGCGCGGCGTGCCTGCGCATGAAGTGATCGGGCGACCCATCTCCGCTATCTTGACGGCCGAGGGCGCGCAGCGCCTGGACCAGGCCCTTCGCCAGAAAGAACGGCTGGCCATCCTTCCGCTGCCTTGCAAGAACGGTGAAATTCGCTGGTTTGAAATGACTGGCCGGGCCTATTTCGACGCCCGTGGCCGGCCCGCTGGGTACCACAGCATTGGCCGCGATGTGACAGAGCGTGTGCGCCTGGAGAGCGTGCTGCAACAAGAGCGGCAATTGCTCGAAGAGCGGGTCAAGGAGCGCACCGCTGCTCTTTCTGTGGCCAAGCAGGCGGCCGAAGCCGCATTGCGCACCAAAACCGTGTTCCTGGCGAACATGGGGCATGAACTGCGCACGCCCATGACGCTCATCATGGGGATGACGGAACTGGCACTGAAGCGTGCGGCCGTGGCCGATGTACGGCCCATGCTGCAAGAAGTGCAGACGGCCGCGAAAAAGCTCATGGTGCTGCTCAACGATCTGATCGACCTGGCGGCGCTGGAGGCACACCAGGTCCCCTTCCGGCAAGAACCTTTGTCCATGCCCGAGGTGGCTGCCAGCTCGGTACGGCTGATCGCCCCGCTTGCGGCCCAAAAAGGCTTGTCGCTGGAAATCGTGCCCGCACCGGGCCTGCCTGCGCAGTGGCACCTGGGTGACGCAGAACGCATCCAGCAAGTGCTGCTGAACCTGCTCGATAACGCTGTGAAGTTCAGCCACAGCGGCGCCATCCGCCTAGAGCTCAATGCCCAGGAAGCAGGTGATCGCACCAGATGGTTGTTGCGGGTCATTGACCAGGGCATTGGCATTGCCGCCGCAGACCAGCCCCGGCTTTTCACGATCTTTGAGCAGATGGACGGATCGGCCACGCGCTCTTTTGAAGGCGCGGGGCTGGGGCTGGCGCTTTGCAAGCGCTTGGTGGAAGGCATGGGCGGACGCGTGGGCGTGGAAAGCGAACTGGGTAAAGGCAGCTGCTTCTGGGTTGAGTTGACTTTGCCACGCGCGCCCAGCCTGGGCGAGGCTACTCCTTCAATAGGTCTTCCCTCAGCCTAATCCCCAGCCGAGTCGCCGCGGATTGGCACAGCGCTCGCCTACCGCACGACCTTGGGCTTGAGCACTTCTTGCTGAGCCGCTACGGTTTCGCGCAGAAATGCCCAGGTCACCTGCATGCGCGCCAGGTGTTTGGATTCAGACGGCATGCTCATCCAGAACGTGCGGGTGAACTGCCCTTCTTGCGGTAGAACCCGCGTGAGCACCGGGTCGCGGTCAGCCAAAAACGCAGGCAACACCGCCAGGCCCGCCCCTGCGCGCACGGCCTCGTATTGCGCCGTGATGCTGGTGCTGCGAAACGCGAAGCGCTCGGGCTGGTGCAATGCGTCCAGAAACTGCAGCTCTTTGGTGAACAGCAGGTCGTCCACATAGCTGACAAACGCGTGGTGACGCAGATCCTCACGCGTGGCCACCAACGGCTTGCGGGCCAGATACTCACGCTGGCCGTACAGATACAGGCTGTAGTCAGAAAGCCGGCTCACGATCACCGAGCCGCGTGTGGGCCGCTCCAGCGATATCACGATGTCCGCCTCGCGCCGCGACAGGTGCAGCATGCGCGGCAGCGCCAGCAGGTCAATCGACAAATGCGGGTGCTTGCGCGTGAGCTGTGCCAGGTGCGGCGCCAGAATCAGCGTGCCAAACCCCTCGGTCGCGCCCACCCGCACCAGGCCTGAGGGCCCCTCGTGCGATGCGGGCGCGGCGCGTTCTGCGCCCATCACCGCAGATTCCATCGCCTCCACCACCGGCAGCAACTGGCGCCCGGCCTCGGTCAGCCGGTGGCCTCCGGCCTCGCGCGCAAACAGCGCTGCACCCATCTGCTTTTCCAGCGCCTGGATGCGGCGCGACACCGTGGTGTGCTCCACCGCCAGGCGTCTGGCCGCCGCAGCCAGCGTGCCCGCGCGGGCCAACTCCAGAAAATAGCGCAGGTTGTCCCAATCCATACCGGTCGTCCTCTATCGCGGCAATTTCATGCACTGCCAATGATGTGCATTTTTGCAGATCAAAAGTGCACAAATCCATATTGTTATTTGTTTTTTGCACACATACCATGCGGCAGCTGGCTTTGCTACTGCACTGCTGTCCTGAAGCACCCCTTTGAGGAGACAAAATGAACGCACCCACATCCACGGCCGTCCTGGCCCCCACCGTCAAGCTGCTCATTGGCGGCCAGTTTGTTGAATCGAAGACCACGCAGTGGCGCAACGTGGTGAACCCCGCCACGCAAGAAGTGCTGGCCCGCGTGCCCTTCGCCACGCCAGAAGAAATCAACGCCGCCGTGGCCAGCGCCAAGGAAGCGTTCAAGACCTGGAAGAAGACCCCCATCGGCACCCGCTCGCGCATCTTCCTGAAGCTGCAGCAGCTGATCCGTGAAAACATGAGCGAGCTGGCCGCGCTGCTCACCGCCGAGCAAGGCAAGACCCTGCCCGACGCAGAAGGCGATGTCTTCCGCGGCCTGGAAGTGGTGGAACACGCCGCTGGCATTGGCAACCTGCAACTGGGCGAGCTGGCCAACAACGTGGCCAATGGCGTGGATACCTACACCGTGCTGCAGCCCTTGGGCGTGTGCGCGGGCATCACCCCCTTCAACTTCCCCGCCATGATCCCGCTGTGGATGTTCCCCATGGCCATTGCCACGGGCAACACCTTTGTGCTCAAGCCCTCTGAGCAAGACCCCATGGTGACCATGCGCCTGTGCGAACTGGCGCTTGAAGCCGGTATCCCCCCAGGCGTTTTGAACGTGGTGCATGGCGGCGAAGACGCCGTGAACGCCATTTGCGACCACGCCGACATCAAGGCCATCAGCTTCGTAGGCTCCACCAAGGTGGGCACCCATGTCTACAACCGCGCCAGCCTCAACGGCAAGCGCGTGCAGTGCATGATGGGCGCGAAGAACCACGCCATCGTGGTGCCCGACGCGAACAAGGAACAAACCCTGAACGCCCTGGCTGGTGCCGCCTTTGGCGCCGCAGGTCAGCGCTGCATGGCCCTGTCGGTCGTCATTCTGGTGGGCGAATCGCAAAAGTGGATTCCCGAACTGGTGGCCAAGGCCAAGACGCTCAAGGTGAGCGGCGGCACGGAAAAAGGCACCGATGTGGGCCCGCTGATCTCGTGCGCCGCACGCGACCGCGTGGTGAGTCTGATTGAGCGCGGCATTGCCGACGGTGCCACCCTGGAACTGGACGGCCGCAACCCCAGCGTGCCCGGCTACGAAAAGGGCAACTTCGTCGGTCCCACCATCTTCAGCGGCGTCAAGCCCGGCATGTCCATCTACGACCAGGAAATCTTTGGCCCCGTGCTGTGCCTGGCCGCTGCCGACACGCTGGACGAAGCTATTGAATTCATCAACAGCAACCCCAACGGCAACGGCACGGCCATCTTCACCCAAAGCGGCGCGGCAGCGCGCAAGTTCCAGGAAGAGATTGACGTGGGCCAGGTCGGCATCAACGTGCCAATTCCTGTGCCTGTGCCCATCTTCTCGTTCACCGGCTCGCGCGCTTCCAAGCTGGGCGACCTGGGCCCCTACGGCAAGCAAGTCGTGATGTTCTACACACAGACCAAGACGGTGACTGCACGCTGGTTTGACGACAGCACCAGCAGCCAGGGTGTGAACACCACGATCAGCTTGAAGTGACATCCCCCTGAGGCGCTGCGCGCCTTCCCCCTTCTCTCGCGCATTGCGCGGGAAGGGGGACGCCACCTGTGCCTGAACCGTGAGATGGCGGCCCTTGCACGGTGGCACTGGCCTCGCGCCGCGCCGGTTTCGGCGGTAGCAGGCGGTGGTAAAAGCAGGGCATGCAAATTTATCTGACAACGATACGAGGATGGACCATGGTCATCAGTGCTGCATGCACGATGCTGATCGGCGCCCAAGCCCACGCCCAGGCCGGTGCCGCCTGCAAGCCCACGGGCACTGTGGCCGAGGTCAACGCCTGTGCGGTGCAAGACTTTCAAGCGGCAGACACCACCAACCAGATCCTGTACGAAGACGTGATGCGCGCCCTCTCGGCCCACGAACGCCCGCAACTGCGGCAAGAGCATTCCGCCTGGGTGCGCGAGCGCACGGTGCAATGCAAGCGCGAGACGCAAGCCACCGAAACCCAGCCCGAAGGCCCGCGCCTGTACCACCAGTGCCTCGCGCGCAAGACACAAGAGCGCCGCAAGGGCCTGATGCGCTGGCTGAGCAACGACAGCCCGGCCAAGCCCTGAAGCCTTGACGCCCCGATCCACCCAAAGCCAAACAACAACACAAGAGACAACGCCATGGACTTTGAGCTGACCGAAGAACAACGCGCCTTTGCTCAAACCGCCCGCGACTTTGCCCTGGCCGAGCTGGCGCCCCACGCGGCCGAGTGGGACGCCGAAGGCATCTTCCCCAAAGAGGCCATCGCCAAGGCAGGCGAACTGGGCTTTTGCGGCCTGTATGCGCCCGAAGCCGCTGGCGGCCTCGCCCTGCCCCGCCTGGACGCCACGCTGGTGTTTGAAGAAATGGCGGCGGTTGACCCCAGCACCACCGCCTTCATCACCATCCACAACATGGCCACCTGGATGTTGGGCACCTGGGCCCAGCCCGACGTGCGCGACCACTGGGGCCCACTCCTCACCACCGGGCAGAAGCTGGCCAGCTATTGCCTGACCGAACCCGGCGCGGGCTCAGACGCCGCATCGCTCAAAACCCGGGCCGAGCTGGTGGGCAACGAATACGTCATCAACGGCAGCAAAGCCTTCATCAGCGGCGCAGGCAGCACCGATGTGCTGATCCTGATGGCACGCACGGGCGACGCGGCATCGGGCGCCAGCGGCATCAGCGCCTTTGCCGTACCCGCCGACACCCCCGGCATCACCTACGGCAAAAAAGAACACAAGATGGGCTGGAACAGCCAGCCCACCCGCACCATCAGCTTTGACAACGTGCGCATCCCTGCCAACCACCTGCTGGGGCAAGAGGGCGAAGGCTTCAAGATCGCCATGAAGGGGCTGGACGGCGGGCGCATCAACATCGCCACCTGCTCCGTCGGCGCGGCCCAGGGCGCACTGGCCCAGGCCCAGCAATACATGCAAGACCGCAAGCAGTTTGGCAAACCCATCGCCAGCTTCCAGGCCCTGCAGTTCAAGCTGGCCGACATGGCGACCGAACTGGTCGCCGCCCGCCAGATGGTGCGCCTGGCCGCCAGCAAGCTCGACGCCGGAGCCCGCGACGCCACCACCTACTGCGCCATGGCCAAGCGCTTTGCCACCGATGCAGGCTTTACCGTGGTGAACGAAGCCCTGCAACTGCACGGCGGCTACGGCTACATCCGCGAATACCCGCTGGAGCGCCTGCTGCGCGACGCCCGCGTGCACCAGATTCTGGAAGGCACCAACGAAATCATGCGCGTCATCATCGCCCGCCGCATGCTCGATGGCGATGCGCCGGAGGCGATTCGCTGATGCCCCAACGCTCACCAGAACGCTCTTTTTTTGATAGCTGCCTGCGCTTATCCATCAAGCGCTAGAGGCCTATTTCATTCAAAGCCATGGCCGCCCGCCCACTCAGCGACGAAACCCTGCACCTCATCGGCGCCCTGCGCACGGCCCTGGCGCAGCGCAGCGATGTGGACGAGCGCACCCTGTTCGGCTGCTACTGCTTCTTTGTAGACGGCAAGCTGTGCATCGGCGTGAAGGGCGAAGAGCTGCTGGTGCGCCTGCCGCCCGAGCGGCATGGCGAGTTTCAAGAGATGCAGAACACCCGCGAACTCTCGCCCGGCGGGGGCATGCAGGGCTACTTCTGGGTAGAGCCCAACGGCTACGCCACCCGCGCGCAGTGGAGCTTCTGGCTGGACGAAGCCCTGGCCTACAACCCGCGGGCCAAGGCATCACCCCGTCGCAAGCCCATGGCAGCCAACACTGTGGCGAATACGGCGCCCAAGGCAACGGCCAAAAAGTCAGCCCCCACACCGAAGCGGCCATCAGGAAAAGCAGGCAACGCAGGCAAACGGCACAGCATTTTTGACGAGGACGACTGATGCCAAACAATCCCAGCCAAATAGACCTCCAGCGCTTATATGGAAAGCGCCAGCAGCTATCAATTCAATAGCAATCACTTTTCACTTCACCTTAGACCGACCACAGGAGACAACACATGAAAATCGCATTCATCGGCCTCGGCAACATGGGCGGCCCCATGGCACACAACCTGCACAAGGCAGGCCACGAAGTGCGCGCGTTTGACCTATCCCAACCCGCCCGCGACAAGCTGGCCGCAGACGGCGTGCCCATCGCCGCCGATGCCAAGGCCGCCGTGCAAGGGGCTGAAGTCGTCATCACCATGCTGCCCGCCAGTCAGCATGTGGAAGGCTTGTTCTTAGGCGCGGGCGAGCTGCTGGCCCAGTTGCCCGCAGGCACGCTGATCATCGACTGCTCCACCATCGCAGCCGCCACCTCCCGCAAAGTGGCCGACGCCGCCAAAGCCAAGGGCGTGGCCTTTATCGACGCGCCTGTGTCCGGCGGCACCGGCGGCGCCATTGCAGGCACCCTCACCTTCATGGTGGGTGGCGACGCCGCCGACCTGGAACGCGCCCGCCCCATCCTCGAAAAAATGGGCGCCAACATCTTCCACGCAGGCGCTGTGGGCGCAGGCCAGACCGCCAAGATCTGCAACAACATGCTGCTGGGCATCTTGATGGCAGGCACCAGCGAAGCCATCGCCCTGGGCGTCGCCAACGGCCTGGACCCCAAGGTGCTCAGCGAAATCATGCGCCGCAGCTCGGGCGGCAACTGGGCGCTGGAGAAGTACAACCCTTACCCTGGCGTGATGGAAACTGCGCCCGCCAGCAAGGGCTACGCGGGGGGATTTGGTACGGACCTGATGCTCAAGGACTTGGGCCTGGCGCAAGAGAACGCGATGGCGGTGAAGGCTGCCACGCCGCTGGGGGGCATGGCGCGCAATCTGTATGCGGTGCACAGCCTGGCGGGGCATGGAGGGCTGGATTTTTCCAGCATTATCAAGATGGTGCAGAAAGGCTGATTAGGCAAAGCGTCTGCAATAAAAAACGCCAGCAACTGCTGGCGTTTTTTTCTTGGCCAGTCGGGGAAGAATCTGATCAAAAAATCACGGGGCGCCACTTGGATTTTTTGATCCGCCGAAAAAAATTAAAACACTGAAGCAGGTTTAATTGAGGCGAGACGATTTGAGCCAAATAAGCATCTTGATTGGAATTTAGCGAGGGATTAGTCACGGGGGTCGAAAGATGAAAACCCACTTTTGTGTTCCTTCTTCTGATTGAGAAAGCTTTCGACATTGTGAAGACTCAGCATATCTCTCGCATGAAATCGCTCAATTTCTTCTCGCAATTCTGCTATAGGTTTGTAATTGGACTTCCCAAATTCGACAAGATCTCTTTTATCACTACTGGCTTTTAGAAACATGATATTAAGCTCTCTCGTTTTCGAGAAAGCCTCATTACTTAACCAAAGTGGGTGCGAAGTGGATTCGAGGAACAACTTGTAAATACTAGTCCAAGTTGCTTTATCCGAGAATACTTGATGATAAGGTCGCTGATCATCATCAAGTATTGTTAGCTTAAAGGAATTAATTAAAACTTCCAATTTCTCGTAAGCCTCCAACCTTCGCTTGATGATGGTTTTAAAGTAGTCATTTACATATTCTTTCTGTTTGCTACGCAGATTGAATGCGCCACCAATAAGTGCGCCAACGACCCCTGACAAAAGCGAACTAGAAAATATAGCTATCCAAAAATCTGGCATGAAAATCAACGCAATTTACGTCTGCAATACCTGAGGGACAAACTGGATCACACGGGATATTCTGGACACTGATCCGTCCTGGGAATAGCTTTCTGCTTATGTTTGCGGCCGTAACGCTATACAAAATCCCGGGAGATCCGGCAACTCCAATGGAGCAAACTATAGCTTGTGAAAGTGCGGCGTTGAGGCGTTGGCGCTTCTTTCCGCCCACAGCACCCACAGAACCACCACCCGCACTTGAGTATGATTCGCATCCCCTCATGCTGCGCCGCACCATCCCCGCCCTGCAACTCCACATCCTGCTTCTGCTGGCCGCGTTGTTCAACGCCCTGGCAGGTGTGCCCCTGCATGAGGCGCGGCACATGCGCGAGGCGGTGCGCAGTGTGCAGGCGGCCCCAGCAGCCGCCAGTGGCGTGCAAGCTGATGCGGCAGATGAAGCGCGCCCGGATGCAGTCAGCGGCGAGCAAGACCAGGAAGAAACCCACGCCCCCTGCGCCTGGTGCCTGACGCATGCGCTGGATGCAGGGCTGGCCCATGCGGCAGCCTGCCCGCAGCCATCACCCACAGAACCCAACATGGCCCTGCCGCAAGGCGTGGCCTCTTTCACGGCCCAGCAGGTGCGCTGGCCGTTTGCAGCCAGAGATCCCCCGCCAGCCCAACGGGCCTGATTCGCGCCAGGCCCTAGCCAGCCCGCGCAGTTCCGCGCACTCCATTTTTTGACCAACTAGCCACACGCTGCCATTGGGGTGCGTGCGGGCCTGCGGCTGGGTGCGTCCCATCGCGCAGTGCATGGCACGGCCACGCCCGGCGCGCGCCATCCAGTCACCCAAGGAGGTTTCTTTTGAACAAAGGCTTTACGCCAACACCCGCATCGCCAGGCCTGACACGCCGCGCCGCGATGCAGGCCACCACGGCAGCTGTAGCTGCAGGGGCTGCGCCCTGCGCTTTGGCCCAAGCGGGCGCCAAAAAGGATGCGAAAGAAGCGACACCCGCCACACTGCAAATCGTGGGCCCGTGGGAATTCACCAGCCTCTCTCCCGCCAGCAGCGGCTATATGTTGTTAAACCTGCAGGTGTGCGAAACCCTGCTGGGCGCGAATGACACGGGCCGCCCCCAGCCCGCGCTGGCCCAGCGGTGGAAGGTGTCTGCCGATGGGCTGACCTGGCACTTCACGCTGCGGCCCGGTGCGCGGTTTCATGATGGCAGCCGCGCGACGGCGGCCGTGGTGGTGCAAAGCCTGCAGCGCGCCCAAAAGGCCCCGGCCCTGCTCAGCAACGCGCCCATTGCGTCCATCACGGCAGAGGGCGACGGCGAGGTGCTCATCCGCCTGAGCCGCCCGCACAACGCGCTGGCGGCGCAACTGGCGCACTACAGCACACTGGTGCTGGCCCCGGGCAGCTTTGGGGCCGATGGCAAGGTGCAGCGCATCATCGGCACCGGCCCCTACCGCATTACCAAGCTGATGCCGCCGCAGCAGGTGGAGACGGTGGCGTTTGACGACTATGACCGCCCCGCGTCCACACCCGCCCCGGCGGTGCGCAGCGTGGCTTACATGGCCGTCACCCGGGCAGAAACCCGGGCGCTGATGGTGGAAGGCGGGCAGGCCCATCTGGCCTACGGGCTGGACCCGGCCAGCCTGCGGCGGCTGCGCCGCCACGCCAAGGTGGGCATTACATCCGTCACGCTGCCGCGCACGGTGATCGTCAAGCTCAACGCCACGCTACCCGGTCTGCAAGACGTGCGCGTACGCCAGGCGCTGAGCCTGAGCATTGACCGGGCAGGCATTGCGCATGCGCTGATGGGCGACGAAGCCCTGGCCGCCACGCAGTTGCTGCCCCCCACCCTGGCCGATTGGCACAACCCCGCCCTGCCCCCGCTGCGCCACGACCCAGAGGCCGCCCAGCGCCTGCTGCGCGAAGCGGGCTGGCAGCCCCACAGCGATGGCCTGCGCGGGCCGGATGGGCAGCCGCTGGTGCTGAACATCCGCACCTTTTTAGACCGGCCCGAGCTGCCGCTGATTGCCACCGCCCTGCAAGAGCAATGGCGGCTGGCGGGCATTGCCGTCAAGGTGCACATCGGCAACTCGGGCGACATCCCCCTGGGCCACCGTGACGGCACCCTGCAACTGGCCATGGCCGCCCGCAACTACGCCAACGTGCCCGACCCGGCTGGCACGCTGGCGGGTGATTTTTCTGCCAAGGGTGGTGACTGGGGCGCGATGGGCTGGCACAGCGATGCCGTGGTGCAGGCGCTGGCCGAGCTGATGCGCAGCACGCCCGATGCGCGCCGCGCGCAGGCGCTGCGTGCCACCGTGACGCAAACGCTGCAGAGCGAGCTGCCCGTCATCCCCATCGCCTGGTACCGCCAGCACGTGGCGGTGAACCGCCGCCTGCAAGGCGTGTCGCTGGACCCGCTGGAGCGCAGCTACCGATTGACCGACATGCACTGGAGCAACGCATGACCCTTTCCCTTCGCAACCCCTGGCTGCACATGCTGGGGCGGCGCGGACTGCAGGTGGTGGCGCTGGCGCTCATCATCGGCACGCTGTGCTTTTTCATGGTGCGCGCACTGCCGGGCGACTTGGCCATGCGCGTGGCGGCCAGCCGCTTTGGGCTGGACCTGGTCAGCAGCGCGGCGGCCGACGCGGTGCGCGCCGAGCTGGGCCTGAACCAGAGCGCCTGGCAGGGCCTGCTGGGCTGGTGGCGCGACATGGCCACGCTGAACCTGGGCCAGTCGCTCATCACCCAGCGCCCGGTGTGGGTGGAGGTGGCCCACCACCTGGGCGCCACACTGCGCCTGTCTGCCGCTGCGCTGGCCGTGGCCCTGGCCGTGGGCCTGCCCTTGGGCCTGTGGGCCGGGCTGCGCCCCGGTAGCTGGGCAGACCGCGCCAGCTGGGCGCTGGCCGTGGTGCTGCGTGGCACGCCGCCGTTTTTGCTGTCGGTGCTGCTGATGCTGCTGGTAGCGGTGCAGTGGGGCGCGTTGCCCGTGGCGGGCGATGATGACAGCGCCAGCCTGGTGCTGCCTGCCCTGGCACTGGGCCTGGGCCTGGGGGCCGGGCTGGCCCGCGTGACGCGCAGCGCCATGCAAGAGGTGGCCCAGTCGCCCGCGTTTGAGTTTGCGCGCACCAAGGGGCTGACCGACCTGCAAGCCATGCTGCGCCACGGCTTGCGCGCTGCGGCCGTGCCCGTGGTGGCGTACCTGGGCGTGCAAACGCTGTTTTTGGTGGAAGGCGCGCTGGTGGTAGAGACGCTGTTTGCCTGGCCCGGCATTGGCCACGCGCTGGTGCACGCCATCTTTGGGCGCGATATTCCGGTGGTGCAAGGCGCTGCGCTGGCGATGGCGCTGATGTTTGTGCTGTTCAACCTGCTGCTGGACGCAGCCTGCGTGGCGCTGGACCCGCGCCAGCAACGAAAGGTGGCGGCATGAGCGCGCAAGAGATGACGTTGACACCCGCCACCCCGGCGACGAACCCCGCCACAACATCAACCACAACGCCCGGTGCGGCGCAGGCACCCGTGCCGTATCTGGCGCAATCCGCATCCCGCTGGTCGTGGCAGCAACGCACGGGGCTGGTGCTGATGGGCTTGCTCGCCCTGTGGGCGCTGCTAGGCCCCTGGCTGGTGGATGCCAGCCCGATTGAGCAGAACTTGCGCAACCAGTTGGCCCACCCCGGCGCGGCGCACTGGCTGGGCACGGACGTGCTGGGCCGCTCGTGGCTGGCGCGGCTGGCGCATGCCACGCAGCTATCGCTGGGCATGGCGGTGCTGGCGGCGCTGAGTGCGGCGGTGCCCGGCACCCTGCTGGGCGTGCTGGCGGCGTGGCGCGGCGGGCGGGTGGAGCGCACGCTGGTCATGCTGGCCGACGCGGTGCTGGCCATCCCCGGCCTGCTGCTGGTGCTGCTGATTGCGGCGCTGGCGCCCGGCCAGCTGTGGGCGCTGTATGTGGGCATGGCCACTGCGATGTGGGTGGAATACTTTCGCGTGTGCCGGGCCATGGCGCGGCCCGTGCTGGTGGGTGATGCGGTGCAGGCATCGCGCCTGCTGGGCTTTGGCCGCGCCTATGTGCTGCGCCGCCACCTGCTGCCCGCGCTGGCCCCCACGCTGGGCACGCTGCTGGCCTTTACCACCGCGCAGGCGGTGCTGGCGCTGGCCGCGCTGGGCTTCGTGGGCGTTGGCGCGCAGGCCCCTACGGCAGAGCTGGGCCTGATGATCACCGAGGCCATGCCTTATTACGAAGAAGCCCCGTGGCTGATTGCCGCTCCCACCGCCGTGCTGCTATGGCTGGTGGCCGCCATGATGCTCATCCAACCCGAGCGGGAGGCCGCATGACGAACACGACTTCTTCAAACACCGCTTCCACCACGGCCCTGCTGGCGGTGGACGATCTGGCCATCCATGTGAGCGGGCGCGCCCTGCTGCAAGGCATTTCCTTCCAACTGCATGCGGGCGAGGCGCTAAGCCTGGTGGGCGAAAGCGGCGCGGGCAAGTCGCTGCTGGCCCAGGCCATCATGGGCAACCTGCCGCCAGCGCTGCGGGCCAGTGGCGCCATCACCATCGACGGCATCACCACCCCTGCCGAAGACGCCGCCAGCCGCCGCGCCCTGTGGGGCCGCAAGCTGGCCCTGCTGCCGCAGGAGCCCACCGTGGCGCTGAACCCGCTGCAGCGCGTGGCCCCGCAACTGGCCGAGGTCTATACCCTGCTGCACAGCCAGCCCCAGGGCGAGGCTGCAGCCCGCGCGCAGCAAGAGCTGGCCCGCGCCGGGCTGGGCCAGGCCACGGCGCACTACCCCTGGCAGCTGTCAGGCGGCATGGCACAGCGGGCGGTGGCCGCCATCACGCTGGCTGGCGGCGCGCCGGTGCTGATGGTGGACGAGCCCACCAAGGGCCTGGACAACCATTGGCGCGACCGCACGGTGGAGGTGTTCCGCAGCGTGCTGCAGGCGGGCGGCTGCCTGCTGGCCATCACGCACGACATGGCGGTGGCGCAGGCACTGGGCGGCCAGGTCATCGTGCTGCGGCATGGGCAGGCGGTGGAGCAAGGGGCCATTGGCAAGGTGGCGGCGCAGCCCACGCACCCCTTCACCCGCCAGCTCATGGATGCCGACCCGGCCCGCTGGCTGCCGTTTGCCGCCCCGCAGGCGGGCGAGCCGGTGGTGGAGGCACGGGGTATTTCCAAAACCTACGGGGCGCAGCAACTGTTTGCGCCCATGGATCTGCAAATCCGCAGCGGCGAGCGCGTGGCCGTACAAGGCCCCAGCGGCACCGGCAAGAGCACGCTGGGCAACGTGCTGCTGGGCCTGCTGCCGCCCGACACGGGCAGCGTGGCGCGCAGCCAGGGCCTGCGGCCCCATGCATTCCAAAAGCTGTACCAGGACCCGGTCGGCTCGTTTGCCCCGCACATCAGCCTGGCCCAGTCGCTGCGCGATGCCGCCCGGCTGCACCGCTGCGACTGGAAGGCGGTGCAACGGAGGCTGGAGCAACTGCGCGTGCCCGAGAGCCTGCTGGAGCGCAAGCCCGAGCAGGTCTCCGGCGGCGAGCTGCAGCGCATCGCCCTGGCCCGCGTGCTGGTGGCGCAACCTGCCCTGCTGTTTGCCGACGAGCCCACGTCACGCCTGGACCCGATCACGCAGCAAGAGGCCATCCAGATTTTGCTGAGCGCCACGCAGGAAACCGGGGCCGCTCTGATGCTGGTGACGCACGATGAGCACCTGGCGGCGGCAGTGGCGACGCGGCGGATTGGGCTGACAGCGGGAGCAATGGCTGACCGCTATCAATAAGATAGCTGCTTGCGCTTATCCATCAAGCGCTAGAGGCCTAAACGCACAAAAGCCTCCTGCAGTCATTGCAGGAGGCTTTTTTACTGTGAAGCCTGCTTTGCGGGGCTGGCTCTGTCTGAGCCAGCTCGCATTCACCTCACATCTGGTCAATCATCACCTGACCAAAGCCCGAGCAGCTCACCTGCGTGGCACCGTCCATCAGGCGGGCAAAGTCGTAGGTCACCTTCTTGCTGCCAATGGCTTTTTCCAGCGATGTCAGGATCAGGTCGGCCGCTTCCTTCCAGCCCATGTGGCGCAGCATCATCTCGGCCGAGAGGATTTCGGAGCCGGGGTTTACATAGTCCTTGCCCGCGTACTTGGGCGCGGTGCCGTGGGTGGCTTCAAAGCAGGCCACCGAGTCGGACATGTTGGCCCCCGGCGCAATGCCGATGCCGCCCACTTGTGCGGCCAGCGCGTCGGAGATGTAGTCGCCGTTGAGGTTGAGCGTGGCCACCACCGAATACTCGGCGGGGCGCAGCAAGATCTGCTGCAGGAAGGCGTCGGCAATGCTGTCCTTGATGATGATTTCCTTGCCCGTCTTGGGGTTGGCAAATTTGCACCATGGTCCGCCGTCAATCAGCTCGGCACCAAACTCCTTCTGCGCCAGGGCATAGGCCCAGTCGCGGAAGCTGCCTTCGGTGTACTTCATGATGTTGCCCTTGTGCACGATGGTCACGTTGGGCTTGTTGTGGTCAATAGCGTACTGGATGGCCTTGCGGATCAGACGCTCGGTGCCTTCGCGCGAAACGGGTTTGACGCCAATGCCCGAGGTGTTGGGGAAGCGGATCTTGGTGGCGCCCAGTTCGTTCTGCAAAAACGCGATGAGCTTCTTGGCCTTGTCGGATTCGGCGGGGAATTCAATGCCTGCGTAGATGTCTTCCGAGTTCTCGCGGAAGATGACCATGTTGGTCTTTTCAGGCTCTTTCAGGGGCGAAGGCACGCCCTTGAAATACTGCACCGGGCGCAGACACACGTACAGATCCAGCTCCTGGCGCAGGGCCACGTTCAGCGAGCGAATGCCGCCGCCCACGGGCGTGGTGAGCGGGCCTTTAATGGACACCACATAGTCGCGCACGGCCTGCAGGGTTTCGTCGGGCAGCCACACATCGGGGCCATAGATGCGGGTGGCCTTCTCGCCCGCAAACACTTCCATCCACTGGATCTTGCGCTGGCCGCCGTAGCTCTTGGCCACTGCGGCGTCCACCACCTTGATCATCACGGGCGTGATGTCGCGGCCTACGCCATCGCCTTCAATGAACGGGATGATGGGCTGATCGGGCACGTTCAGCGACATGTCGGCGTTGACGGTGATCTTCTGCCCCTCGGCAGGAACCTGGATGTGCTGGAAAGTGGTCATGGGTAAGGGTCTCCGTAGCGGCTGAACAGGGTTCAACCGGTGAATCAGGGGTTGGCGGGATGGCCTGCGGGCAGCAAGCGCCCGGCCAGGCGGCAAACTTTTTCATTTTAGGGCTTGTTGTTCAGCCCTTCGCCCAAGTGCGCGCCCGGCGCACAACGCGGAACCTGCGCCCCAGGTAAGCCTCCAAACACAAGCCTCCAAACGCACGGCGGCGCCTGCCAGAGTTCGATGAAAATGCGGGCCAGTCGCGCAGCGCGCAACCCAGCAACCTTTCCTGAAAGCCACCATGCCCCGCCTTTCACCCGCCACCGCCCGGCTGCTTGCCACCGGCCTGATTGCCCTGGCCAGCACCGCCCCCGCCGCCGCCCAAGGCCAACCCCAAATGAACTTGCCGCGCATCGAAATCACGGCAGGCATGCACCGCATTGAGGCGCAGGTGGCAGCATCGCCCCAGGAGCGCCAAACCGGGCTGATGCACCGCAAGGAAATGCCCGCGCATGAAGGCATGCTGTTTGTGTTTGAGCAGCCCGCCACGCAGTGCTTCTGGATGAGGAACACCCTGCTGCCGCTGACGGCCGCCTTTGTGGCCGATGACGGCACCATCGTGAACCTGGCCGACATGAAGCCACAAACCGAAGACTCGCACTGCTCTGCCAAGCCCGTGCGCTACGTGCTGGAGATGAACCAGGGCTGGTTTGCGCAAAAGGGTATCAAGCCGGGCAGCAAGCTGGTGAATGCGGCGGTGTTCAACGCCAGGAAGTGAGCAGGCGACAAAGCCTGCGCCCATAAAAAAACGGCCTCGCGGCCGTTTTTTTATGCTCTGGTGAAACCAGACATGAAGCGAAATCAGGCGAAATTGGCTTCGGCAAACTTCCAGTTGACCAGCTTGTCCAAGAATGTTTCCACGAACTTGGGACGCAGGTTGCGGTAGTCGATGTAGTAGGCGTGTTCCCACACGTCCACGGTCAGCAGGGCCTTGTCGGCGGTGGTCAGGGGCGTGCCAGCGGCGCCAGTGTTGACGATGTCCACGCTGCCGTCGGCCTTCTTCACCAGCCATGTCCAGCCCGAGCCGAAGTTGCCCACGGCGCTCTTGACGAAGGCTTCCTTAAACGCGGCGTAAGAGCCGAACTTGGCGTTGATGGCTGCAGCCAGCGCGCCTGTAGGTTCGCCGCCGCCGTTGGGGGCCATGCAGTTCCAGAAGAAGGTGTGGTTCCAGATCTGGGCTGCGTTGTTGTAGATGCCGCCGGAGGACTTCTTGATGATCTCTTCCAGGGTCATCGATTCAAACTCGGTGCCCTTTTGCAGGTTGTTCAGGTTCACCACATAAGCGTTGTGGTGCTTGCCATGGTGGAACTCCAGCGTTTCCTGGCTGTAGTGAGGGGCCAGTGCGTCGATGGCGTAGGGCAGCGGGGGAAGGGTATGTTCCATGGTGGTGATTCCTCGTGGTTTGCAATGCTGGAAGAGCGGCAGCCGTCCGATGGGCAGCGGGCCGCCGCGCTGGCGCGCAGTTTGACGCGACGGGGCATTGTAGAAAGATCCATAGCCCTGTGCAGCGAAGTGGCGATCAGGCGACTGTCATTCGCCCGTCACGCAAGGCGCTATCACCGCCGCAGCGCGTTACAGCAAGCGGGGCTGGTCTACGGTCACGTCCAGCACGCCGTCTGCCAGCGTGGCGCGCAAGGCATCGCCCAGGCGGGCCTGGCCCACACTGGTTACCGCGTGGCCCTGGCTGTCGGTCAGCAGGGCATAGCCGCGCTGCAGCACCAGGTGCGGGTTGAGCAGCTCCAGCCGCAGGCGGGCGCGTTCCAGCCGGTCTGACTGCAGGGAGATGTGGCGCGCCGTTTTTTGAGCGAAATCGACCTCAAGCGCTTTGTTCTTCAGCGCAAGGCGCTCTAAATTCAATAGCATTCCGTGCCGCAGGCGCTGCGCGCAGCGGGCCAGGCGCAACTGCTCGCGCGCAGCCAGGCCCGATGGGCGGCCCAGCCGCTGCGCCGCCTGGTCCAGGCGCTGGTGGCGCAGGTCGATCTGGCGCTGCACGGCGCTCTCCAGCCGGTCGGCCAGCAAATCGAGGGCGCCCAGCCACACCTCGCGCGGCTGGGCCACCAGTTCGGCGGCGGCGGTGGGGGTGGGCGCGCGCAGGTCGGCGCAAAAGTCGGCAATGGTGAAATCGGTCTCGTGCCCCACCCCGCTGACCAGCGGCACCGGGCTTTGCACAATGGTGCGCGCCAGTTGCTCGTCGTTGAAGGCCCACAAGTCCTCCATAGACCCACCACCGCGCACCAGCAAGATCACATCCACCTCCACCGGCGTTGTTTCGCCGTCTGCCGGGGCTTCGCCTTCGGCCAATGCGTACATCTGCCGCAGTGCCGTCACCATGGATTGGGGCGCTGCGGCGCCCTGCACCTGCGCAGGGATGAGCACCACGGGAATGTGCGGCACGCGCCGCCGCAGGGCAGTCACCACATCGTGCAAGGCGGCTGCGCCCAGTGAGGTGATCAAACCGATGCCCCGTGGCTGCACCGGTAGCGTGCGTTTGCGGCGCGGGTCGAACAAGCCTTCACCTTCCAGCTGGGCTTTGAGGCGCAGGAACTGCTCAAACAAAGCGCCCTGCCCCGCGCGCTGCATGCTTTCAACGATGAACTGCAGATCGCCCCGGGCCTCGTACACCCCCAGGCGCCCGCGCACTTCCACCAGCTCCCCATCGCGCGGCGAAAAGTCAAGCAGACCCGCCGCCCGCCGGAACATGGCGCAGCGCAACTGGCCGTTGGCGTCCTTGATCGAGAAGTAGCAATGCCCGCTGGATGCGCGTGAGAAGCCGGTGATCTCGCCGCGCACCGCGACAGGGTTGAACCGGGCCTCCAGCGCATCAGCAATGGCGCGGCACAGCGCGCCAACTTCCCAGATACGCGGCGCCGCTGCGGGCTGTGGCGACTCAAACATCGTCCAGCCCTGGGGTTGACGGAGCGCCGACGGGGTCAGTACTCCACAGCTCGGGGCGTGCGGCAGTGCAACATGGACCCGAGACACCCACACCGCGCAAAACAAGAAGGTACGTACAAGTTATTGATTTATAAGACATTTTTGCTGTTCAATTTTTCAGCAATCTGTTCCAAGCACGGATTGGCGCGGGTTCAAGTGGGATACTCACCCGCTTACCCACAAAGTTATCCACAGATTTTGTGAGCGAGTGGCACATGCCAGACTGGCAGATTTCTCGTAACGGTTTGTGACCTCAAAGCGCCAGCCACGTGGGCCATAATTGCCGGCTGACTACATCCGAGCGGAGAGAGAATTGCTGTCCATCATACAAGCCGCAGGCTGGCCGATCTGGCCCCTTATTGCCTGCTCTGTCCTGGCGCTGGCCTTGATTTGCGAGCGCTTCATCTCTCTGAAAACAGCGCGCATCGCGCCCCCGAAGCTGCTGGATGAAGCCATCACCGTTTCGTCGCGTTCGCTGCCCACGCCCGACGTGGTGAACCAGCTGGCTCAAAGCTCTGCGCTGGGTGAGGTGCTGGCTTCCGGGCTGCGCGCACTCAACAACAACCCCCAGTGCAGCGAGGCCGACCTGCGCGCCACCATGGAAGGCAGCGGCCGCGCCGTGGCCCACCGGCTTGAAAAGTACCTGAGCGCGCTGGGCACCATCGCTTCTGCAGCGCCTTTGCTGGGCTTGCTGGGCACCGTCATCGGCATGATCGAGATTTTTGGCTCGCAAACGGGCGGAACCGGTGCCATGGGCAGCGGCAACCCTGCGCAGCTGGCGCACGGTATCTCCATTGCCCTGTACAACACCGCCTTTGGTCTGATTGTCGCCATCCCTGCGCTGATCTTCTGGCGCTACTTCCGTGGCCGCGTGGATGCCTACCTGCTGACCCTGGAGCTGGCGTCCGAGCAGTTTGTGCGGCACATCCTGCGCCACCGCAAGTAAGCGCCGCCGGGTATGCCCATGAACTTCCGCCCCCGTGCGAAGGATGAGCCCGAGATCAACCTGATCCCGTTCATCGACGTGCTGCTGGTGATCCTCATCTTTCTGATGCTGACCACCACCTACAGCAAATTCACCGAACTGCAGCTGACCCTGCCCGTGGCCGACGCCGAGCAGCAGCGCGACCACCCCAAGGAAGTCATCGTGGCGGTGGCGGCCGATGGCCGCTATGCCGTGAACAAAACCGGCGTCGAAGGCAAAAGCGTGGATGCGGTGGCCCTGGCGCTGGGCAGCGCTGCCAGTGCCGGCAAAGACAGCGTTGTGATCATCAGCGCAGATGCCACGGCCCCCCACCAGTCCGTGGTCACCGTGATGGAAGCGGCCCGGCGCGTAGGGCTGACCCAGATCACCTTCGCCACGCAATCCACCGCGGGCGCTCGCGCGGGCAGCCGCTGAGCGGCATGGCAACGCAGCCGCCCTTGCCCCCTTCCCCTGGGCAGGCCGCGCAGACCAAGGCCGCTGGCAGTGCTCCGCAGGGCTGGCCAGCGATGTGGCTGCGCCGCAATCTGTGCAGCTGGGCGCTGTGGCCCGTGTCCCAGCTCTACCGCGCCCTTATCGCATTGCGGGCAGCGCTCTACAAGATTGGCGTGCTCCGCTCCCAGCATCCCGGCAAGCCGGTCATCGTGGTGGGCAATGTGGTGGCGGGAGGGTCGGGCAAAACCCCGGTGGTGATGGCCCTGGTGCGCTATCTCCAGAGCCAGGGACTGCGCCCCGGCGTCATATCGCGCGGCCACGGCCGTACCACCACGGACTGCCGCGCTGTGCAGCCCCATGCTGTGGCCAGTGAAGTCGGTGATGAACCCGTGCTGATCGCGACCCAGTGCCAAGTGCCGGTGTATGTGGCCCGCCAGCGCATGGAGGCAGCGCGTGCGCTGCTGGCGCAGCACCCAGACACCAACGTGCTGGTGTGTGACGACGGCCTGCAGCACCTGGCACTGGCACGCGACATCGACATTTGCATCTTCAACGCACAAGGCACGGGCAACGGTTTTTTGCTGCCCGCAGGCCCCCTGCGCGAACCCTGGCCGCGCCCCGTGGACTGGGTGCTTTACGCGGGCGACACGCCTCCCCCGCCTACCGCCCCTGGTGGCAACGAGGGCCGAGCAAGGGCTCCAGCCTTTGCCGTCCACCGCCGCCTGGCCGACCATGCTGTGGCGGCAGACGGCACAGCCGTGGCACTGAGCACCCTGCGTGAACGCCCCCTGCATGCCGTGGCAGCGATTGGCCAACCGGGTGCCTTTTTTGCGATGCTGGAGGAAGCCGGCCTGACGCTGGCGCAGGCAGAAGCCCTGCCAGATCACTATGATTTTGATAGCTGGTCGCGCTTGTCCTGCAATGCTGAAGTGCTGATTTGCACCGAAAAAGACGCTGTCAAACTGTGGAAAAAGCACCCCGACGCACTGGCGGTACCGCTGGAGCTGTCGCTGGATGCGCGTTTTTTGCAGGGCCTGAAAGATCAATTGCTGGCGCTTGTGGCGCCGCTATCATCGACCACCCCGCCTGCGCGCTGAGCGCATGCCCCCCCGTCTGATTCTGAATTGCCCGCCATGGACCCCAAGCTGCTCGAACTGTTGGTATGCCCAGTCACCAAAGGCCCATTGACCTATGCCAAGGAGACCCAAGAGCTGATCTCCCGCAGCGCGCGTCTGGCCTACCCTGTGCGCGATGGCATTCCTGTATTGCTAGAAAACGAGGCACGCACCCTGACTGACGAGGAGCTGGAGGCATGAGCCACGGCGTCCAGCCGCCCGCATCCACCAGTCCGTCGGCTTTCACCGTGCTGATTCCGGCACGCTTGGCATCGACGCGCCTGCCCAACAAACCCCTGGCAGACATTGCCGGCCTGCCCATGGTGGTGCGTGTGGCGCAACGCGCACAGCAAAGCAAGGCCGAGCGCGTGGTCGTGGCGGCAGACGATGAACTCATCCTGCAAGCCTGCCAGCAGCACGGCGTGCAAGCCCTGCTGACGGACAAAGACCACGCCAGCGGCAGCGACCGCCTCGCCCAGGCCTGCGCCCAGCTGGGCCTGCAGGGTGACGACATCGTCGTCAACGTGCAGGGTGACGAACCCCTGATGGACCCTGCGCTGATCGACGAAGTGGCGGCGCTGCTGTCAGCCCACACCGAGGCGAGCATGGGCACGGCCGCGCATGCCATCGCCTCGCAAGCCGACTACCTGAACCCGAACGTGGTGAAGGTAGTACTGGACGCCCGCAACATGGCGCACTATTTCAGCCGCGCACCCATCCCGTGGTCCAGAGACCAATCCGATCTGGCCTGGTGGCATGAAGAACAGATGGCGCCTGCGGTGCGCAGCGCCTGTGCAGGCTTTGCACCGCTGCGCCACGTCGGCATCTACAGCTACCGGGCCGGTTTTCTGAAGCAGTTTCCGCAGCTGCCTCCGGCGCCCACGGAAGCTGTTGAGGCACTGGAGCAGCTCAGGGCCCTGTGGCATGGCCATCGCATTGCCGTCCATATCGCCGCTGCGGCCCCTGGCCCTGGTGTGGACACCCCCGAAGACCTCGAAAAAGTCCGCGCCATCGTGGCGTTGCAGGGCCAAGCCCACTGAGTCGCGAACAAGGGTGGCGCAAGTGCCAAGCGTAAGCCAGAGCCAAGCTGTCACATGCTATCCTTGCCCGCCACAAGAGCACGGCATCCTGGACGCCGCACAGCGCCCCTGCTAGCCGTGCCACACGATTTCTAACCTTGAGGACCTCCATGAGACTGATTCTGCTGGGCGCGCCGGGCGCCGGAAAGGGCACGCAAGCCACCTTCATCTGCCAGAAGTACGGCATTCCGCAAATCTCTACCGGCGATATGCTCCGCGCAGCAGTCAAGGCAGGTACACCACTGGGCCTGCAGGCCGATGCCGTGATGAAGGCCGGCGCCTTGGTCAGCGATGAACTGATCATCAACTTGGTCAAAGAGCGCATTGCCCAGCCCGACTGCGCCAAGGGTTTCCTCTTCGACGGTTTCCCCCGCACGATTCCCCAGGCCGATGCCATGAAGGCTGCCGGCGTCAAACTGGACTACGTGCTGGAAATCGATGTGCCCTTCGAAGCCATCATCGAACGCATGAGTGGCCGCCGCTCCCACCCCGCCAGTGGCCGCACCTACCACGTCAAGTTCAACCCTCCCAAGGTGGAAGGCAAAGACGACGTCACCGGTGAAGACCTGATCCAGCGCGAAGACGACAAGGAAGAAACCGTCAAGAAGCGCCTGCAGGTGTACAGCGACCAGACCCGCCCTCTGGTGGATTACTACAGCAACTGGGCCAAGAGCGAACCATCGTTGGCTCCCAAGTACCGTGCCATCAGCGGCACCGGCAGCGTCGAAGAGATCACGGCGCGCGCGCTGGAAGCGCTGAGCAGCTGAGTTCTGCCATGCCTTCCGGCGTGATGTAACAGGCACTTCTGCAGATTGCTCTGCACTGCGCCCCTCAAAAGCCCCAGTAGGCACCCAGCCTGCCGGGGCTTTTTGCGTTCAGCCAGCCCAATTGGTGTGCGCTCTTGCCATCAGAAGCCTTGGCGCTATCGAAGCAGCAGATACAAGGCAACAGCAAGACAGCGCAGCGTTTGACGGCAGAGATCAAAAACCGGAATTCTGAGCGCCCCGCTCTGCAAGCAAGTCAAGCAACAGTACCACCCTCGACTTGATGGGCGAGAGCCCGGCATAGCTGGGGAAGTCCCCCAAATCCCCGACCAAGGACTGACCCTGACCGCAACGGGTTGCCTTAACGACGCGAACACCACGCTCACTTGCGCGCAGCAACGCGTCCTTCAATTCATGGTGCAGTGATCCATTGCCAGTGGAAGCCACCACCAGGCCCTTCACCTGCACGTCTACCAATGCATCTACCGCACGGCCGCTGGAGCCTGCGGCGCTCAGCACCACCTCAACCCAAGGCCAACCCTGCGCCGCAGGCAGATCATTCAACAGGGCTGTGTGGGTTGAATTGGCCTGCGTTGAGGGGCGCCGTACCCAGCGCACCTGGCCTTCTTCTACCCACCCGCAAGGCCCCGCCTCACCAGAACTGAACGCATCGACCCGGTAGGGAAACGCCTTGTGAACCCAGCGCGCTTCATGGACAGCGCCTGCAGCTACGGCTAGTACGCCCCTGGCATCTGGCTCCAAGGCGACAGCCACAGCGTCCAGCAAGTTTTGCGGCCCATCGGGCGACAAAGCCGTCGCAGGACGCATGGCACTGGTCAACACCACGGGCTTCTCGGGGCTCAAGATGCACTGCAGAAACCAGGCAGTTTCTTCGAGCGTGTCTGTGCCATGGGTAATGACAATACCGCGCACCTCGGGGTCTGCCATCGCATCCCGGCAGCCCATCGCCAGTGCACGCCACACGTCAAAACCCATGTCCTTGCTATCGATCTGCGCCACTTGTTGTGCAGCCAGTTCGTGGCCTTGCAACGCTGCCTGCATGCCGGGAATATTCGCCAACAACTCGCCTATCGCGACCTCACCAGCTTTGTAGCCCACGTTGTCAGACATGGAAGCTGCCTTGCCGGCAATCGTGCCACCCGTGCCAAAAACGACGATTTTTTGCTTACTCACTTGCGCACTCCAAAAAACTGGTCAAAAATACAGTTACTGGATTAAAAAACAGTAATCAACCACCTCGCCCTTACCCACACCGCCATGCTCGACAACCCCAAACTCACGGCCCGGCAGCAGCAGATTCTGGACTTGATCCAGCACGCAATAGCGCGAACCGGTGCCCCACCCACACGGGCCGAAATTGCGACAGAGCTTGGATTCAAATCCGCAAACGCTGCTGAAGAGCATTTGCAAGCACTGGCCCGAAAAGGCGTCATTGAACTGCTCAGTGGAACCTCCCGTGGTATCCGCCTGCGCAATGACACCGTCAGGGCCATCAACGCAGCCCGTGGGCAACACTTTGCCAACCCCCTGCAGCAGGCAACCCAATTGTTTTTGCCCTTGATCGGACGCGTTGCCGCAGGCTCGCCCATTCTCGCGCAGGAACATGTGGACCAAACCTATTGCGTGGAAAACAGCCTGTTCCAGCACAAGCCTGACTATCTCCTCAAAGTCAGAGGTATGTCGATGCGCGATGCAGGGATCATGGACGGTGATTTGCTCGCAGTGCAAGCGACCAAAGAGGCGCGCAACGGTCAAATCGTGGTGGCGCGTCTGGGCGATGAAGTCACCGTGAAAAGACTCAAGCGCACCACCAAAGGCGTTGAACTGCTGCCAGAAAACCCAGATTACCCCGTCATCACAGTCCAGCCGGGCGAAGTGTTTGAAATTGAGGGGTTGGCGGTAGGTCTGATCCGCAACACCATGCTGATGTAACGCACAAGGTCAGTGCACAGGTTCCAGGTGGCGGGCGTTTGGCGCAGCAAGATTGGTTGCGCCAGCCCTGGGACATTCTGTTGTTTTCAATCCTGCCTATGTTCGTCCACCGATTTTCGGAGAATTCACATGGGAAATGGAACCACGCCCCTTGCATCCATCCATAAGCCACTGGCCGCAGTGACGCGCTTTTTGTCGTCGCTCAAGGGCAGCAAACGGCACATCGGCATCGCTTCCAAGCAGCTTGATGGCGATGCGCCACCCAAGCCATTGCCCACACTCGCCACCGGTCGTACGGAAGTGCACTTAACCCCAGTTACCCAGGATGCAGTGGCTACCAACGTGTCTCGCCGCAAGCAAACTTCGCTACCCAAAGGTCGGCATTTGTACGTTGCGGCGAGCAAACCGATTCAAAAAGGCGAGACTGCAGACCTCTTTGCCACGCCTTCGGAGCAAGATGCCCCCGCAGGCTCAAAGCAGACCCTCAAGCCTCTTCGAATCGTTCACTCACGCGGCGGCAAAGATGGAGGCAGGCTGGTCATTTCCGGGCGAATGGCAGACGTATGTGCCGAACTGGACCGTATGGCCGCCAGAGAAGCCGCTTTGGCGTACGGATGACGCCAACGCGCTGACTGAGCACGCCGCCATGGCCCGCCAACTCGCTACATCACGTTGCATATGGCGCTTGCGAAGCGACATCCTGCAAGGAATTGGCGGCGTCAACAAGGCACAATACCGGGATGAATATCGTTATCCTGGACGACTATCAAGACGCGGTACGCAAGCTGCATTGCGCCTCGCGGTTAGACGCCTACACAGCCAAGGTCTACACCAACACCGTCAAAGGGCTGGGCCAACTTTCGGTGCGGCTGAAGGATGCAGACATCATTGTGCTGATCCGGGAGCGAACCCAAATCACCCGGCAGCTGATAGAGAAACTCCCTCGACTGAAGCTGATCGCCCAGACCGGGAAGGTCGGCAGTCATGTGGATGTCACCGCTTGCACCGAGCGGGGCATTGCAGTTGCTGAAGGGGTGGGCTCGCCAGTAGCGCCTGCCGAGCTGACCTGGGCACTGATCATGGCAGCCAGCCGCCGCCTACCCCATTACATTGCCAGCCTCAAACATGGCGCATGGCAGCAATCCGGCCTCAAAACAGGGTCCATGCCGCCCAACTTTGGGATTGGCTGCGTATTACGAGGCAAAACCCTGGGGATTTGGGGCTACGGCCGTATCGGACAGCTGGTAGCTGGCTACGGGCGAGCGTTTGGGATGAACGTCCGAATCTGGGGGCGCGAAGCCTCGCGTGCGAAAGCGCTGACCGATGGTTACCAGGCAGCCAGTACGCGTGAGGAGTTTTTTGCCCAGTGCGATGTTATTTCCCTGCATCTGCGCTTGAATGATGGCACCCGCAACATCGTCTCGCTCGAAGATCTCTCATGCATGAAGCCCACGTCTTTGCTGGTGAATACATCACGCGCTGAACTCATTGAGCCCGATGCCCTGATTGCGGCACTGAACCGCGGACGCCCGGGCATGGCCGCCGTGGACGTCTTTGAGAGTGAACCGATTTTGCAGGGCCATGCGCTGCTCAGGCTGGAAAACTGCATTTGCACGCCGCATATCGGCTACGTTGAGCAGGACAGCTATGAGTTGTACTTTGGCGCTGCTTTTGACAACGTCGTGAACTTCATCAAAGGAACGCCCACCAACATCGTCAACCCTGGGGCTTTGCAAGTCCGCCGATAAATGCCCTCCCACTGAGGCGCTGCGTGGCGGACTGAAACCAGTTACCGCAAAGAACAAAGGCCTTCTGCTTTCATCAAGCAGAAGGCCTTTTTAGCGAGACCGCTGAACAGGCTTTAGTTCAGAGGAGTCTTCTTGCCATCCTTGTAAACATACAGGGTGATGGCAGGGTTCTTCATTTCGCCGTTGGGTTCAAACTGGATCGTGGAAGTCACGCCCTTGAAGTTGGCCTTCAGCAGCTCAGGGGTGTAAACCTTGGGATCCCAAGAATTGGCGCGCTTCATAGCGTCAACCAGCAGGAAGGTCGCATCATAGGTGTAGGGGCTGTACACCTGGAACTGGTTGGGGTACTTGGCGTCGTACTTGGCCTTCCAAGCCTTGCCGCCAGGCATCTTGTCCAGAGAAGAGCCGCCTTCGGCGCAAACCACGTTGGCCAGTGTCTTGGCGCCGGCAGCGAGCTTGGCGATTTCGGACGTGCAGACGCCGTCACCACCGAAGTACTTCACGTTGCCCATGCCCAGCTGTTCCATCTGGCGCAGCATAGGGCCAGCCTGAGGATCCATACCGCCGAAGAAGATTGCGTCTGGGTTCTTGGACTTGATGGCAGTCAGAATGGCCATGAAGTCTGTGGCCTTGTCGGTGGTGAATTGCTCGTCAACCACTTTCATGCCCTTGGCTGCAGCGGTCTTCTTGAACACGTCAGCAACGCCTTGGCCGTACGCAGTACGGTCGTCCACGATGGCGACAGTCTTGAGCTTCAGGGTGTCGGCAGCGTAGAAAGCCAGACCAGCGCCCAGTGCGTTGTCGTTGGCAATGATACGGAAGGTGGTCTTGTAACCGGGCTTGGTCAGGTTGGGGTTGGTGGCCGCGCCGGTGACGTGAGGAATGCCGCAGTCGTTGTAAACCTTGGATGCAGGGATGGTGGTACCGGAGTTCAAGTGGCCCACAACGCCAGCAACCTTGGCATCGCACAGTTTCTGAGCGGCGGCAGTGCCTTGCTTCGGATCAGCAGCGTCGTCTTCAGCAACCAGTTCAAACTTGATCTTCTTGCCGCCGATGGTGACACCTTGTGCGTTCAACTCTTCAATGGCCATGCGGGCGCCATTTTCGTTGTCTTTGCCGTAGTGAGCCTGGGCGCCGGAAACAGGAGCCACGTGACCGATCTTGACCACCTGCTCTTGTGCAGAGGCAACGCCGGCAACAGCTGCGATAGCAGCAACCACGGTCAGTTTCAACTTCAATTGCATATCAATCTCCAGTAAAGGTAAACGCTGAGAATTGTTCTTGTGTCTCAACGCAGTGAAACATATCGCAATTTACAGGCCAGCTCATTAGGGAACACGATTAAATGCAGCGCGAAACCACAGGGGATTACCCTGTTACCGTTGCGCCAAGTCACTTTTGACCTGATGCCAGCTCGTCTGCAACGGCTTCGTACACCGCGTGGCGCACCACCGATTCGATTTCTTCGCGCAGGCGCGGAAGCACCGATCTGGTTTGCTCTTGCACCACCGTGGCGATCGCCTCGCGCAATCTTTGGTCAAGCACCACATCCACGCGCTGCATGACGCGATGAATCATGTATTCCTCGACGCCATCCGGCATGCGCTGGGCGGGCGGCTGCGGCCTCGCGGCCGCCGGTGAAGGGACTGCTGCGGGCATGACAGGCGGCCTCTGAGCCAGACTGGCCGGGGCTGCCCACACTGGCGCAATCGGGCGGGTTGCAGGCCTCGGGGAGGCTGGAGCCATGACCGGTGCAGCCGCAGGCCATGGGGCACCAGCCACAGGGGTTTGCACCACTTCGGTGAGGGTTGGAACAAATTTCGGAGGCACCCGGGGAGGAGAGGTTGCCACATCAACCCCCTTTCAACACCAAGTCATGCCGCGCGATGGCGTAGCCGCGAGAGGCGTATTGCTTCCAACGCAATCGAGCATGCCCCCGATCCTGCTCATCGACGGAACTCACCACCTCGATCAAACGCAAGAAACGCTCGAAACCGGCCGGCACCTGGCTGTCCAGATTCAAAAGCACTTCATGGTGCGGAGCCTGGTGCAGCTCACTGGCCAGCACGACCGGGGTGGCGGCAATTTGGTCTTCATCCGCATCGGCAAAGCAATGGGCAACAAAGTCCTGCGGTGAAAAAGACCAGAGCATGCGGTCCAGCTCGGTCAGCACAGGCCGTGGGGCGAGGATCACCAACCGGGCCCCCGCGCGCTGGGCCTTGCGTGCAAAGCGGCACGCGTAGGCGAGCTTGTCCGGGGCGTTGAAGTGGAAGGCAATCTCTGTCATCTCTTCTTACTTGGCAGAAGGTGCCCGCCGCACGGTTTTGACAGCCTTGGCGCGCACTGTGGCGGCAGGTTTGGACTTAGCAGCGGCAGCAGCGTTGCTGGCGTGCGTGAGCAAGTATTGCAGCAACAGCCCCACAGGGCGCCCCGTGGAGCCCTTGGCTGCGCCGCCCTTCCAGGCCGTGCCTGCGATATCCAAGTGCGCCCATGGCAAGTCGCCCACAAATTTTTGCAGGAACTTGGCTGCAGTGATGGAGCCACCCGCCCGCCCAGCCACGTTGCCCATGTCGGCAAAATTGCTCTTGAGTCCCTCGGCGTATTCATCGTCGAGGGGCATGCGCCAGCACGGGTCGAGAGACGCTTCACCGGCTTGGTGCAACGCATGCGCCAGCTCATCACGGTTGGCATACAAGCCGCTGCGCACCCCGCCCAGCGCAATCACGCAGGCACCTGTCAGCGTGGCAATGTCCACGATCGCTGCAGGCTTGAAGCGGGCCGCATAGGTGAGCGCATCGCACAGCACCAGACGTCCTTCCGCATCGGTATTGAGAATTTCGATGGTCTGTCCACTCATGCTGGTAACCACGTCACCAGGCTTCACGGCACGGCCGTCGGGCATGTTTTCGCACGCCGGGATCAAACCCACCACGTTCAATGTGGGCTGTAGCTCGGCCAGTGCCTTGAACACCCCCAACACACTGGCCGCCCCGCACATATCAAACTTCATCTCATCCATTTCGCCCGCAGGCTTGATGGAGATACCGCCCGTGTCAAAGGTAATGCCTTTGCCCACTAAAACCACGGCAGGCACATCCTTGCCGACACCACGGTAGTGCAGTTCAATGAAGCGCAGGGGTTGTTCGGTGCCTTGGGCAACCGCCATGAAAGCGCCCATGCCCAGCTTGGCCACTTCCGCCGGGCCGTGCACCTTGCACTGCACACGGGGTTGCTTGGCCAAAGCCTTGGCCGCATCGGCCAGCATGGTGGGGGTGGCGTAATTGGCGGGCCGGTTGCCCCATTCGCGGGCCAGTTCAATACCTGCGACCAAAGCAACTCCGGCGTCAAATTCCGCACGGGCAGCAGCCACATCGGCTACACCCACCACACAGCGGGTCAGGGCGCGCGCTTCGGCTTTGGACTTGGTGGTGGTGTACACATAGCTGGCCTCTGCCACGGCCTGCACCGCAATGCTGACGTGGGAAGCTGCCAGCGGCGATGCAGACAACACCACCATGCGCTTGATCTGTGGCCCTTTGAGCAAACCAGACAAAGACAGCACCGCTTGCCGCACAGCGCGCGCCGAGCCGTCACCCGTTCCGAGAAACACCACGCGCTTTGCAGCCGCTGCCGGGGTCCCGTAGCACTGCAGGTGTTTGCCAACCTTGGCGCTGAAGTCCCCCTGCTTGGTCGCCTGCGCCACCAGGGCCGACAGCGCATCCCGGCCAGGCTTGAACTCCTCTGGCACCAAAACAGCCAGCAAGTCGCATTTTTCGATGGCGGCCGCTTCCAAATCCAGTTTCTTCAGATCAAAGTTCATAATCGGTGTTTTCCTTCGAGCCAATGTTATTCGATTCATCTATTCGCAAGGAGCTGGCGCGCAGCTTCGGCGCGACGCTGGTGGTGCTGGTCACGGTCGTGATGACCATGATGCTGATCCGCACCCTCGGGCAGGCCTCCCGTGGCAGCGTCAATCCCTCAGACGTCATGCTGGTGATGGGGTTCACCGTGCTCGGCCAGCTGCCCATCATTCTCAGCCTGAGCCTTTTCGTTGCAGTGGTCAGCACCCTTTCCAGAATGTACCGCGACAGCGAAATGGTCATCTGGTTTGCCAGTGGGCGCGGCCTGGTCAGCTTGCTGCGCCCCTTGCTGCGATTCGCCTGGCCCGTCATGGCTGTCATCGCTGTGCTGTCGCTGGCGGTATGGCCCTGGTCCAACACGCAGATCCAGGAGCTGAAGACACGTTACGAGCGGCGCAGCGACATTGACCGTATTGCCCCAGGTGAATTCCAGGAATCAGCCAACGGCACCCGGGTGTTCTTCATCGACAAAGACACTCCTGATGAACAAGCGGGCAGCAACATATTCATCGCGACTTCGACGGGTGACAAAGAAACCGTGACCAGCGCCCGCAGCGCCCGCATGGAAATTCGCGGGGAAGACCGGATTGCCGTGCTCAGCAACGGCCAGCGGCTGGAAACCACCCGCAACCAGCCGGGGTTGAAGATCAGCGAATTTGAGGAATATTCGACCCGCATCGGCTCAGCCCCGCCCGGTGCAGCGGAAGAGTTTTCTGTCAAAACCCGCTCGACCCCAGCCCTGCTGGCGCAACCCGTGCCTGTGCACATGGCAGAGTTGGGCTGGCGCGTAGGGCTGGCACTGGCTGCGCTCAATTTCGTCGTACTGGGGCTGGCCCTGGCCAGCGCCAACCCCCGTGCCGCGCGCAGCACCAGCATGGTGCTGGCATTGTTTGCCTTCATTGTTTATTACAACCTCATGACGCTGGGCCAAAGCTGGGTGGGCTCTGGGCGCATGGGTCTGGTGCCGTTCATGGCTATGCTGCATGGCGGAACGCTAGGAGCAGGCATGCTTTTGTTGGCGATACGGCACAACCAATGGACGCCCCGCCGCCTTTGGGCACAAAGGAGCCCTGCTTGAATACCCTGCGCCGCCTGATTCACCGCGAAGCCGTTTTCGCGGTTGCGTTTGTCACGATGGGCTTTCTGGCCCTGTTCTTTTTCTTCGATTTGGTCGATGAACTGCGCTGGATTGGCCGCACGGGGTCAGACGGCTACCAGCTGTCCCATGCCCTGCTGTTTGTCGCGCTCAGCATTCCCAGCCATTTGTATGAGTTGCTGCCCATCACCGTGCTCATCGGCACCATTTTTGTGATGGCGCGCCTGGCGCAGAGCTCTGAATTCACCATCATGCGCACCAGCGGCATGGGCCCCTGGCTGGCATTGCGCACGCTGCTCACACTGGGTGGCTTCTTTGTGCTGCTGACCTTTGCTGTGGGTGACTACCTGGCGCCACTCACCGACAAAGCGGCCCAGCTGATCAAGGTGCGCCACCTGGGCAAGCTCAGCTCGGGTGCCACCGGGGCGTGGCTCAAGGCGCGCCAGGACGACCACTCCTTCGCCGTCAACGTGCGCGCCATCGGCGCCGATGGCGGGCTGATCGACGTGCGCATCTTTGAGTTTGACGAGCAAGGCAAGATCGCCTCGCAAACCCGCGCAGCAACAGGACAAGTGCAGGGTTCGGACGACGCCGCCTGGGTGCTGCGCGATGTGCAGCGCAGCGTCTTTCACCAACGCGCGGCGGATGAAGCCCAGGTAGAACACCAAAAACTGCCAGAGTGGCGCTGGCCCACCAACATCAGCGCAGACATGATTGCCGCATCGCTGCTCAAGCCTGATCGCATGGCAACGTTTGACCTGTTCCAGTACATCCGCCACCTGGACGACAACGGGCAGTCCGCCCAGCGTTATGAAATCGAGTTCTGGCGCAAGGTCTTCTACCCCTTGAGCTGCCTGGTCATGGTGGTTTTGGCGCTACCCTTCGCATACCTGCACTTTCGCTCAGGCAGCATTGCAGGCTACGTTTTCGGGGGCGTCATGGCTGGCATCAGCTTCTTTTTGCTCAACAACGTGTTTGGCTACGCCGGCAACCTGCAAAACTGGTCTCCCTGGCTCACCGCTGCAGCGCCGGGGCTCATCTACTCTGTGTTGTCACTGGCCGCCTTTGGCTGGCTGGTGCTAAGGCGCTAGCCAGGCGAAGTCCATTTTGGCGCGCTAATTCTTTGATTCCACATCCATGACCGAGCCCACTTCTGCTGTCGTTCTTTTTTCGCACGGCTCTCGCGACCCCCTCTGGCGCGCGCCCATTGAGGCCGTGGCAGCGCGCATCAAGGCAGACCACCCAGCGCGCCCGGTGGTTTGCGCCTATCTGGAACTGAGCGAACCTCCATTGGCGCAAGCGGTGGCAGGCCTGGTGGCGGCAGGCGCAACCCATGTCACCGTGGTGCCCATGTTCCTGGGCACCGGCAAGCACGCCCGAGAAGACCTGCCTGTGTTGGTGCAGCAACTGCGGGACAACCACCCTCAGGTGGCCATTCATGTGCAACCCGCTATTGGCGAAGATCCACGCATGACGGCCTTGATGGCCGACATTGCCTGCGAACGCCCCGCTGCCTGAAACGCAATACGGCCAGCGCCACAGGCGGCGCTTTGGGGCGGATCCGCGCCAGTTCTTTAGATGAATGAAGCATAATGATGCAAATCTTTAGCCTTCATCAGATATGAACCTGCACCAATTCCGCTTCGTGCAAGAAGCCGCCCGCCGCAATCTCAATCTGACTGAAGCTGCGAAAGCCCTGCACACCTCCCAGCCGGGCGTGTCCAAAGCCATCATCGAACTGGAAGAAGAGCTGGGCGTGGACATCTTTGCCCGCCACGGCAAGCGCCTCAAGCGCATCACCGAGCCGGGCCAGCATGTGCTGCAGAGCATTGAAATCATCATGCGCGAGGTAGGCAACCTCAAGCGCATTGGCGAGCAGTTCAGCGCCCAGGACAGCGGCACCCTCAGCATCGCCACCACCCACACCCAGGCCCGCTACGTGCTGCCCGTGCCCGTGGCCCGCCTGCGCGAGTCCTACCCCAAGGTCAATATCAGCCTGCACCAGGCCACACCGCACGAAGTAGCCCGCATGATCATTGACGAGGTGGCCGAGATCGGCATGGCCACCGAATCCCTGGCCGACTACCCCGAGCTCGTCACCCTGCCCTGCTATGAATGGCAGCACGTGCTGGTGGTCCCCAACGGCCACCCGCTGGCACAGAAAGAACGCATCGGCCTGGACGATCTGGCGCACGAGGCCCTCATCACCTACCACCCCTCATTCACCGGGCGCGGCAAGATCGACCATGCCTTTGCCGCGCGCAAGCTCACGCCCCGCATCGTGCTTGAAGCGATTGACTCCGACGTGATCAAGACCTACGTACGCCTGGGCCTGGGCATTGGCATCGTGGCCGAGATGGCCATGCGCGACGACCCGCTGAGCGACCTGGTGGTGCGCCCCGTGGGTCATCTGTTTGGGCAAAGCGTGGCCCGCGTGGCCTTCAAGCGCGGCGCGTACCTGCGCAATTTCGTCTATAAATTTGCCGAACTGCTCAGCGACCGCCTGAGCCGTGAACTGATCGCCCGGGCCATGACCGGCCATGTGAACGACTACGAATTCTGATCTGCCCCACCATGACCAACGCCACTTCTGCCGCACGCACGCCCGCCTTTCCCAGCAAGCTGCCCAACGTGGGCACCACCATCTTCACGGTGATGTCCGCCCTGGCCACCGAGCACAACGCCGTCAACCTGGGGCAAGGCTTTCCAGACTTTGAATGCGCCCCTGAACTGGTGGACGCAGTCACCCAGGCCATGAAGGCCGGCCACAACCAATACCCGCCCATGCCCGGCGTGCCCGCACTGCGCGAAGCCGTGGCACGCAAGATCGAGGCGTTGCACGGCCGCGCCTACAACCCCGGCACGGAAATCACCATCACCGCCGGGGCCACGCAGGCCATCATTACCGCCATCCTTGCCATCGTGCACGCGGATGATGAGGTGATCGTGCTCGACCCCTGCTACGACAGCTACGTGCCCAACATCGAGCTGGCAGGCGGCAAGGCCGTGCGCGTGCCCCTCACGCCCGGCACCTTCCGCCCCGACTTTGCCAAGATCAGCGCTGCCATCACACCGCGCACCCGGGCCATCATCATCAACAGCCCGCACAACCCTAGCGCCACCATCTGGACGGCCGACGAGATGCGCCAGCTCGAAGCCCTGCTCGCGCCCACCGACATCCTGCTCATCAGCGATGAGGTTTACGAACACATGGTGTTTGACGGTGCCGAACACCAAAGCGCCGCGCGTTTTGCCGGCCTGGCGGCACGCGCGTTCATCGTGTCCAGCTTTGGCAAGACCTTCCACGTCACAGGCTGGAAAGTGGGCACCGTGGCAGCGCCTGCAGCACTGACTGCGGAGTTCCGCAAGGTGCACCAGTTCAACGTGTTCACCGTCAACACTCCCATGCAGCATGGCCTGGCCGCCTACCTGCAAGACCCTGCGCCCTATCTGCAACTGCCCGCTTTCTACCAGGCCAAGCGCGACCTGTTCCGCCAGGGCCTGGAAGGCTCGCGCCTGAAGCTGCTGCCCAGCACCGGCAGCTACTTCCAGTGCGTGGACATTTCGGCCGTGAGCGACCTGAACGAATCAGATTTTTGCCAGTGGCTCACGCGTGAAGTGGGCGTGGCGGCCATTCCGCTGTCGGCCTTTTATGGCGACGGCTTTGACCAGCGCGTGGTGCGTTTTTGCTTTGCGAAGAAGGATGAAACCCTGCGCGCAGCGCTGGAGCGCCTGCGCAAGCTTTGAAGGCACTGCCAGGGCAATTTGATGCCTTTTAGTGCTCTGGCGCTTATCCGACAAGCGCCACCAGCTACGTTTTTCATAGCAAATAGCCAGCAAGCAGGGTGAAGCCTGGGTCACGGGCCACCCGCCCTGGCCCGTTGGCTACAGCAGAACAATGTCGTACTGCTCTTGCCCCATGGCGCTTTCCGCCTGCAGGGAAATGGGTTTGCCGATGAAGTCCGACAGGCCCGCCAAGTGCTGGCTTTCTTCGTCCAGAAACAGCTCCACCACCCGTGCCGAGGCCACCACCCGGAACTCACGCGGGTTGAATTGGCGGGCTTCGCGCAGGATCTCGCGCAGGATGTCGTAGCACACGCTGCGGGCGGTCTTCACGCTGCCCTTGCCCTGGCACACCTCGCAGGGTTCGCACAGCATGTGGGCCAGGGATTCGCGGGTGCGCTTGCGCGTCATTTCCACCAGCCCGAGCTGCGAGAAGGTGCCGGACGACATGGTCTTGACCCGGTCGCGCGCCAGTTGCTTCTTGAACTCGGACAGCACGGCTTGCTGGTGGTCTTCACGCACCATGTCGATGAAGTCCACGATGACGATGCCGCCCAGATTGCGCAGGCGCAGCTGGCGGGCGATGGCCTGTGCCGCCTCCAGGTTGGTTTTGAAGATGGTGTCGTCAAAATTGCGCGCACCCACGTAGCCGCCGGTGTTTACGTCGATGGTGGTGAGGGCCTCAGTCTGGTCCACGATGAGGTAGCCGCCCGATTTCAGATCGACCCGGCGGCCCAGGGCCTTGGCCACTTCTTCGTCAATCGAATACAGGTCAAAGATCGGGCGCTCGCCTTTGTAGTGCTGCAGCTTGCCCGCAGCCGCCGGCATGAACTCCTGCCCAAAGGCACGCAGGCGGTGGAACTGCTCCATCGAATCCAGACGGATGGTCTGGGTGTGGTCGCTGACCAGATCGCGCAGCACGCGCTGCAGCAAATCCAGGTCCTGGTGCAGCAATGACCCTGCTGGTAGCTTGACGGAAGCCTCCTTGATGCGCGCCCAGGTCTTGCGCAGGTAGGCAATGTCTTCGGCCAGTTCGGCGTCGGTGGAGTCTTCGCCATTGGTGCGCAAAATGAAGCCACCGCCACCGCCCGTGGACTTGTCGCCCACCAGCGCCTGTAGCCGTGCCCGCAGCGCATCACGCTCGGCCGGGGGAATCTTCTGCGACACGCCCACATGATCGTCCTGGGGCAAAAACACCAGCAGGCGGCCTGCAATGCTGATCTGCGTGGACAGACGCGCGCCCTTGGTGCCAATGGGGTCCTTGATGACCTGCACCATGAGCGACTGGCCTTCAAACACCTGTTTTTCAATGGGTAACTGCGGCTCGGTCTTGCGGGCGAAGGCAGGTGGCTCCCCATCAGGCTGGCGGTGCCACACATCGGCCACATGCAAAAAAGCCGCACGCTCCAGCCCGATGTCGATGAACGCCGACTGCATGCCCGGCAGCACGCGCGAAACCTTGCCCAGGTACACGTTGCCCACCAGCCCACGCTCCAGCGTGCGCTCGATGTGCAGTTCTTGCACCGCCCCGTGTTCCACCACGGCCACGCGGGTTTCTTGGGGCGACCAGTTGATCAGAATGTCTTGTTGGATAGCGGCCATGGCAGATATGCGTTGAATCTCACACAGAGAAGCCGATGGCACGCAGCAACTGGGCTGTCTCGTACATCGGCAGGCCCATGATGCCCGAATAGCTGCCATGCAGCACCGGAATAAATGCGGCCGCGCGCCCCTGAATGCCGTACGCCCCCGCCTTGCCCAGGGGCTCGCCAGTGGCCACATAGGCGGCGATCTGTTCAGCCGTGAGGGGCGCAAATGTCACTTCCGACACCGAAAGCGCCTGCAGCCGTTGTGCACCCGCGCCAGCACCCACCTGCACAGCCACCGCCGTCAGCACCCGGTGGGTCTGGCCCGCCAGCTGGGCCAGCATGCGCTGGGCGTGCGGGGCGTCGTCGGGCTTACCATAAATGGTGCTTCCGAGAGCGACCGTAGTGTCCGAGCACAAGATGGGGGCCGCTGGCAGCCCACGCCGAGCGCACCGGGCCACAGCAGCGTCGAGCTTCAGGCCGGTGACGCGGGCTACGTAGTCGTCCGGGCTTTCGCCGGGCAGCACGGCTTCGATGCCTTCGGCGTCTTCGGCCACATCCCCATCCACATTGGGCAGCAGCAATTCATTGCGCACGCCCAGCTGCTCCAGCAACTGGCGGCGGCGCGGGCTTTGGGAGGCAAGATAGATGAAGTCAGGCATGAAGGGATTTTGAAGAAAATCGGCTCCAGCGCTTATCCATCAAGCGCTAGCAGCTATCAATAGTAGAGCAAATGACGGGCCACTGCAGCGCATGGCCAAGTCACTCGCGGTGGTAGGGGTGCCCTGCGTTCACCGACCAGGCACGGTACAGCTGTTCGATCAGCAGCACGCGCACCATGGCGTGGGGAAGGGTCAGATCGGACAGACGAATGCGCTCGTGCGCCGCCTGGCGAAAGGCAGGGTCCAGGCCATCAGGCCCGCCGATGACCAAAGCCACATCGTCACCGCCCAGTTGCCAGCCTTTGAGCCGGTCGGCCAGGGCCTTGGTGGTGAGGTTGGTGCCACGCTCATCCAGCGCCACCACGCGAGTGCCACGCGGAATGGCGGCCTCGATGCGCTCACGCTCGGCGGCGTACAGCGTCTCCAGTGTCTTGGAGCCACGCGGCTCGGTCTTCACGGCCTTGAGCTCCACTTTGAGTTCCGGTGGAAAACGCTTGGCATAGTCGTCGTAGGCAGTTTGCGCCCAATCGGGCACCCGCTGCCCCACGGCAACAATCAGCAGCTTCATGGGTCAACCTGAATGTGTGAGATGCCAACGCACTGCGCACCCTCGCGGTGGGTACGCAGCGGCAGGGCCATCAGCCCTTGCGGGCCGGTGCCTTCTTGGCAGCAGCCTTGGGGGCTGCTTTGGCAGCAGGCTTGGCAGCTGCGCGTGCAGGGGCCTTGGCGGCAGGAGACTTCTTGGCTGCAGGCTTCTTGGCGCCGGCCGGCTTGACGACCACGGTCTTCACGGGAGTCTTGGCGGCTGCGGGCTTCTTGGCGGCGGCCGTGCCAGCGGTTTTGCTGGCAGGTTTGGCAGCGGTGGTTTTCGCAGCCGGTTTGGCCGCCGCAGTTTTTGCGGGTGCAGCTTTGGGGGCTGCTTTGGCCGCAGTCTTTGCCACAGCCTTCACCGTGGCCTTGCCAGAGCGGGCGGGTGCCGAAGGGGCAGCGGCCGCCTTTTTGGCCGGAGCCTTCTTGGCTGCAGTTTTCGCATCCGACTTGGCGGCCTTCTGGGCAGACTTTTTGTCAGCCAGATCGGCGGCAGCCGTCGAAGACGGCTTGGCGGCACCCAGCTTCAAGCGCACTGGCGTGTCACCCCACAGCTCTTCCAGGCGGTAGTACTGGCGAATGGCGGGCTGCATGATGTGCGCCACGGCCGAGCCGCAGTCCACAATGATCCACTCGCCGTTGTCTTCGCCTTCAATCCGCGGCTTGGGAAAGCCTGCTTCCTTGACGGCATCGCGCACGCTGGAAGCCAGCGCTTTGGTCTGGCGGTTGGAGGTGCCCGATGCCACGATCACCCGTTCAAACAGCGGCGACAGATGCTCGGTGTTGAAGACCTGGATGTCTTGCGCCTTCACGTCTTCCAGGCCATCAACGATGGCTCGCTGGAGTTTGGTAACGTCTTTTTTGGCCGCGGTTTCCGATTTGGTGGATGTGGTCATCAGGCAGTGAAATAGATAGGAATGGAATCAATATAGCGCGCAACGCGGCGCACAGCCAGAGGGGCTACGCCTTGGGTGTTGCGCACGGGCGCAGAGGCGTTTATCGGTGTTTTTGGCCTCTTGCGCTCATGAATCAAGCGCTGCCAGCTATTGAAATTATAGCTTTTGGGCCTTTGGAGGTGGCAAGGGCTGGCTGGCAACTACCACCAGCCCTTGTGTTTACTGACGTCGCGCGGCGTTTACAGCCACTCGCGCCGCACCAGATACTGCTGCATCAGTGCGGCCTCGGGCGAGCCTGGCTCGGCAGAGCGCTGGTAAGACCAGGCCACCAGCGGCGGCATGGACAGCAGGATCGATTCGGTGCGCCCACCCGACTGCAGGCCAAAGTGCGTACCCCGATCCCACACCAGATTGAACTCGACATAGCGGCCCCGGCGGTACAGCTGGAAGTCGCGTTCGCGTTCGCCGTAAGGCGTGGCCTGGCGCCGCTCAACGATGGGCAGGTACGCACCCAGAAAGGCATCGCCCACCGATTGCGTCATGGCCAGGCTTTGCTCAAAGCCCAGCTCTGAAAAATCGTCGAAGAACACACCGCCCACGCCGCGCTGCTCGTTGCGGTGTTTCAGGAAGAAATATTCGTCGCACCATTGTTTAAAGCGCGGGTACTTGTCTTCGCCAAAGGGCGCCAGCGCGTCGCGGCATGTGCGGTGGAAATGCACGGCGTCTTCCTCAAAGCCGTAGTACGGCGTGAGGTCCATGCCGCCCCCAAACCAGCAGGTAGGTGCCTGACCTGGGTGCCCAGCGGCAATCATGCGCACGTTCATGTGCACCGTGGGCACGTAGGGGTTGCGCGGGTGGAACACCAGCGAAACGCCCATGGCCTCAAACGGCGCACCTGCCAGCTCAGGCCGGTGCTGCGTGGCCGATGGCGGCAGCTGTGGGCCACGCACATGGCTGAAGCCACAGCCCGCGCGCTCAAACACCCGGCCACCTTCCATGATTTTGGTGATGCCATCGCCCTGCAGCGGCTCGCCGGGCGGTTTGCTCCAGGCATCGGCCAGGAAGCGGGCACCGCCCTCGCCTTCCACAGCCTCCAGCGCGTCGGTGATGCGGGCCTGCAGGCCTACCAGGTAGCCGCGCACGCGGGCCACGGTGTCTGCCGTGTTCAGAACTTGTGCTTCAGCCATCAGTTTTTGATGGCCCGGAAGCCAATGTCGCGGCGGTACTGCGCACCTTCGAAGTGAATGCCGCGCGCCACGTCGTACGCACGCTGCTGCGCTTGCTTGACGCTGTCGGCCAGCACGGTCACGCACAGCACACGGCCACCCGTCACGCTGACCACGCCGTCTTTCAACTGCGTGCCGGCGTGGAACACCACCGCATCGTCCGCCTCGGCGGGCAGGCCGGTGATGGGGTCGCCCTTGCGGGGGCTTTCGGGGTAGCCGTGGGCAGCCATCACCACGCCCAGCGCGGTTCGGCGGTCCCACTGCACCTCGATCTGGTCGAGCTTGCCATCCACCGCCGCGCTCAGCACATCCACCAGATCGCTCTTGAGGCGCATGAGGATGGGCTGCGTTTCGGGGTCGCCCATGCGGCAGTTGAATTCGAGCGTCTTGGGATGGCCCTTGGCGTCGATCATCAGGCCGGCGTACAGGAAGCCGGTGTAGGGAATACCGTCCTTTTCCATGCCGCGAATGGTGGGCAGGATGATCTCGCGCATGGCGCGGGCGTGCACATCGGCCGTGACCACGGGCGCGGGCGAATACGCGCCCATGCCGCCAGTATTGGGACCTTCGTCGCCGTCTTTCAGGCGCTTGTGGTCCTGGCTGGTGGCCAGCGCCAGCACGTTCTTGCCGTCGCACAGCACGATAAAGCTGGCTTCTTCGCCTTCCAGGAACTGTTCGATCACCACACGCGCACCACCTTCGTTGTGCGTCACGCCGTATTTGTTGTCCACCAGCATGAAGTCCACAGCATCGTGGGCTTCCTGCAGCGTCATCGCCACGACCACACCCTTGCCAGCCGCCAGACCATCGGCCTTGATGACGATGGGTGCACCCAGGCGGTCAATGAAGGCGTGGGCGGCAGCGGGGTCGGTGAATGTGTCGTAATCGGCCGTGGGAATGCCATGGCGGCGCATGAAGGCCTTGGAGAAAGCCTTGGAGCTTTCCAGCTGCGCAGCAGCCTTGGTGGGGCCAAAAATGCGTAGGCCGTTGGCGCGGAACTCGTCAACCACCCCTGCAGCCAGCGGGGCTTCGGGGCCGACCACCGTGAGGGCGATCTTCTCGGCCTGGGCCCAGACGCGCAGCTCACGCACGTCAGAAATGGCCACATTTTCGAGCTTGGGGTTGAGCGCCGTGCCGCCATTGCCTGGGGCCACGTACACCTTCGTCACCTTGGGCGACTGGCTCAGCTTCCAGGCCATTGCGTGTTCACGGCCGCCGCCACCAATCACGAGTACTTTCATAGGAACCTTTGGTGAGTCCTGCAGGCGCCTTGTTGAGACGCCCCCGAAGAGCTCAGAGAAATATCAGTCGAAAAACCTGCTCGCGCAAGAAAAAAGCAGCCGAATCAAAGGGCCGCGTTGTGATAGACCTCCTGGGCGTCGTCCAGGTCTTCCAGCACATCCAGCAGCTTTTGCATCTTGGCGGCATCGTCGCCCGTCAGCTCAATCGTGTTCTCGGGCCGCATGGTCACGCCAGCCACTTCGGGCGTCAGGCCGGCAGCTTCCAGGGCGTTCTTCACGGCTTCAAATTCAGCCGGGCTGGTCAATACCTCCACTGCACCGTCTTCATCGGTGATGACATCGTCTGCGCCCGCTTCCAGCGCCACTTCCATCACCTTGTCTTCGCTAGTGCCAGGTGCAAAAATCAGCTGACCACAGTGCTTGAACTGGAACACGACCGAGCCTTCGGTACCCATGCTCCCGCCGTGCTTGCTGAACGCGTGGCGCACCTCGGCCACGGTGCGCACACGGTTGTCGGTCATGGTGTCGATGATGATGGCTGCGCCACCAATGCCATAGCCTTCGTAGCGGATTTCTTCATAGGTCAGGCCTTCGGCGTTGCCGGTGGCCTTGTCGATGTTGTATTTGATGCGGTCGGCGGGCATGTTGGCCGCCTTGGCCTTGTCCACCGCCAGGCGCAGGCGGGGGTTGGCAGACAGGTCGCCACCACCGGCGCGGGCTGCCACAGTGATTTCACGAATGATGCGGGTCCAGATCTTGCCGCGTTTTTCATCCTGGCGCCCTTTGCGGTGCTGGATATTCGCCCATTTACTGTGTCCTGCCACGAGAGATCCTTTGGTATTGATTTAATCTAGCCCGCTGATTTTACTTTTTGCCAGACACCGTACCCCGAGGAAACCCCAAATGGCTGACCCCATGCTGATCGCGAAACACGCCGCCACCGAATGCCACCTGTTGCCCGGTCTGTCCAACCGCCACGGCCTCATCACCGGCGCCACAGGTACGGGCAAGACCGTGACCCTGCAGACCCTGGCAGAAAACTTCTCGCGCATCGGGGTGCCCGTGTTCATGGCAGACATCAAAGGCGACCTGACGGGCGCCAGCCAGCCCGGCCACATCGGTGAAAAGCTGGCCAGTGTGCTCAAGGAACGCGGCCTTGATTTACCCAGCCCGCAGGCCTGCCCCACCACGCTGTGGGACGTGTTTGGCGAGCAAGGCCATCCGGTGCGCGCCACCATCTCCGACATGGGCCCACTGCTGCTGGGGCGCATGCTCAACCTCAACGAGACCCAGCTCGGCGTGCTGAACCTAGTGTTCAAGATTGCCGACGACAACGGCCTGCTGCTGCTGGACCTAAAAGACCTGCGGGCCATGCTGCAGTACGTGGGCGACAACGCCAAGGATTTCACCACCGAGTACGGCAACATCAGCTCGGCCAGCGTGGGGGCCATCCAGCGCGGCCTGCTGCAAATCGAGCAGCAAGGCGGTGACAAGTTCTTTGGTGAGCCCATGCTCAACATCCAGGACTTCATGCAGACAGTGGACGGCCAGGGCGTCATCAACATCCTGGCGGCCGACAAGCTCATGAATTCGCCACGCCTGTACGCCACCTTCCTACTGTGGATGCTGTCCGAGCTGTTCGAAACCCTCCCCGAAATTGGCGACCCCGAAAAGCCCAAGCTGGTCTTCTTCTTCGACGAGGCCCACCTGCTGTTCAACGAGGCGCCCAAGGTGCTCATCGAACGCATCGAACTGGTGGTGCGCCTGGTGCGCTCCAAGGGCGTGGGCGTGTATTTCGTTACGCAGAACCCGCTCGATATTCCAGACAGCGTGCTGGCCCAGCTGGGCAACCGCGTGCAGCATGCGCTGCGGGCCTTCACTCCGCGTGATCAGAAGGCCGTGAAGGCAACGGCCACCACCATGCGCCAAAAGCCTGGGCTCGACATCGAAACCGCCATCACCGAGCTGGCCGTGGGCGAAGCGCTGGTGAGCTTTCTGGACGCCAAGGGCCGCCCCAGCGTGACCGAGCGCGTGTTTGTGCTGCCCCCCGCCAGCCAGCTCGGGCCCATCACGCCCCAGCAGCGCCAGGCGCTCATCGCGCAATCGCTGGTGGCCGGGATCTACGAAAAAGTGGTGGATCGGGAATCGGCCTACGAAAAGCTCAAAGGCCGCACCGAGGATGCGGCAGCGCAAGCCCCTGCCGCCACCGGTGCGGGCAAGACAGCAGCTGGAGACAATGCCAACGACGACGGCGGCGGGCTGCTGGGCGGCCTGAACGACGTGCTGTTTGGCTCCACTGGGCCGCGCGGCGGGCGCCGTGATGGCCTGGCGCAAACCATGGCCAAGTCGGCCGTGCGCACCATGGGTACCACCCTGGGCAAAGAGATTTTGCGTGGCGTGCTGGGCAGCATCTTCGGGGGCAGCGGCAAGCGGCGCTGATTTAAAAAAAGCTGGCAACCAACCAAACCCGGGCGGTTGCCAGCGCAGGCACCGCCCGGTGTGCTTCTGTCGCCACAGTTCGCTGGCACCAGATGCATGACTTCCATATGACAGTCACCATTTCGTCACAAAACAGGCGTTGAATCGATCCCAACAAAAACAACAACAAAGGAGGATCAATGACAAAAACCGAAATCGCGCTGCTGCGCTGGGGCCATCTGCCCATGTTGGCCGCCATAGTGGGCTGGATACTGGGCTTTGTCGGGGTGGCTGCGGGCCTGTGGCGCCCCCAGTGGTACTGGGTCCTCTATTTCATCGCCACTGTGGCCATGACAGCGCTGTGCATCCAGCAAACCAACGCAGCGCGTGAGCGCTACATCCGCGAAGCCCCCCTGCCCCGCTTTTTGCAGCGCAAACTGCGTGAAGCCTACCCGCAGCTGAGCGCCAAGGATGGCGAGCTGGTCGAACGGGGCCTGCGGCAGTTCTTCCTCGCCTGCCTGCGCAGCCGCCAGTTTGTCGCCATGCCCTCGCAGGCGGTGGATGTGCTGTGGCACGAGTTCATCCTGCACACGCAGGCCTACCAACGGTGGTGCACCCACGCACTGGGCCGCTTTTTGCACCACACCCCGGCCGAAGCGCTGGGCCGCAAAGGAATGCACAACGACGGCCTGCGGCGCGCCTGGTTCTGGGCGTGCAAGGAGGAATCCATCGACCCCAAGGCCCCCAGCCGCCTGCCGCTGCTGTTTGCACTGGATGCCAAGTTCGCCATCCCCAACGGGTTCCACTACGTGCCCGACTGCCGATTGACGGGTGCGCAAAGCAGCTCGGCGGCCAACTCGAGCAGCGGCGGCTGTGGCGGCTCCCCCTACTGCGGCACCGATTTTTCGGATGGCAGCTACAGCGGCAGCTCGGGCGACTTTGGCGGAGCCGACTGCTCGGACAGCAGTGGCGGTGATGGAGGCGGCGACGGCGGAGGCTGTGGCGGGGGCGGCGATTGAGCCGCACAAGCCAAGCCACATCAGGCCATGATGGCTGCACAGCGCCGAGGCTCAAATGCTATCAAATCAATAGCTACCAGCGCTTTCCAATAAAGCGCTGGCGGCTGATTTCATTCAAAGTCGCCCAGGCGACGAACGCCGAAGCGCGGCCGCCCTAGAGTGTCAGGTCATGAACACCGACATCAACGCCCTCACCTGTTTCACCCTCAGCACCACCGCGCAGGTGGCCCATCTGGTTTTGAACAAGCCAGAAGCGCTGAATACCATGCACCCTACCTTCTGGCGTGAGCTTGACACCGTGCTGGCTCACCTGCATCAGACAGGTACGGCACGGGCGCTCGTCATCAGCAGCACAGGCAAGCATTTCAGCGCGGGCATGGCGCTCGAAACCTTTGGCGGCGCCATCACCATGGACGACCAAAGCCCCGAGGGCCGCGCCGCCATTTTTGACCTGCTGACCGACATGCAGGCCACCTTCACGCGGCTGGAAAACCTGCGCATTCCGGTCATCATGGCCATCCATGGCGGCTGCATCGGCGGCGCGGTGGACATGGTCACCGCAGGCTGCATCCGCTACGCCACGCAGGATGCGTTCTTCTGCATCCAGGAGATCAACATCGGCATGGTGGCCGACGTGGGCACGCTGCAGCGCCTGCCCAAGCTCATCCCGCTGGGCGTGGTCAAAGAGCTGGCGTACACCGGCCGCCGCCTTGGCGCCGCCAAGGCGCAAGGCTATGGCCTGGTCAACGAGGTGTTTGACACGCAAGAAGCCATGGTGGCCGCAGCCCTGCAATGTGCGCAAGAGATTGCCAGCAAGCCGCCCATCGCCATCTGGGGCACCAAACAAGCCATCCACTACGCCCGCGACCATTCGGTGGAAGACAGCCTGCGCCAGATGGGCTGGCTGCAGGGCGCCATCTGGAGCAACCAGCATGTGCGCGAATCTGTCACTGCCATGAAGCAAAAGCGCGCGGGTGACTTCCCCGCACTCACGCCGCTGCAACGCTTTGCAGATATGGGCTGACGTAAAACAGCAGGCCAAGCAGAGACACTACGAGCGAAGCGGCCCCTGGGCCGCTTTTGCGTTGAGGCATGGCAGTGCCTATGATGCAAGGCATTTCCTGATTGATTGCGGAGCCTTTCATGAACCCAGCCGCCCTGCCTGCGCCCACCTTTAATGACCTGCGTGCGGCGGCGCAGCGGCTGCAAGGCATTGCGCACCGCACACCCGTGCTGCGCTCCACCAGCGCCGACGAAAGCACCGGGGCGCAAGTGTTTTTCAAGTGCGAGAACCTGCAGCGCACGGGGGCGTTCAAGTTCCGCGGCGCCTACAACACGCTGGCCCAGTTCACCCCCGAACAGCGCGAACGTGGCGTGCTGGCCTTCTCTGCGGGCAACCACGCACAGGCCATTGCGCTGTCGGCACGCCTGCTCGACATGCCCGCCGTGATCGTGATGCCGGAAGACGCCCCCGCGACCAAGATGGCTGCCACGCGCGAATATGGCGCGCAAGTGGTGACCTACAACCGCTACACCGAAGACCGCGAAGCCATCAGCCGCCGCTTGGCGCAAGAACGCGGCATGACGCTGGTGCCACCGTTTGACCACCCCCATGTCATTGCAGGCCAGGGCACAGCAGCGATGGAGTTGCTGGAAGATGTGCCGGGGCTGGACTACCTCTTCGTCTGCGTGGGCGGTGGCGGCCTGCTGGCGGGCAGCACGTTGGCCGCGCAGGCCATGGCGCCGGGGTGTCGGCTGGTGGGTGTGGAGCCTGAAGCAGGCAATGACGGCCAGCAGTCGTTCAAAGCCGGGCACATCGTGCAGATACCCACACCCCACACCATTGCCGACGGCGCGCAAACACAGGCGCTGGGCCAGCTCACCTTCCCCATCATTGCCGAAGGCGTGGAAGACATGGTGACTGCCACCGACGAACAACTGGTGCAGGCCCTGCGGTTTTTTGCAGAGCGCATGAAGATCGTGGTGGAGCCCACGGGTGCGCTGGCATTTGCCGGCGTACGCAATGGCAGTGTGGATGTGCGTGGCAAGCGGGTGGGCGTGCTCATCAGCGGTGGCAATGTGGACTTGCCGCGCTATGCACGCTTTCTTGCAGAGTGAAGACCCGCCTTTTGCACTGCGACTTTTACCGGTTGGTGGAAAATACCGATTGTTTTCCAAGTCATCTATTCGCTAATTCAGGTTTTTCATGAGCAACGTCACCGTCATCACCCACCCCCTCGTCCAGCACAAGCTCACGCTCATGCGCAAGAAGGACGCCAGCACCAACAGCTTCCGCCGCCTGCTGGGCGAGCTGTCCACGCTGATGGCTTACGAGGTGACGCGCGACATGCCGCTGCAAGACGTGCAGATCGAGACGCCGCTGGAGACCATGACCGGCAAGATGATCGACGGCAAGAAGCTGGTGCTCGTCTCCATCCTGCGCGCGGGCAATGGTTTTCTGGACGGCATGCTCAACGTGGTGCCCGGCGCCCGTGTGGGCCACATCGGTCTGTACCGCGACCCCAACACGCTGCAGCCGGTCGAGTACTACTTCAAGATGCCTTCCGAAATGGAAGAGCGCGACATCATCGTGGTGGACCCCATGCTGGCCACGGGCAATTCGGCTGCGGCCTGCGTAGACCGGCTCAAGCAGCTCAAGCCCCGTTCCATCAAGTTCGTGTGCCTGCTGGCTGCGCCTGAAGGCGTGGCCACGCTGCAAAAGGCCCACCCCGATGTGCCGATTTTCACTGCCGCCATCGACCGCGAACTCAACGACCACGGCTATATCCTGCCGGGCCTGGGTGACGCAGGCGACCGCATCTTCGGCACCAAGTAAGGCGAAAGCCCTGCGCCTGCACCGCAGGCGTTGCGCAGGCAAAAAAAACGCCGCAGGGTACAAAACCCTGCGGCGTTTTTTTGTGCCCCGGTTTTCAAGCCAGGGCGCTGATGCCTTTGCCCACTGTGCGGGCAAGCCGCACAGTGCCTTGGGCCATCAATACACGTCGTGCTGCGTGTTGTTGATGTTGAAGTGACCCGTGGGGGTGATCAGACGTGGGTCCTTGATCACAGCCTTGAGCTTGAGGGTCTTGTCGTCCACCACCACCAGGGCAGATTGCTTGTCCTTGGCAGACCAGACGGCAAACCACACTTCGTCGCCTGCCTTGTTGAACTCTGGCTGCACCACGCGCTTGGCACCGCCGTCGTCAGGCAAACCAGCCCACTCGGCGATTGGCAGCACGGTGTAGCCCTTGTCCAGGTTCTTGATGTCGTACACCACCACCGACTGCGAGATCTTTGGATCAGGATTCAGTGGAGCGTCCGAGTACAAGTGCTGCGACTTGGGGTGGCTCTTGATGAACAGCGCGCCGCCGCCCGGGCCCTTGAGCTTGGCGACTTCCTTGAACGCATACTGGGCATGCTTCTTGGGGTCGGTGCCGATCAGCGAGATGGTTTCGTCACCCAAGTGACCGGTAGACCACACGGGACCGAACTTGGGGTGCACAAAGTTGGCGCCACGGCCGGGGTGAGGGATCTTGCCCACGTCCACCACGGCTTGCAGCTTGCCTTCCTTGGCATCGACCACGCCGATCTTGTTGCTGTTATTCGCTGCCACCATGAAGTAGCGCTTGGTCGAATCCCAGCCACCGTCGTGCAGGTAGCGGGCTGAACCCAGCTCGGTGATCTTGAGGGCGTCCATGTCCTTGTAGTCCACCATCAGGGTCTTGCCGGTTTCCTTCACATTCACGATGAACTCAGGCTTGAAGTGCGAGGCCACGATCGAAGCCACGCGGGGCTCGGGGTGGTATTCCTGGGTGTCCACCGTCATGCCTCGGGTCGAGACAATCTTCATGGGCTCCAGCGTGTCGCCATTCATGATGACGAACTGAGGGGGCCAGTAAGCGCCGGCGATGGCCAGCTTGTCCGTGAAGTCGCCTTCCTTGCCCTTGTACTTGGAGGTATCCACCGAGCGGGCTTCCAGACCAATGCGGATTTCAGCAACGTTGTCAGGCTTGGCCATCCACAGGTCGATCATGTTCACGCGGCCGTCGCGGCCGATCACGAACAGGTAGCGGCCCGATGCCGAGGTGCGCGAGATGTGCACCGCGTAGCCGGTCTTGACGATGTTGATGATCTGCTTGGTGTCACCATCAATCAGCGCCACTTCGCCCGTGTCACGCAGCGTGGTCGAGAAGATGTTGGCGATGTTGTAATCGTTCATCTTCTTGGTGGGGCGATCCTTCGGGGGCACCATCACCTTCCAGGTCTTCTTCATGTCCGCCATGCTCCACTCGGGGGGCATGGGAGGATCCTGCTGGATGTAGCGGGCCATCATGTCGACATCGGCCTCGCTCATTTCACCGGAAGTCTGCCAGTTGGGCATGCCGGCTGGCGAACCGTAGGCGATGAACACCTTGAGGTAGTCCGTGCCCTTGGGCAGGGTCACATCCGGTGTCAGCGGCTTGCCCGTGGCACCTTTGCGCAGCACGCCGTGGCAGCCTGCGCAACGCTCAAAGTACGTCTGGCGCGCGCGGTCGAACTCGGCTTGCGTCATCTTTGGCGCAGCGGGGTTCGTGCTTTGGTACATCGGCTGATTGGCCAAAGGGGACGCGCCTGCCTGGTAGTTCATCTCGGCGGGTGTCACGCTCTTCTTGTCTTCGGCATACGCCGTAAGGGCCAGGGTGGACATTGCCAGGGCCGCAAGGCGCGCCAGCTTTCGGGTTGTCATGGGGACTCCTTGTATGTCGCGGCCCAAGATGGCTCAATCTCCATCCCTCCAATAGGCCCGCCGCGGGCTGCGACGACTGGGGTTCGGCAGGCTCAGAGGCATTCTTCGCCAGCCAAACCACCAACGCTTTGATACCTATCAATGATTCATGTTAGATGCCCATTTGGTTCAAATAGCCCGATTCCGCGTGTCGTTTTCATCACCATGACATCAAGAGCCGCACCTGCCTCCGCGACAACAATGCAAGTACATATCTCCCGCGCCCAACGCTGAAGCCCAGCACCTCTGCAGATCGCAAAAACCACGTATCCTGAGCAAAACCCGTCCTGCCCCTCTTACCCCATGCTTGACCTGCTCATCACCCACGCCACCCTGCCCGACGGGCGCCAGAACATGTCGATTGCCGTGCAAGGCGGCCGCATTGCCGAAGTGACCGAAGGCCTGCAAGCCCCAGCGCACGAAACGGTGGACGCAGGCGGCCTGCTGGTAAGCCCGCCGTTTGTGGATGCGCATTTCCACATGGATTCGACCCTGAGCTACGGCCAGCCGCGTGTGAATGAAAGCGGCACGCTGCTCGAGGGCATTGCGCTGTGGGGTGAGCTCAAACCCCAGCTCACGCACGACGACATCGTGCAGCGCGCATTGCAGTACTGCGACTGGGCCGTGGCGCGGGGGCTGCTGGCCATCCGCAGCCATGTGGACACCAGCGACCCCAGCCTGCTGCCGGTGCACGCCCTGCTGGATGTGAAGCAGCGCGTGGCGCCTTACCTGGATTTGCAGCTGGTGGCCTTTCCGCAAGACGGCGTGCTGCGCCGCCCCGGCGGGCTGGACAATATCAAGCGCGCGCTCGATATGGGCGTGGACGTGGTGGGCGGCATTCCGCACTTTGAGCGCACCTACGCCGATGGCACCGAGAGCGTGCGGCTGCTGTGCGAGCTGGCCGCGAAGCTGGCCAAGCGCGTAGACATGCACTGCGACGAAAGCGACGATCCGCACTCGCGCCATGTGGAAACCCTGGCTCATGAAACCCAGCGCCTGGGTCTGCACGGCCGCGTCACGGGCTCGCACCTCACCTCCATGCACAGCATGGACAACTACTACGTGAGCAAACTCATCCCGTTGATGTGTGAGGCCGACCTGGGCGTGGTGGCCAACCCGCTTATCAACATCACCCTGCAAGGCCGCCACGACACCTACCCCAAGCGCCGGGGCATGACCCGCGTGCCCGAGCTGATGGCCGCGGGCCTGACGGTGGCCTTTGGCCACGACTGCGTGCTCGACCCCTGGTACAGCGGCGGCAGCGGCGACATGCTGGAAGCTGCGCACATGGGCCTGCATGTGGGCCAGATGACCTGTCAGGCGGGCATGCGCCAGTGCTTTGATGCGGTGACGGTGAACCCCGCCCGCCTGCTGGGGCTGGAGGGCTACGGCCTGGCCCCCGGCTGCCATGCCGACTTTGTGCTGCTGCATGCGCGCAACCCGGCAGAAGCCATCCGCCTGCGTGCGGCACGCCTGGGCGTGTGGCGACGGGGCCAGCGCGTGGCGAGCCAGCCTGCCCCCACGGCGGCACTGAATCTGCCTGGCAGGCCGGGCACCGTGGGTTTTATGTAAAAAGTGGCTCTTCTAGCGAATGCTAGTGACGTCTTGATTCCCCATGGCAGCCCCCAGCACCAGCGCGGGCTGCAGCCCCATGGGGCCTGATCGGTCCA